>ERZ651768.1538-NODE-1538-length-16795-cov-67.031822_pt1 | contig 16795 bp, 18 predicted proteins | sample MGYA00514754_ERZ651768 | MGnify/ENA metagenome assembly ERZ651768
ATAGTCTCATACCGAAAACAACATTTTACAACAGTATGCTTGTTTTCTTAAAGAAACCCCTTTAAGCCCTTCATGAGTTCTTTAATTGGTACATCACCCTGTATACCATCATCCAGACGCTCTGCTCTGGGGGAAGGGTGAAGATTCTCCATCTCCATTTTCCTATCTCGTTCATCAAGAAGCGCAACACGCTTAGTCCTGTCAGCTTAATAACGAATCGATTTGAGAAAGTTCGTGAGTTTTACGGCTTAACTCTGCTCCAAAGGCACCTCCTTTAAGATTTGTGTGTAATTCAAAAAAAGTTTACTCCGAGATTATTCCTTCTCAATTTCAACATTTGGTAATTTTCCCAGCAACGATTTCAGCATATCCATGGGGAGTGGAAAAACGATGGTGTGCGTTTTATCTGAGGCAATTTCGGTGAGGGTTTGAAGATAGCGTAACTGCAAGGACTCCGGCTGTTTGGCCAGAGTTTGCGCCGATTCAAGGAGCTTGGACGAGGCCTGGAGTTCACCTTCAGCATGAATGACTTTTGCGCGGCGTTCACGTTCTGCTTCAGCTTGACGTGCAATTGCTCGCACCATACTGTCGTCCAGATCAACCTGCTTCATTTCAACATTGGTGACTTTGATGCCCCATCCGTCGGTTTGCTGATCGAGAATGTCCTGAATATTTGTGCTGAGTTTTTCGCGTTCCGCCAGCATCTCGTCCAATTCATGCTGCCCCAGGACGGAACGCAAAGTTGTTTGTGCAAGCTGACTTGTGGCTTCATAATAATTTTCCACCTGAATAATGGCTTTCTCAGGATCAACAACCTTCATGTAAACTACCGCGTTTACTTTGACGGAAACATTGTCACGTGAAATCACGTCTTGTGTTGGCACATCGAGTACCATGGTTCGAAGATCGACTCTAACCATTTCCTGTAAAATCGGAATGATGATAATCAGCCCCGGTCCTTTGACCGACCAAAAGCGGCCCAGCATAAAGACTACACCACGCTCGTATTCGCGCAGAATTTTTAGCATGCTGACCAAAACAATGATCAGTACAACTAAAGGAACAATGAATGTAAATGCATCTAAAATCATATTTCCTCCTTAGAATTGAGAGGTTTAACAAGAAGCACCAAACCGTCGGTGCCGGTGATTTTCAAAGCCTGCTCCGCTTCAACCGGAACAGGAGAACGCGCCTGCCAGATTTCGCCTTTAGTCCGGACCTGCCCTTCAACCTCAAATGCTTCCAGCGCAACTGCCTTGGATCCGACCATGGTCTGCGCTCCACTGACCACCGGTCGTTTTCGGGCTTGAAAGACGGCTCCCAGCACAAAAGCAAAAAAGGCCAAATTCGCCACGCCGAGCACTCCCACCAAAACAGGAGAGAGTCCATAGCCAGGTGCATCCGTGTCCATCAAAAAAATAGAACCGATTATAAATGCCAGACCGCCGCCAATACCAAGGACTCCAAAACTGGGTGCAAACGCTTCTGCAATCAACAGGGCTAAACCAAACAACATCAAGGCTAATCCGGCATAACTGATGGGTAGAACCTGGAAGGCATAAAGGGAAAGCACAAGGGAAACAGCACCCACAATTCCGGGAAGCAAAGTTCCGGGAGTGGCGAACTCAAAGATGAGACCGTAAATGCCAATCAGCATTAAAACATAAGCCACATTTGGATTGGTAATAAGTGAAAGCAATTCATTTCTCCAATCGGGCTCGATTCGTTTTACAGTTAGTCCGGAGGTGTGCAGAACGTGCTTTTCATGAATAAGCTGGACTTCGCGTCCATCCAACTGAGCGAGCAAATCCGGAACATGAGCTGCAATCAAATCGATCACGTTTTGCTGTAGAGCCTCTTCCGCGGAAAGACTGGCTCCTTCGCGGACGGCCTCCACGGCCCACTCTACATTGCGTCCGCGCAACTGTGCCAAACTTCTGAGATAGGCTTCGGCATCATTGATGATTTTGCGCTCCATTGCGGAGCTTCCGGATACGGATGAGTTGTCTTCAGATGAGTCCGGAACTTCCGGAACTGGAGAAGCTCCCAATTGAACCGGAGTGGCGGCGCCCAAATTGGTTCCGGGAGCCATGGCAGCAATGTGGCTGGCGTAAAGAATGTAGGTTCCGGCACTGGCTGCTCGTGCTCCGCTTGGTGCGACGTATGTAACTACCGGAACGGGAGAAGTTATCAACTGTTGAATTATTTCCCGCATCGATGCATCCAAACCGCCTGGAGTATCCAACTGCAAAATCAGCAAAGGGGTTTTTCGACTCTTCGCATGTTCCAGCGACCGTTCCACATAATCCACTGTAGCAGGACCAATCGGACCCTTTACTTCCAGCAGGATTACAGAAGAAGAATCGGTGGACGCAGGTACTTCAAACCACAATACACCCAATATTCCTATCAGAATCAGAAACCGCTTAAGCATGAGAATCACAGTGAAAACAGTGAGTTATTCCTCAACCTGTTCAGTAATTACCTGGTTGTGAAGCAATAAAAAATGCAAACATGCCGTAATTTAAATCATGGAGCCTGATGAATCGAAATCTGCAAACAAAAACAATCAAAACAGCTCTGATCTAAATAAATCAATTATTCTTCACTGCAAACAGGTCTTGAAGGAAAAATGTCAGCTATGAAATACTGATTATCAGGTTTTAAAAAAATAATCCTCCAACTGGTGGAGAGTGAATTCCTGTTCACGCAGTTTCCACGCAAAAATATCTCCAGCAGAAATAACGCCGCACAACTTCCCATCTTGAAGTACCGGAAGATGCCGTATACGATTTTGCGACATTAAATTAGCAGCTTCGCGGATAGGTGTTTCCAGCGGCACAGTAGCAATTGATGAGGTCATGGCTGCTGAAACTTTAACTGTTTCTGGATCAAGTCTTTCTGCAACAACACGACTCATCAGGTCCCGTTCAGTAAAAATACCAACCAGTTCTCCGTTTTCCAGAACCATTAAAGCTCCAACTTTATTGTCGCGCATTTTTCTGGCTGCCTCGACTACAATGCAGTCACTGTCTACCTGAATCACCCCTTTTTCCTTTTGTGCCAGAATATCTTTCAGTTTTCCTGACAGAACATCCACTGCCGAATCAACACGAGAAGTAGATTTCTCCGCAATTTCCATATTTCCTCCTGGGTTGAAAATAGTTAATCAACATTGACTAAAAAGCAGCTGAAATTTGCTTCCGCCAATTATTCGGACTTTGTTACTCCAAACAGAATCTGATACAATTGATCATAACAGTCAATACTTTTTTTGTTATTTTCTACAATTCGTGTCTTGATCTAACTCCAGGATCACATTATGCTTACAGTCCAAAATCTTGTTGCGAAATTTCTTTAAACTGATTCAAGCAATTTTCCCACTTTGCTGAAAGATACAATTATGAATTCCCCGGTAACAGGATCGCTTCTAATAGGCTTGACAGGAGGCATTGCGTCTGGTAAAAGCACTGTTCTTCAGCATCTCCGACAGGCAGGTTATTCAGTGATAGACGCCGACAAGCTGGGACACAAAGTCCTGGAGCAGGGTAATCCCGGATACAATAAAGTGGTGAAATGTTTTGGAAATGAAATATTAAATCCGGACGGTAGTGTCAACAGGACCGCACTGGGAAGAATAGTTTTTGTAGATGCGGAAAAGCTTAAACAGTTGAATGAAATTTCTCATCCTATAATTGCAGAAATGATTCAAAAAGAATTTGAAGAATCTGTTTCGGACAGTAACGGAGGAATTGTGTTTCTGGAAGCAGCCTTGCTGATTGAAGCAAATTGGTATAAGGTTTGCGGGCATATTTGGGTTGTATCTCTGGATCCGACTGTTGCACTCCGCAGATTACAAGAACGTGATAACTTGAGTGAAACTGAAGCAAAACTGCGTGTTGGGGCACAACTTGATCAGGAAGAACGTTTAGCTTATGCAGATGTTGTTTTGCAGAATGAAGGAACTCCGGAAGAACTTTTCACTCAGACACAGCAAGCACTGCGGGAATTGAAACAATCGATGAACAGCAGTCATTCTTAAAAACCGGTAAGCACCAATCCGTATAAAATTATTATGAATCATCCAATGCACCTCATTCTTGACAGCTACTCCCATCCGGGTATCTCCTTGTTCTGGAAGCGTCACGGACTAAGAATTATGGAACAGCTGGTGCCAAATGAATTTTTCTTTACTACCGGAGATACTCCACTTGAAAAGCTTGTGGAACGTCAAATTTGGTCGGGTTGGAAAAAATTGATTTTGATTGGTTCTCCTGGTTCTATCAGACGGGGATTTAACACACTGATGCAGGCCAGTGAAGAATGCCGCAGCACTCTTGAAATAGGATTCTGGCCCCTCGACTTACAGGAACTTGCTGCCAGCATCAGCCAGTCATCATTTCATTTAAGACCGGTTTTGCAGGTATTTAAAGCCGGACACACTCTTCTAGTTGATGTAATGAAGGTTCAGTTTCTTGCACCTGAACTGGAGACAAAATATTTTTGGAATGATTTTGTGATAAACAGCACTCAAGCTAATGCTGAGACTACTATTTACATTGACGGACAAAACTCCCAAGTGAACGGTAAGTTCCGCTGTCGAATTGTATTCCACGACGAAAGTTTGAATTCACTGACAATGCATCCGGGAAAGTTGACAAGGACTCCTGTATTGAAAGTGTACCTGAAACGGGATGAAGGGCTAACGACTGTGGACCGCTTTAAGCAGATCAAGCAGTGGTTTGCTGCAGAAAAGGGAAATGCCGATGAAGAGACACTTCTTAAAACAGGAAAGCAGGTAGAGGTTCAGGGGAATTGGGCTAATCTTACGCTGGATGTCTCGGGAATGCAGGATACAGTACAGTCAGTGCATTTTGAGGTGGCCCGTAAATCTTTTTCGCTTATTGTACCGGCAAAACCCATTCAGACGCTTGAAAGCACCAAAAAGATTCTTCCGGCATTTCGTCCAACCGGTGCAATAGCCAACAACCGCGGTTCTTCAAAAAGAGTTCTACTGAAACATAAAAAGAACTCTTCATTTTACAAGGACTGATATTTATTTGCAGTTAAGGAATTTTATGCAGTCTGCAGAGATTCTGGTGTTTCTTTGTTTTCAGTGGTTTGAATTTCTTTGACAGAAGAGTCTGTTTCTTCAGGCAGCAGTTTAGGTAAAGACTGTGGTAACAAATTTTTCATCTTTTCTACAGTTTCAGTTGAACACAGGCCTTCGACAATTCCTCCATCATGAATAACCAAACTTCCAGGAATATTTGTGATGTTTCCGCGAACACGCCCTTTAGACATTATCTCAATCTGTTTTGAAGCAAGCAGTTCTCCTTCTACAAAACCATTTACTTTTATAATTGAAGCCCTGATTGTAGCATCTACTTTACCTGATTCACCAATTATAACTTCACTGTCACAATCAACACTTCCCCGGACCTCTCCTTCAATCCAAATAGGACGTGTACCCCAAATTTTCCCCTCAATCCGCATACCTTTACCTACATAAGTTGGTACAGAGCCTGGGGCTGGTACTTTTTTGTCATTGCCAAACAAATTTCACTCCCTTTTAAATATTAAAACTAAACTGCCTCTGCATTTTAAAAAGCTCTTAAATCCACCACGACCTGTATTAAACACTTTTCAATACAGATTCACAAGATAAATTTTAATATTGATGACTGTATAGTGAATTGAAAATAATATCTACATAAAAAAGTGTTTAATAATAAAGTATTATACATTTATTACCTGTTTTACATTGCATACTTTTTGTTAGAAAGATAGAATATACGAATTGATAAATTAGACATTGGTTCTGAGTTATCTTAAATTTTAGAAAATTATTGATACACTCCTGTTCATGCAACACAGGCAAATTTTTGCTGCTGACTTCAGAACTCTCTGCGGATTGTTTGCTTTAATTATTTTATGCAGCACTTTTACAGTAACTTTTGCTGCAGAAAGCGAAGAATTCGAAGCCCGCTTCAGGAAACTCTCTAACGAATTGCGCTGTCCAACCTGTCAGGGATTGTCTGTGAAAGATTCTGAAGCAGGATTTTCAAACAGCATCAAAGATAAAATCCGTGAACTGATGAAACATAAAAAATCAGATAAAGAAATAAGGGAATATTTTATTGAGCGTTACGGAGAGTGGATTTTACGGGCACCACCAAAACAAGGTTTCAATTTAGTGCTTTGGATACTTCCTGGTGCAGGAATTGTAATTGGGCTGTTGTGGGTCGTGTTTCGTTCAAAAAGCTGGGTGACAAATTCACAGCATGAGGAACTGGCGCAACTGACTCCTGAAGAGGAACAAAAGCTCAAAGAGGATTTAGGACGTTTTGAGGAGAGTTAAGTTTTTTCTTTTAGCCGGAAGGCATTAAAGTTTTCGAAATTTATCCTGTAATCTATTTTGTTCGGCACATCATAATCTGACAAATAGTCTGCGTAATATTTGCCTTCTTTCTGCAGATAGGTTTCAACAAATGACTGGTCGAAATTTTCTCGATCATCCAGTGCAAACAAACGGGCCGCAGCAGTTTTTGCTGAAAGTTCCAGTAAAACGCGTACATCGATTAATTTTTCAAACTCAGGCAGAAAGACTGTTGTACCCCAAATCAGTAAAATCATTTCCGGAGCAAGAAAAAACGGGAATGTGCATAACTCATACTCCTGAATAAATTGAGGAGCATTTTCGAAATAAACTTGCTGCCCCCGGCTGTAGGGTCGCAAAACTTCTTCGACAACCCAGTCTCGAATTTCTTCGGAACGCCAGAGTGAGGAAGATGATTTATCTGTTGATACAGATTTTTTTTGAAATTCTGTCCCCAAAACCTGGGACAGATCGATGATTGAGACTAGCAGTTCCTGATCTTCAAGTGCGTCTGTCAGTTCGCCAACAAAAAATGAGTGGCCGCATTCGTCAGGACCACCGATACCGAGCATCAATGGTACCTGCTGTGAATGCTGCTTCAGTTTGAAAAGGTTAGCAGACAAATCTGCTGCAGAAATTCTGCTGGGATGAAATATTTGCAGCATGTCGTGTAAATGCTGATATTGCAGGCCGCCGTTTTGAGTAGTGCAGCCATCGCTTCCAGCAAAGTTTTGGCTGGTGCGAGATATCTTTTTTTGCAGTTCCGGCTGTTCGGAAAACCAAAATACGTCTTTGGCTGACAGTGCAGGATTATTTTGAAATGCGTTTTCTGCTGTACTCTGCAAAACAGACAGTTTGGCAAAAGATTCCCATTCAGAAGCCTCGATAGACCCTGAAATCAGTAAGGTCTCAAAATCACGATCATCGAGCATCAGCAAAAACTGACGAAAATTATCCCATGACTCCTGATCAAAATTTGCAGTCAGGCTGTCTAAATCAAAAACTAAAAGTCGAATTAAATTTGGATGAAAATTTTGCATTACTACTTAAATAATTTGTTTAATATTAACCCTGATGCTCAGTCAAAAAGTGACTTATCAGTTTCTTCCGAAAAAAGCAGATGCTGAAAAGACATACTCAGGTTTTTGCTTCAGTCCTACGACTGATGGATATGTTTCTGGCATTTGGAGCATGGGAACTCGCTTATCAACTGCGTTTTCACTGGATCAACTTCCCTCCTGCCTCGATGATTCCCTCTCACGAGGAGTACCTGAAAGCAGCCCTTCTTGTTGCCGTTTTAACAGGCTTCGTCTTTGCTTTCAGCGGAGTTTACCGTTTGCACAAAGTCATCCTCCCGCGCCGTGAATTATTCTATCTTCTACGTGGAACATTAAGCTTGTTATTGCTGACTTTGGTTGCCGCATTTTTCTATCGAGAATTTTCTTTTTCACGGATCCACACACTCTATTTTTTAACTTGTTTTCTGATTATACTGTTTTTTTCACGACTACTTTCAAGATCAACCTTACATTGGCTGCACGCCAGGGGTACACATGTTGAACATGTTCTGCTGATTGGAAACGGAGTTTCTGCAAACAAGTTTATTGAACGTCTCGAGAGCCTGAAATCACTGGGAATCGTCCTCAAAGGTGTTATTGAAATCGGCAGCAGTTCAAACTCAGATATTCCACAGGATATTCCCAGAATTGGAAAAATTGAGCAACTGAACCAGATTATTCAGGCAAATCAAATTGATCAAGTTTTTATTGCACTTGCCCCTGAAGATCAGCACATGCTCCCGGAACTGAAAGAAATGCTGGCCGAGCAGTGGGTTGATGTCCGCATTATACCTGACCTTGGCACCTTCCGTACAATGCATACTGAAATTGAATCCTTTGATGACATGCCGATAATAACAATCGTACAAAGCCCTATGACCGGCTGGAATCAGGTCCTTAAGCGACTGCTGGATATTTCCGGTTCATTTTTTGCCATAGTTATTTTTGCTCCGGGAATGCTCTTGATTTCTATACTGATCAAACTCACATCATCAGGACCTGCTCTTTATGGTCAGGAACGTATGGGACTTGACGGCCGGACCTTTCGTGCTTTAAAATTTCGTTCCATGCAAATTGACGCTGAATCGCAAACAGGTGCAGTTTGGGCAAGTGAAAATGATGAACGCCGTACAAAATTTGGTATCTTTCTTCGCAGGTACAGTTTGGATGAGTTGCCGCAGCTTTTCAATGTATTCAAGGGAGAAATGAGCCTGGTCGGCCCGAGACCGGAACGTCCTGTATTTATTGAGCAATTTAAAAGTCAAATTCCGCATTACATGCTGCGACATAAAGTCAAAGCAGGCATTACCGGCTGGGCTCAAATCAACGGCTGGCGCGGAAATACATCCCTGGAAAAACGTATCGAATGTGATTTGTATTATATCGAACGCTGGTCCATCTGGTTCGATCTTAAGATTCTGTTCCTGACTCTGTTCAGAGGAATTTTTGATCCCAATGCGTACTGACTTAAACACAGGAGGATTTACCTTATACGAAATTATGATTTCCATTACTATAGTGGGGATTATAACAGGCCTGCTTTCCGTTTCTCTCTTTCCCCTGCTGGACCGCTCTGAGTTTGTAAACACTGCAGATCAGATAAAAGACAGTCTCCGGCAGGCACAGTGGCTGGCACTGAACAGGCGGGAATCTCATCGGTTGAAAAGCGAATTCGGCAAACTACTCCTGCAGCGAAAAAACAACGGCAGCTATGAAACCTTTTTGGAGGAAAAAGTACCGGAAAAAATCTCAATCAGCGCCACACGCTGGCCTTCATTCAGTGCTTTCGGTTTTGCTGCAGGCGGAACTATCACACTGGAAACTGAATATTACATTACAAAAGTCGTGGTCAGTCCGATTGGACGAATCAGGCAGACTGAAATCTTGAAAAAATAAAATGTTTAATCAAAAAAGAAACTTGAAGTACCCAAGTTTATTTTTGATCTGCTTTTTTATATCAACTGCTTTGTTTTTGAATTCTTGCGGCCGTTTTATTCTCAAAGATGAAGGAGTGGAGAATAAAAGTATTGAGGAACTTTCCGGTGTCAGTAGTGCAAAAACAAATTTAGATGGACTGAACACCACTATCTCTGAAATAACTCAAACAGTTGGAAGTGACGGACTTCTTGCTGGTTCATTTGTTGTACCTGCAGACGGCATATCTTTTCTTTTGTCAATTTTCCTTGGCAGCAATTCCAGCATAAAATTTTATTCATTAACTGATCCTGATGGAACAGATATTTTAAGTGCTTCTTCAACTCCTAATTTATACAATGAAGCCAGCGGTAGACTGGGAAGTTCTGGTTATGCCAATGTTCTTGTACCGCAGTCTCCAAGCTTTAGCGCCAAAGCAGGAACATGGACTTTCAAAGCCTACACTAACGACCGGGTAAGCATAGCGCTGCGTACCGGCAGCACACCTTCTGCAGCAACAATTACAATTCAACCCTACATCACAGGAACTACCTGGTCGGCTGGAGATATTTCCGCTGCCTTGAGTGTAATGTCCGGTATCTACTCTGCAAATGGGATCACACTTACCATCAACAGCACAATTACAATCAGTGACACTCAATATTCAGCAGTATCCGGAACATTCACCGATTCAACTACTTCTGCTCTAGTTACACAGGGAAGTACTGCTACAGTAAATCTATTTTTTATAGAAGACTATTCCGGCAGCTGGTCAGGTATATTGGGTAATGCAGCAGGAATTCCGGGTTCAATGGGAATTGCAAATTCCTGGAACGGAGTGCTGAACAGTCTCAGTGCTCATGCATCCGGAACCACGCTGGACTCACAACTGCTAGGTGAAACTGCTGCTCATGAAATGGGACACCAGCTTGGTCTGTTTCATACTACTGAGTCTGGCGGAACTGTATTTGATATTTTGACTGATACCGCGGAATGCTTAAACAGCACCAAGGATTTTGACAGAAACGGGAAAATGTCTGCCGAAGAATGTGAAGGATATGGTGGAGAAAATTTGATGTTCTGGACTGCTTGGAACACTTCATCAAGATCTGCAGGGAAAAAACAGGAAACTTTGTCCAGTCATCAGCAACACGTTTTGAAGTATTCACCAATTGCAAAGTAAATTTATAAACTTTCAACAACACTTCTCTGAAAAAACAGGAGGATCATGAAATATCTGTTTATCATTTGTATTTTATTCTGGAACCTGACCGGAATCACAGTTGCTGCTCCGGACAAGGCTCAGGTTATGGAACTGCTGGAAGGACGTCACTGGAAGCTGGACGTTGAGTCATTTCAGCTTCTGGGAGATGATACAGACAAAGTGCTGATTGAAATTGGCGGAGATACGTCGTTGATCAACTATCTTCGTTTTAGGGCACTCGATGCTTTGTCACTGTTTCCCACAGAAAACACCGCTTCATTTTTGGAGCTATATGCAGAAAAATCATTTGCACCTCTGGCCCGCCGTGGTTTTGAAGCTTTGAAAAATGGTTTTTACAAAACTCAGCCTCAGAGAGTAAAACGACTGGCTGCCCGTTTGCTGAAACACCCTAATGCACAGGTTCGGATTTCGGCGGCCCGTTTCATGCGTTCTGTAGATGCACCACGATTTAAACGTTTTTTAAAATCAGAATCAGACTCATGGGTGCGCAAAGAGGCGCAAAAATAAAACATCCTTAGAATAGCAAACGAAATCCGCTAAACAGTAAAACCAGCAATAATGTAAGTACTGCCCCACCCACGAAAAACACATGCATCACAAACAGTAATGTGTGCCCCTCTCGCAAATCTTGTAGAAGGAAACGATAGTTATTCAGCAATTTTTTAATTACTCCCATTTTTAAGACAACACTCTGGACGTGACCTGGCTCATTGAGATTGCTATTGCCGACTGTGCGACATAATAAGTGCTCAGGATAAAAAACTGTGCGGATTTGAATTTCATCCGAAATCGATTCCAGGCCAGCATTGCGTCTGAAATTAAGAATAAAATGGCGCCGCACGCAGCAAATAATGTTTGCGGAAGTTCCAACTGCAGATGACGCTCCCAAGCCAGACCGTTCATAATAAGGATTACCAGAATGTAAACCATCACTGGAACCTGCATTTTACCCAATCCGGAACGTAAGACCCAAAACATTCCGCTGCCAAAATTAACAGCGGCGCCCAGACAACCCCGGTGCTAGTCCACTCTATTTCGGAATGCAGTCCTGAAATATAGAAAACATGTCCTGTCAGGAAACTGACCAGTCCCAGCAAAAATTTATCCGAAGGCCACATTAAGGCCACGTCTCCGCCGATGGGAAACAGGAGACCGGCCAGTAATGCCAGATGATACCAGCCAATATCTTCCGGAAGAAGATTCAAACTCATGGTAATTATCAGTACCATCGTTAACGGCTTGAAAATATAATTTTTCCACTGTGGCCCATGGTATTCAGCATTAATATGCAGGACTGCAGAAACAATAATGCCGGCTGCCAATAATTCAAGTGCAAAGTTCACAATCAAAGATTCCAAGTTTTTGTTTCGCTATCTTAAATAGCTTCAACCCAGTCAAAATGATCTGCTTCTTTGCCATATTGAATTCCGGTCAGTTGCTCGTAAAAACGCATGGCAACCGGGCCTGTTTCTCCACTGCTGACCTGGTAATCCTCTCCTTTGTATGAAAGAGTTCCAACCGGAGAAATAACTGCTGCCGTGCCTGCACCAAAAACTTCTGATACAGTACCATCTTTTAAACCATTCAATACTTCATCAATAGTGATGCGCCCTTCTTTAACTTTCAAACCCCAATATTTTCCGAGTTCCAAAACTGACATGCGTGTTATTCCCGGCAAAATTGAGCCAGTCAGTTGAGGGGTTACAATTTCGTCATTGATCACAAAAAAGATATTCATTGCACCAACCTCTTCAATATAGCGCCGCTCTACAGCATCCAGCCAGAGAACTTGAGTGTACCCCAACTCTTTGGCTTCTTTTTCGGCCAAATTACTGGCCGCATAATTACCTCCGGTTTTAGCAAATCCGACTCCCCCAGGAACAGCACGAACATATTTATCTGAGACCATGATTTTGACTGGATTAAATCCCTGGGAGTAGTACGGTCCAACCGGACTCAGAATAATATAAAACAAGTATTTGGAAGATACTTTCAGGCCGATTGCCTCTTCTGTAGCCAAGATTGTTGGGCGAATATATAGTGAAGTTCCGGCTTCGTTTGGAACCCATCCGGAGTCTAAACGCAGCAGTTGCTTTAAGGCAGTAAGCACTTCTTCAACATCCAGTTCAGGAAGACACATCCGCAGGGAAGTCCTGTTCATACGTTTAAAATTTTCTCGCGGTCGAAATAGTACATGCTCACCGGAATCAGTCTGATATGCTTTAAGTCCCTCAAAAGACATTTGTGCATAATGCAAAACCATCGATGACGGTTCCAGCATAAGAGGTCCATAAGGTTTTATTTCCGCATTATGCCAGCCTTTTCCTTCTTCCCATTCCATGCAGAACATGTGATCGCTAAATACAGTTCCAAAAACAACACCTGACATACTTGCAGGAGGAGTTTTTAGTTGTTCAGCAGATCTTGTACTAAACTTGACTTCCATAGTTTCCTTTTAGATTTTTTTTTGTAATCAGTTTTTCTCAAATTTATGGTTCAGATACCACATTTGGCGGTATGCCTGTTCAGAACGGAGGTCGTCAAAGTTAAACCAGACATATAACAACAGCACTCCCATACAAATAACGAGTAAAGTTGCAAATTGGGCCATCAGCCGGGATTTTTTGTGCATCTTTCTGGTATTTCATAGATTGACTCTGCGTCAATGTTAAACCATACAAGCTGAGCATGCAATCATCTTGTTTTAATCTCTTGAAAGTCCGTTTGAAGAAAACAAACAAAGTCTGAATGACGATCATTTTTACTCAATTGCTCCCTGATATTCTGACGGAATGATTAAAAATACAACCGGATATTAATATTTCGAAAAAACAGACAAAATAAAAAAACTTCATTTTTTACTTGACATTAATTAAATTTACTATTACAGTGCATGCTCGAGTGGAAGTCTTGCACAGTTTTTGTATTTAAAAAACTCGATACAATTTTCGCTCGCTATAGGAGAATATCCATCAGAAAAGAGATTAAGGCAGCAAGAGTCAGAACTTTTCGATGGAGAGTTTGAGGAGATCAGAGGGTTAACAATTAAAAAACCTTAGGTAGTTATGCCGGTAAAATTTTATGGATTATTCGGCCAAAGCCATGGATTGGAGTTGGAACTGAAAAAACAAATAAAAAGATCAATCAAAGAAGAAGTGTTCTTTGATTATAAGGAACGTTGCTACGAAATTCAGAGCTTTTCACTGAAAGGGTCGCGTCACTACATCAATGTACGACAAATTCCAAATCCTGGATTGTATCCTTCAAATAAACGAGTTGAAATTCTGGCATTAGCAAGTTGATACTCTCTTCAAAGAGTCAGTCAAAAATCTTTAGTTCCTTAGAGTGTTAGTCACTCAAATTCATCGTGGTGGAGCGTTGTATTCGGGAAAGACTGAGTGGTAGAGTTCGTCAAATTCCGTCCAAAGAAATTTTCTCACCACAAACTCCAGGGTTGGGACCATTCAAAAACCTTGGCCCAGAGAGGTTCTTCCTTTTCAAGATTGTGCAGTGAAGCTTCAACACTGAGCATCTCACCAGATTGTCTGACAATCACTGTTAAAAATTCCTGTACTTCCAGAATTGTAGACAACCTTTTGCGGTTCATCATATTCTGAACACCACGTGTTACCACAGAACCATTGTCTACTGGATAGCGGTAGACATTGTCACAGATGTGACATGATTTTGGAATATTACTTTCAAACCAGGTATTTGCCACTTCTTCCTGTAACCAGGGATACAGAGCCCGCTCAACACTTTGAGTAAAAACATAGTGTACTGCTGTAGTTTGCTGATTCAACGGCTGTTCTTCTGCTGTTATCGACAACGGAAAAACAGCTAAAATAACTACTGACAGCAGCAACACTAACTTCCTGTTTTTTGCAGATAAGTAAGCCATAGTTATCTTAAAAAAACACACCAAATCCTAATAGTAAACGTGTAAGATTCTTTGCTCTTGACCAGAGATCTACAACTGTTGAGCGTTGATTGGGATTAACCGGAATGCTTGATTCCTCAAAATTGTCATTATAATAAAAATATATCGACGGCTGAAGCGCAATTTGAAAATAGTAGTTTTCCAGTCCCTGCCAACCTGCATCAAGTACTGCAAAAAGTCCAAGTGCATTTGCAGAGTGATAATAATCGGTGGCAGTTGAGTCAAAGGTTTCAGTATCACCGGATATGCTGGCTACCGTACTTGTGTCTTTACCCTGATATTTCAAAGTTGCATAGCCGAAACCTCCTCCCGCACCATAAAATAATCCCTCTGAAATTCCCCAAACTAGAGATTCATCGACAAACCAGCGGTAAGTTGCAGAAACTAAAATTCGGTCAATTTCAAGAGAGTTGCCGGATCCGCTTTTTGCAATACTCTGCATATCTGTACTCTCTTCTGTCAAACGCAGAGCTTTGAAGGAGCTTCCAACTTGCTGACCCGTGAGTTCCAGAGAATAATGCAATTGCTGATTATCGTCCAAATTATAATCGTAAAAAGTGACTATCCCATTCAATCCGGAAAAAGATAGTCCCAATCCCAAACCACGATTTTCAGAAATCCTCCATTCCGAAGCCTTCCTGATTTTCATTTCCTTTGTTCGGGTCCCCTGAACTACACTTTTAAGGTTTCCTTTTTTTCCTTCTGTTGTTAGATCCTTCTTGTTAAATTTTGCAATTGAAAAGTTTTTAAGGCCCTCTTTTATTTTACTTTTCTTTTTTTCTTTATTCCTGCTTCCATCTGGATCCTGTATCGACACAGCTGCAATCGGCCCTTTTAGCCTGCGTTCAGCATCATCCTGAAACCAAAATTTTTGTTGAGTAAAGGCCAGAATGTATGTCGCACCTTCAGGAATAAAAGTGTTTATCGGAAACTCAAATTTTAACTCACGATCTGCGTCATTCTCTGACGATACCTGCAGTTTTTGATCCATCACAGTAAGAGTGGAAACTTGTATTTCTTTTACAGTCAGTCCATCCTTGATTTTCTTTACTTCAAACTGAGTAAGTGGCGGCAAATCTTCCAGTCTGGTTTTTTTATCTTTTCCCCAAAAAAACAAATAATGCTCCGAGTCAGTCCCATCTTTGTCCCGGACAAGAGTAACGCTACCGGCAATCATTCCGGAAGGAGCAGATTTTTTATGCAGCAGCATTTTTTGGGAAAGATTTTTATCTTTTGTCTCCGTTCCTTCCAGTTCAACAGAAGTACCTTCATTCATTTGCCCATCTGCATTCCTGCTGAAAACAATCAGATGAGTGGCCGCAGGAGGCAAAAGAACATCTATTTCCTCTGTCAATATGTTTACCATCCAGGGAGCTTGGAGTTGGGCTGCTAAACTACCAAACCAGGATTTTTTTTCAATTACGGTAACAGACGGCTGCGATCTTAAAACTGTATCCGCACCTTCACCCCAGTACACGGCATAATGACTCACGTCCCGCTCATCCCAGGCACGTGTTATGCGGATTTCACCTTGAACTCGATTACCTTCCTTTCCTGTTTGTTTAAATAATATATTCTGGGGCTTACTCTGCGGAACTCCTTTGTCAATCAAACTAAGACTGAACTTTTCAGTTTCTTCTCCATTTTCAAGGCGGGCATAGAGTAAAAAGTGAGTTGCGCCTGGAGGAACTCGTGTTGCTTTAAACTGGATTCGCATCCGGCTTCCGGACTCAGCTGACGGCAGTACCACAATCGGCCGGAACATACCCAGACGCTGATGAGGATTATTTCCCCAATGCAGTACAAATTTAGATATTTTCCCGGAAATTTTGGCTGGAATGACTTTGTCTGGAACAGTGATAATCAAATCTCCACTGAGCCAGCCTCCACGTGAATCGTTGTCACTGAACTCAAGCAATGCCTTTTCTTCCGCAAACAAGATCCCGTGGAAACTCAGACCGAAAATGTGCAGCAAAAATATGACTTTCCAGCAAAATGAAAGCACTGACCTGTGTTCACGCTTTCTCCAAAAGTCCGGAGGAGTGAAAAACATATAGCTCAAAATGCAGGAGGTTCTGCAAATGAGAGACTGGTAGGAACGCCGCTGACACTAAGACGTACCCAATATCCCTGGCCTTTCTCTACGAAACTGAAAGTACTGTAGCCCTCAGTTGACAATTCCTGAGCAACAGAAGTTTTTGGGGAGTATGCCAGCCATTTGCTGTTCTCATCATCCCACTTCCAAACTGAGTGGACACGGTCATACGATCCGGAATAGT
>ERZ651768.1540-NODE-1540-length-16780-cov-13.097587_pt1 | contig 16780 bp, 19 predicted proteins | sample MGYA00514754_ERZ651768 | MGnify/ENA metagenome assembly ERZ651768
GCTCTCTGTGGAGAACATCCTACCGTTACTGAATTGATTGATTACAGGGAATTTTGTGATATACAGCTCCCGGGAACTGCAGTACAGGAAGAATTTGACGAGGACTCATTTGAGCTTTCTCCCCTGGAATTCAAAACGGCGCTAGATCAGGACCCTGCAGCGGTGCTGGTTGATGTTCGCGAACAATATGAATGGGACATCTGCTACATTGACGGCGCAAGATTGCTGCCAACAAGCAGTTTTGATCCCGCAAACAGTGGACTGGTCAAGGAAACACCGATATATTTATATTGCTACAAAGGTCAGCGTTCAATGGCGGCATTGAAAGAGCTCTGGAAAGCCGGTTACAAAAATCTTAAAAACCTGAAGGGTGGCATTGATCTCTGGGCGGAAGAAGTTGATCCAGATATGCCGCAATATTAATTTCAGTTAAGCCCCTCCCAGAAATCCAAAATCATTTTCAGGTAACAAAGGTGTTTAAATGGAGATTCCGGAAAATATTTTAGCAGAATGTCATGCGCACGGCGTTGATGCATATCCGGAGGAGACATGCGGCTTTATCACAGGTAACCGTGATGATCCGGACTCACTTGAGACTGTATGGCCGATGCGAAATATCATGAATGAGCTTCATGATAAGGACCCGGCACAGTATCCCCGAACCGCCCGTGACGGATATGTAATTGATCCGCTTGAACAATTGAAACTTGAACGTTCCCTTAAAAAAGAGGGAAAGGAGATTAAAGTAATTTATCACAGCCATCCGGATGTTGGAGCTTATTTTTCAGAAAAAGACAAGGAGGATGCACTGTGGAACGGGAAGGCCAGATATCCCGGAGTAAAATTTTTAGTCTGTGGTACAACCGGAGGAAAACCTGACGGGGAGATTATTGCAGACTTCAATCAGGACAGCGGTGATTTTGATATAACACCAGTTACTGTTAATTCAACCGAAGCTTCTGCTGGTATTGTAGGCGGTGCCTTTGGAATTACCGGAATCCTGCCCACCATTGATTTCATTCATGAGTGGAAAAATGGGAATCGTGAACTGCAGTATGGTTATTTTCGATTTGTCAAACAAAGACAAATCAAGGACCTGCAGGAAGAAATTTGTTCCCGCACCGGTGCAAGATACGCCCTCACCTTCTGCTCAGGAATCGCAGCATTATTTGAATTGCTGATTTACCTTCGCGAGACTCTCTCAAACATCAATCTTTATTTTTCATCAGATACAGCACTTTCAGCCGGCGATATCCAAAATCTGGAAATTTCCTGTAAATCGCTTGATCTGGAAAATCTGATCAACCCGGACTTGCTGTCCGCAAAAAACGGGGATGTTTTGCTGCTGGCCATGGAAGTTCCGGAATTTTTTTTAAAAGAAAATGCCGAATGGCTGGAAAAATTAAAGCGCCAGAGAGTGACTGTTATTTTTTACTCATCACATCTGCCGGTTTTTAATGAATGGCCCGGCGGTCTTACTTACTGGATAACGGGAATCAGCAGTGCGGAATTCGATGATAAACTATTCGGAATTGAAGGAGGCATAATTCTGAGCAATGCGGACAGGCAAATTGCGGAACTGATTGAAACCTGTAAACGAAGCGGGTCGGTTCTTTCCGCACGCAGCGCGGCAGTTCTGCTAAAATTGCTGCAGGATCAGGAAACAGATCTAAATGGCATTAGCTTAGTTTCCGGAATTAGCAAATTCCCAGCAGATTCAAAACCGGAGCAGTTGATCTCAAAAAAGTTGTGTGAGTGGGAACATGCAGCAGACTGTTTTCTGTTCCCTTCAGGTATGTCGGCAGTTCATACCGTGATGAATCTGCTGCGCAATAAAAGCAAGCCCCAGGTTATCGTGATCGGGTTAATGTACAGCGACAGTTACAACCTGCTTATGAATCCGGGACGATCATCCAGATGGGAGGCTGAATTTGTCGAGCTGAACGAACTGGAGACCCTGCCTCAGATTATAAGTGAGAAGACGGCAATGATTGTCACTGAGACAATAACCAATCCGCTGGTGGAGATTCCCGATTTAGAAAGGATCGGTGAAATTGCATCCGCACATGGAGTACCTTTTGTGGTAGACAACACTGTTGCCTCTCCGGCAAATTGCCAGCCACTGGATTACGATGCTGATTATGTTATTCACAGCACCACCAAATATTTGAGCGGGAGCAACGATCACGCCGGTGGGGCTGTGATGGTAAAAAATTCCCGTGACTCCTCCGCTTTGGATAATTTTCAGCGATGCTGGGGAATGAGAATTTCCCCCCTGGAGTCGGAAACTCTCTGGGAATGCATGCAGGACTTTCAAGAACGGATGGAACGCTTTAACACAAACTGTACTGTCGTGGCGGAATTTTTGTCAGGGCATTTAGCTGTTGATTTAGTGTACCATCCATCCCTGAGTTCTCATTCTTCATATGCTACTGCAAAAAAACTTCTCAGCGGAAATGGAGGAGTGGTCAGCTTCACCCTGAAGGATGAAAGTGAAAATGCTTTGAAAAAATTTTATGACAGAGAATTCTCTTCAATGATGAAAGCTCCGTCAATAGGTTCAAATCAGACATTGATTTGTCCTTATACTTTACTGACAAACTATTTCTACACTGATGAGGAACTCAAGGAGATCAAGCTTCCACGTCACCTGATTCGTATCTCTGCAGGGTGTGAAACAGAAATTGACGGAATTTTAGATGATTTGGACTTAGCGCTGAAGAGAACTATTCAGTAACATAATCAGCCACATTGGAACTGGCACAAAGATTCCGTCTGCTCCAGATTTTCTGGCGTCTTACCTTTGAGTTTGGACATGACTATTGCTTAACCATACTGATCCTGATTCTCCAGAATAAGACGGTGATAGCGTTTTTTGCCTGCCCTGAGCAGGATTTCCCGGTTCTGTAAATCAGACTCTTCAAGACAGAATTCCGGATCATCAATCCTTTGATCATTAACATAAACCCCGCCCTGTGCCTGTAAACGTCTTGCTTCTCCTTTTGATTTGCAGAGTCCTGTTTCCAGGAAAATATCAAAAATTCCAAGTCCGACTGAAATGCGCTCAGGATCAATAACGGTACTGGGCATATTTGAATTGTCTGCGCCAGCAGCTGATTTACTACCAGAAAAAAGTGACTCTGCTGCCTGCTGTGCCTGGTGAGCATTTTCGCTGCCATGAACGATTGCAGTTGTTTCAAATGCAAGGCGCTGTTTTGCCTTACGTATATCTGCTCCGCTGAGTTTGCCGAGTTCCCTGACTTCATTCATTGGCAGGAAAGTAAATAATGACAGGAATCTTTCCACATCATCATCTTCCGTGTTGATCCAGTACTGGTAATATTCGTAAGGAGAGGTACGTTTTGGATCAAGCCACACAGCGCCCTTTTCCGTTTTTCCCATCTTCTTTCCGGATGATGTAGTCAGCAGAGGATAAGTCCAGCCGAATGCGTCCTTACGCTCAACACGGCGTATCAAATCAGTTCCGGAAATGATGTTTGCCCACTGGTCATCTCCACCCATCTGCAAAATGCAGTCATAGCGCCTGTTCAGTTCCAGAAAATCATATGCCTGCAAAAGCTGATAATTGAACTCCAGGAAACTCAGTCCTGAGTCAAGTCTTACCTTGTACGTTTCAAAAGACAGCATGCGGTTAACAGAAAAATGACGTCCGATGTCACGCAGGAAGTCTATATAATTCAAGTCACGCAGCCATTCAGCATTGTTGACCAGCACGGCATCTTTACTGAAGTCCAGGAAGCGCTCAAATTGAGGAAGCATGCCTTGAATGTTGGACTGCAGCTGCTCCTCTGTAAGCATCTTGCGAATTTCTGTTTTACCACTGGGGTCACCGATCATGGCCGTTCCCCCTCCCATCAGGGCGATTATTCTGTGACCTCCCCTCTGCATGTGTGCGAGTCCCATCAAAGGAATCAGGTGTCCCACATGCATTGAATCTGCAGTAGGGTCGAATCCGATATAACAGCAAGCCCGGTCTTTTTCCAGGCGTTCTGCCATTTCTTCTGGATGCGTACTTTGCTGATAAAAGCCCCGCTCTTTCAGTTCTTCCAGCATGGTAATCAGTTGCTAATCGTGTGACGTCCGGAAAAGGCTTCCATCAGTGTTATATCATCAACATACTCCAGGTCACCTCCAGCAGGAATACCGCAGGCAAGTCGGGTAATGTTGGGGATTTTACTGGAAAATTCCTGCTGCAGAAATAAAGCAGTTGCTTCACCCTTGACTGTAGGGTTTGTAGCAAGGATTAATTCATTGATCTGGTTTTCATTTATCCTGCTGCGTAATTTTGCCAGGTTGAGCTGCTGGGGTCCAATTCCGTCCAGGGGAGAGATCGCACCCATCAAAACGTGATAGACTCCCTTGTAAGCTCCGCTGTTTTCAATGGGAAAGATATTGTTAGGCTGTTCTACCACGCACAGCTGTCTCTGGTCGCGTCCGTAGTTAGTGCAAATGGTGCATGGATCGGTATCGGTAAATCCGGAACAAACGGAACAGAAGTGTATTTTTTCCTTGACCTGCGTTAGTGCTTCAGTCAGGTTATGAATTTCTTCAGGAGTGTAACGGAGGATGCTGAAAGCCAGGCGCTGTGCGGTTTTGCGCCCAACTCCCGGAAATCTAGAAAATTCGTCAATCAGCCGTTCTAAAGCGGCAGGAATCTGCATGGAAAATCAGGATTCTACTTCCGGAAAATGAAGATCAGGCTGGCGTGCTTCTGTGAGGATCAATCCCAGTGGGTCAAGAATTTTCAAATCCATATCCAGTGACTTTTCATCCCATTCATCCTGGTAAGGACTGACTGTATCACCAGCAATGTTTTCAAGTCTCTTCCTGTATTCTTTTTCTGCAGCCTGCAGGTTTTCCAGCATCCCGATTCCCTTTTTTGCCAGAGGCTTCATAAACCCTGGTATTTTTGTTTCCCTGAACAGCTCGTCAAGCCGCTTTGAATTGCGCATAGAGATGGTGTATTCCGCTCTCACGTCAATCTGTATTTCTTCCTCTTCCACAAGTGTACCGCATTTTTTGTGTACCCTGCCGTCAGGCATTGAGACTTCTGAATATTCAAGGGTATTGCATTTAGGACAGTGCAGCCAGACTATCCAGCCTGGAATCGGAGCATTGCGGGCTTCGTCTTCTTTCTTTGCCCTGCGGTCCGCAAGGTTTATTACTTTTGCGGTAGTGTTACTCATCTTGAGAATTGAAGTGCTCTTTCACGAGGAGCAACGGAGCCAATCTTTTAAATCTGTTGTTGCATGTTGTGCTTAATTTTCACTGATTTTAAATTTTTTGTCAAAATAATTTATAATCACTTTTTATGGCAGAAACTCGGGAAAAAACATATATTTTCAGTACAATCATAGTTGCTGGGCACAATTCTATAAACACTAATAAATTTAAATATGATTAAGCAAAAAATTGAGAACCAGAAAACAAGTTTTCTCTGAGGAGAGTTTTATTCAAGTTTTCATGCCAGATCTTGCAAAATTATCTTTATTGTGTAAAATCATTGTTTCGAAGAAGTTATATAAGCTTTTATGAGAATTACCAGATTTGAAACTGCAGTCAAAAAAAGCATGTGAATCATCCAATTCCATGCTGTATCTGCAAATGGCATAGGAAAGGCATAACTTTTTTTCTTGACATGCAATAATTGATGTTATATCTTCGAGCACTTTATAAGCCTGAATGCGGGGCTTTGCAGTTTCTGCAAAAAATGATCACACAGCGACATTGATAACGAAAGGCTATCGTTCTGATTTCAATTAAAACATTAACACTCAAACATAATTAAAATCTTAGACTATGGAGGAAAAGATGAAAAATATTCTGTTCGTTTTGCTGGTATTATTTTTTAGTCTTGCCATCATTTCCTGCGCTACAACTTATTCGAAAGTTGTAAATTCCAAAGTAGATACTCTGATAATTGAGAATTCCACTGCGACAGATTCTACACTCAGTCATTCAACTTTAGAGGATTCATCAGTCAAAAAATCGACAGTATCCAAGTCTAAGATAACTGAAGAATCAAAAATTCTTAATAATTCGGTAATAGAAAATTCAACAATCTCCAATTCAACAATCTCCAATTCAACAATCAAAGGTCAGACAATTGAAAATCAAACTATTACCAATACAACATGGATCAATACCGATCCCGATCCCGATCCAAAGGAGGAATAGTAAAAGTTTCCTTCCATAAAGGCATTATCCTGAAAATTACTGAAACATGTGAGACTGTTTAAAGTCTCACATTGGCAATAAATGCCTGACTCACTCAGATCCGGCAAATTAAAGCCGCCCAATCCCTGCATAACAAACAGAGCTTAACGTGAAAGTTTTAAAATAATGACCTGAAAGTCATTTGCAACCTCTTATTCAATTCATCAGTATTTTGATTTTCTTTAACTGCATGATTGAAACTTCCTTTTTTCGCATCATTACGGGAAAGAACAGACTGTGAGCCGTAATTCAAGGGATGATATCAGTCTGCCAGCATAACAGCATTCACCTTCAGCAAGCGTGGGAATCATCAGCGGTCAAGTCAGGAGCCTGATCTCAACTTGATTGGAGAACAGGCTTTGAGATGGAATATAGTTAGGCCTAGTTCCTGTCAATGGTTGTCAGATCAAGCCCGAAATCATAAAAGAAATATTTTTTCGGAAAGCCCCGTTTCCTGATATTATTATTGACAGTTGCAGCAGTGCAGGATTTAATGGTTGCTGTATTAAAGGAGCAACTATGGATATGCCTGTAGGTGATAACAGACCTGAACCGGCAAAAAACGTGCTGGGAGAACCAATGGTGATCTGCTGTGAAGATCCGCTGACTGGATTTTACAGAAACGGGAAGTGTGATACAGGACCGGATGATCACGGACTCCACACGGTATGCGTTCAGGCAACTTCTGAATTTCTGGAGTACTCCAAGTCTGTGGGGAACGATCTGAGCACACCCATGACTGAATTTGGATTCCACGGACTGAAGGACGGTGACCGCTGGTGCCTTTGCCTCTCGCGCTGGAAGCAGGCATACGATGCTGGTAAAGCACCGCGGGTATATCTGGCTTCCACTCATGAAGCTTCTCTGGAACTTGTACCACTGGAAGTTTTTTTGGAGTATGCCATAGACTTGAACTGACTCATGATTTCCTGAGCATTCACCGGATTGTTCTTCCTCACAAAAACTCTTTTCATTCCTGCGTTGAATACTTGACTTGTAAACTTTTAGGTGTTATGTCTTAAATACTGCTGAACCATGGATTTTAACAGCTAATACACCATTGGGGAAAAGATGGGGAAAATTTTTTACATCATTTTAATTTCATATGTTTGCCTCATAATTAATTCCTGTGCAGAAATTGACAGATCATCTGAGTCTGCAAATTCTTCCCTTACAGAACAAATATGGTCTTCAGCCTATGACATTTTGATTGGAACTACGCTGATGTCCTCCGACAATTTATTTGCGCCTGAAAAAACCTCGACCGAGAAAGGCGGAAATTCCACTCCTAATGACAATAATATATTTCTTGTGAAGCAGAATTCCTCCGGAAGCAGAGAGTGGATTATGGATTTGGGAATATCAGATGAGGAATCAGGAATTTCGATGACATTCGATTCTTCCGATAATGTCTATATAACAGGATATACAAGAAATGGTCTTGACGGCAATAAGAACTCAGGAGATTTTACAGTATTCCTTGTCAAGTACAATTCCTCCGGAAGCAGAGAGTGGATTGAACAGTTGGGTAAATCTGCAGTTGAATATGGAGCCAGACTGATTGTGGACTCTTCTGATAACATCTATGTAACCGGATTTTCCAGTGAATTTGAATCAGACAATGAATTTGGCTCTCAGAATACTTTGCTGGCGAAATACGATTCCTCCGGAACCAGAGAATGGACAAAACCTCTGGGATCAACTTTAACTGATTTTGCATGGGATGTAACTGTTGATTCTACGGACAACATCTATGTAACCGGATTCTCCGAGAACAGCTTTGCGCAAAACACCAGCTGGCAGGATGATGATATCCTTCTGATGAAATTCAACACAGACGGCATTAAACTTTAAAAGATTTACACCCATCTGCTTTGCATAAGGTCATCTCCCTTTTCTCATTTGAATGTCTAAATATTGCACATTCACTCAATTCACAAACACTTTTCTCTTAAGCTGCAGGTCGAAAAAGGTAAAAATGTCAGATAATCATGAGATGGAATTTGTAGCAGGAGTAGGCTGGTATGAAGGGGAATACAAGAATGGGAAATTTGATGGAAAGGGGTCATTCACTTTTTCGGACGGCAGAAGGTATGAAGGACAATTTAAAAATGGTGACAAACATGGCAAAGGAACATTCACTTTTCCTGATGGAAGAAAATATGTGGGTGAATGGGAAAATGGGAAAAGGAATGGTCAAGGTACGGTCACTTCTACTGATGGTTACAGGTATGTTGGAGAATTCAAGGACGGCAAATGGGATGGCAGGGGGACCTTCACTGCCTCAGATGGAATGAAGTATGTGGGCGAATTCAAGCATGGGAAAAATCATGGATATGGGACTCTCACTTTTCCTGACGGAGAAATGTGGGATGGTGAATTCAGAGAAGATAAACCCTGGAATACAACTCATCATGACAAAGATGGAAACATCTTTGGAAAATATGTTGACGGGAAGTGGCATAGTGCGGAACCAAACTGATGAAAAGTAATATCAAGACAGTTTGCGGATTGGAAAAGTATGAGGAGCTTTCCAAAAGAAAAGGTTTTTTCAACAGGCTTCGTTTTTACTGGTTTGTTCTGTTTGCATCAATAAGGGATTTTGGGGAAAAAAGCAGTATCAGGGATGAATAATCTGGTAGGCACGGCAATTTTTCAATTGTATCGAAATTTCTCTTTAAACCTTTTAATGCTTGAAATAATTAAGGGGATGTTATGAGCAAAATTCTAATTGCAATTCAGATTATACTGATCGTATTCCTTGCAGGATGCGGGGATAAAAGTGAGTATGTCGGCGACCTTAAAAATGAATTGCCTGATGGAAAAGGAATCATGACTTATGAAGATGGATCTAAATATGACGGTGAATGGAAGGAGGGACAAAGATATGGCAAGGGCACTTTAACTTATGAAGATGGAGCAAAGTATGAAGGCGAATGGAAAGATGGAGAAATGGATGGAACTGGAATATTCACCTGGTCCAATGGAGACAAGTATGAAGGGGATTGGAAAAATGGGAAAAAGCACGGGCAGGGAACGATTTTTTATCAGGATGGAAGCAAACTGGAAGGAGAATTCAAAGACGACAGTCCCTGGGATACAACACTTTACGACAAATAAGGCAGATATTTCTTTTTAAGTATTATACCTTCATTTTTCCCTAACATTTCTTTTTATCCGCAAAGATTGTAAATAAGTTTCAGACAATCACATGTGCCGGGTTATCAAGAATCTATATGAGATATTTCCTCCTCCTCATCTCACTGATTCTACTGACATCCACTCTTTTTTTTCAGGAAATCGGTATCCTCTACAGATTTAGTGCCGGGGATAAAATTCATGAGTGGAAGCATTATGGGAATCAGGAAACAGATCCTAAATTCATGGGAGAGATAAAAGATGGCAGCCCCGATGGATTTGGAATTCAGATTAATCCGGACGGATTTATATACAAGGGAAAATTCAAGGAGGGTAAATGGAACGGCAAAGGAACATTTTATTATCCTGACGGAAGAAAATATGTTGGGGGTTGGAAGGACGGACTGAGAGATGGTCAAGGCACCTACCTTTCCTCCATAGGGAATGAGATATATGTTGGTTCGTACAAGCAGGGCAAAATGCATGGTCAGGGGAGTCTCACTTTATCTGATGGACTCAAGTATATGGGAGAATTCAGGGACGGGAAATGGGATGGTGAGGGGACGCATATTTATCCTGATGGCAGAAAGTATATAGGAACTTGGAAAGATGGTGTGAGAGATGGCCATGGCACCTATATTTCCTCAGAAGGGAGAGAAATATATGCCGGATGGTACAGGCAGGGGAAAAGACATGGTCAGGGGGCGCAAACTTTTTCAGACGGCAGAAAGTATGTTGGGGAATGGAAGGACGGAATGAGAGATGGCCAAGGTACATTCACTTTTCCGGATGGATACAGGTTTTCCGGAGAATGGAAGAAAGATGTAAGATGGAATGGAACAGTATTCGACATCAACGGAGAAATTATTGGAAAGATTGTGGAAGGAGCAGAACAGTAAAAGACTCAAACTTCTGCATGACTCTATGAGAAACTGTCTTATCATTGTTTTATCCTGCCAGCTTTTCAGCTCAGCCCTGTTTGCGCAGCAAACCGGAATATTATTCCAGTGGGAAACTTCTTCAGGGAAAATGTGGAAAACATTTGGAGACGAAGCAGCGCAGCTGAAATACGAAGGTGAAATAAAAAATGGCGAACCTGAAGGATTGGGTGTCTCTTCATTCCATGGCACGACTTTTATTGGCAAATGGAAGGAAGGCAAAAAACATGGTCAGGGAACATACACTTCATCTTTTGGAATAAGGTATACAGGAGAATTCAAGCAGGGTAAGAGAGACGGAAAAGGAACTTTGACAACTCCTGATGGGGAAAAGTATGTAGGTGAATTCAAGGATGGCAAGAAGGATGGACAGGGAATATTTACTTCACCTGATGGAGAAAAGTATGTAGGTGAATTCAGGCAGGATAAATTTCATGGTCAGGGGACGTATACCTGGTCAGATGGGACACAGTATATAGGTGTTTTCAAAAAAGGACTTCAAAGCGGACAGGGGACATTAACATATGGAAAAGGAAAATTAGAAGGCGACAGGTATGAAGGTGAGTTCAAGGAGGGCAGAAAACATGGCCAGGGTATCTACATTTCTTCTGATGGCAGAAAATATACCGGGGAATGGATTGAAGGCAAGCATGATGTTCAGGTAAAACTAATTCTTGATGATGGAGATGAATATTCCGGTGGATGGAAAGAAGGGAAACTGCATGGTCAGGGGATATACTCTTTCTCTGATGGAGGCATGTACGAGGGCGGTTTCAAAGATGGTAAAAGACATGGCCAGGGAACCAATACATGGCCGGATGGAAATAAATATGTTGGAGAGTGGAAGTATGGTAAGAGCGATGGACATGGTGTTTTTTCATGGGCAGATGGAGAAAGCTACTCAGGTGAGTGGAAAGACGGCAAATATGACGGCTACGGAACATACACTTTAGCTGATGGCAGAAAAGGAGTGGGTGAGTTCAGAAATGATAAACCTTGGAACATCACGAATTATGACAGTTTCGGACATGTTACAGGAAGCTGGGTTGAAGGAGAAAAACAGTAATGATTGAAAATACCAAATTATTATGTAGGCCAATTAGTAAATTTCTGCTGGAGCTTTGAATACCCAGATGATCAGCCAGTCAGTTCATTTGTTCCTGCATATAGTATGACCAGAAGAGTGCATCCCGTTTTTGAGTAAGATGAGTGCTGACTGCCTTTTTTAAATTTAATGTAATCACCTTTTTTGAAAACTTTTCCGTCATCATCAATCAATTCTCCATCAATCACATAAAACTCTTCATATCCATTATGTTTATGTAAACTTGAGGAACTTTCCGGTTCAAACTGCACAATAAAAACTTCATGTTCAAGTTTCTCATCTTTACTTAATGGCATCCATTTTAAACCACTGGAAACTGTTCCATATCGATTGTATGGCGATAAGTATTCATGTTCGGTTTCAATTATCCTACGTCTTTCCATAACGGGTCTCATTTGATTTATAACATTATAAAAAATTACTTTCCCTCAATGTTAATGGTATTCCAAACACCATTCGAAGAGAAAATCCCTTGCAGTCTGCATGATTCTTGTAAGACACCCCATGATGCTATATGTTAGGCATTCAAAAACCAACCTATCAGGAAATACTATGAAAAATATTTCACTAGTCTTGATCGCCCTCTTATTATTCACTTTCCCTCTTTTTGCTCAGACAAATAGATCAAATTTCATGTACCAATGGAAAAATGGTTCTAAGTATTATGGTGAGTGGGAAAATGGTACAATGCACGGAGATGGTACTTACACATATGGAATCGGGGAAGGAGCAGGAGACAAATATGTAGGAGACTACAGGAATGGAATTAGAAGCGGGAAAGGAATTTATACCTGGTTTAATGGCGAAAGGTATGTTGGAGATTTTAAGAATGATGTGCCGGAAGGCCAGGGAACGTATACATTCTTAGATGGAAGAATTTATACGGGAGACTGGAAGAAAGGTAATAAGGAAGGTCGGGGAACATACACTTACCCGAATGGTTCAAAGTTCACAGGTGAATGGAAGAATGACAGGAGAAATGGTCAGGGTACATTTACATGGAAAAATGGTGATAAATATGTGGGAAACTGGAAAGATGGAAAAAAGGAGGGTTTAGGAATTTACATATTCAGCAGCGGTTCCAGGTACACCGGCGAGTGGAAGGAAGGCATGAGAAACGGCCAGGGCTCTTTCACTTGGTTCAGTGGTGAGAAGTATGTAGGAAAATGGAGTGATGGCGTGAGTAATGGTCAGGGCCTCTTCAGCTGGACTGGTAATGAAAAGTATGAGGGAGAATGGAAGGATGGAAAAATGGATGGGTATGGGATTATTAATTTTTCTGATGGAATCAACTATGAAGGAGAGTGGAAAGATGGGACACGTCATGGCGAAGGCACATTCACATCCTCCGATGGAAGAAAATGGGTAGGCGAGTTTAAAAATGACAGGATATGGAACATAACCAGTTTCGACAGTTCCGGAAAAGTTATTGAGAAGTGGTTTCATGGAATAAAACAGTGATTATATAAATTAATATCAGCCTCACACTCTCCCAGGGTGAAAGAAGAGTCCGAACCAGATCAAGTCTGGTACAGTCTTTCTGTGTGTGAGGGGTCCCCAATTCTCTGCAATAGGGCAATAGTCATTGAGGATACATGACACATCCTGTTGCAACCAACCAATTATTTTACTTAAACATCATAAACAGGAACATCAAATGCATATACGGATTTATATTTTAGAGTAAGAACCATCCAAACCATTGCGGGGAAATATGCAAGTTGCAGAAAAGAGCGAATCACAGCTGGACCAGAGAGTTTGTCCTAACTGCGGAGAGTCTTGTGAAAAAGAAAATGAAACTGTTTTTGTAAATGGTCAGGAATTCTGTGTCTGTTGTAATTCCAATATAGAAACGTGTTATACTGAGAAAGGTTCCACGAATGACTTTTACAGTGATTCTATAAAAAGTGATAACGCGTTTGCGGAATTTTTCGATGAGCGTAGATATCTCAATCCTGAGTGATATTTTACCTGCCGTCTACTGATTAATCTTCCATTTCGCCTTTTGGCATTTTCATTGCTGTAATTAAGTATAAACTTGATTTAACAGTTATTGGAGTTGAATTATGAAAAATACAGAATGCATTATATGCGGCGATGAAGTTATAAATCCCCTGCAAAAACAGCAGGGTAAAAGAATGTATTGCTCAGAGAAATGTGAATACATCCCTTCAGTATTTCAAAGATGGGATGAATTCCAGGTCTGATTGATCAGCAGCTTAATTGCTGCAGATCTTTCCGGCAATGAAGTACGCATAAAAATTACCCCATTTTCAAAATTGTGCATTTTTTACTTTTTTAGGCATAATTTATCTTCTAATTACCTCCTGAATCTGATATTTTTTTCAGAAATCATCTCTTAATGTAATTCTTTCGGAGCATAGCTATGATTGTCCTCATAATTGGAATTGTTATTTTCTTCGGTGTCCATTTAATTCCATTAACCGCCGCAAAGGTTAACCTGGTTGAGCGCATGGGAGAGAAAAAATATCAGGGATTTTTTTCAATATTTTCCTTAATTGGCTTAATAGTAATGATTTACGGTTTCAGTCTTGTCGATGACTGCAACCCGATGATGGCGAATTGTGATACAAATAACATCCATTTCTGGGAACCTTTAGAATACAGCAGGGAAATTTCATTTTTACTAATGCCCCTCAGCATAATCCTGCTTGTTGCTTTTTTAGTTGAATCAAATATAAAAAGGATTCTGCGCCATCCATGGCTGTTTGCAATCATTCTCTGGTCTTTCTGCCATCTGATTTCTAATGGCGACCTTAGATCAGTTCTCCTGTTTGCCTCTTTTGGAGTTTATTCAATCATTGATATTGTTTTCTCTAAAAAAGAAGTTCAGTCATCGGAGAGTTTACCTGTTACAAAGGATGTGATAGTAATTGTCGCGGGATTAATCCTGTATTCTATTCTTCTGTATTTTCATCAGTATGTTTCAGGCGAGCAGATAGTTGAAAAGAACAATCTTTTCTTTTTCCTGCCTTAGTCAAAAATTAAGCTTTAGATATCCTTCCATCATTTTTCTTTGGTGTTAGCAATCAGCTGAATCCATTGGACTGATAACTGGCAGCAGCCCGTTCCACAGCAAATTAATTCGGTCCTCGTCTTCAGTCTTCTCTTAAACACAATTCTGCACAAAACATATCAGGTCTTGAAAAACTCAGCAGATTATTGTATACCTTGGTTTTTTGTGAACCAAAATTATTAGAAATCCCTGTGAGACACATACTCATTTTCCTGGCTGTATTTCTTCTGTCTTCCCCTCTCTTTGGTCAGTCTGAAGAAAGTATTCAGTTTGAAACATTTTTTGAGGAAGCAGAAACTTCAAATTCTGTACAGGAAGATTTTCAGGAACCAGTGCTGTTCCCTGACAAACAGCTGGAGCCATTTCAGGACGAAGACGCTGATGGTGTAGCGGATACAGTGCCTCATTCTGAAACTGAAGCTAAGCTTGAGCAGGAACTGCTTACAGAGACCGAAGGGGAAACTGGTGTGAAAACTGATCGGGAAATTGATTCTAGAAATCCGGAAACTTTACAGCAAAAATCCCGTAATCAGGCAGTTGGTGCGGTAAAAAAACGTCATGGTGTTTTGTCTTACCGCAAAGAAAATGGTGCCTGGGGCTGGTATGATTATGGAGATGAAGGGAATGACGGCAAATATGTGGGAGACATCGTGAATATGAAACCAAATGGTTCAGGAATATTTGTCTATGGAAAAGGGAAATGGGAGGGTGATAAGTATGAGGGCCAATGGAAGGATGGTGAATTTCATGGTAATGGGACATTTACTCGTACCAACGGGCAGAGGTTTTTCGGGGAATGGAAAAACAGTATTCTCTGGAATATCACCGGATATGACAAATTTGGAAAAATTATTAAAAAATACAGGAGAGGCGTACAGTTAATTATCCGTAAGAAAGATGAAGAAGAAAAGAAAACTGCAGTAAACAAAAGAAAAAGAGGTATACTTTACAGGGAAGTTCCTCGTTCAAAATGGGAGCGAAGTAGTAAAAAATGGATGACCGCAGGTGACAGGAAAATACATGGAATTTATGAAGGTGAAATACTGGACGGTGTGCCTGACGGTGAAGGGACATACACCTGGTACAATGTTGAAAAATATGTAGGAGAATTCAGGAAAGGTTTTTTTCATGGTCATGGAACATTCACTTATCTCAGTGGAATTACTGCGGAGGGTGTATTCAGGAAAGATAAGGAATGGGACACCCTGCGTACTGAAGAAAACGGGGAAGTCACAGGAAAGTTTGTAAAAGGAAGATATTATCCATTGAAACCCTGAAACGGGAATCATTACCTGAAATAGAATTCTTATCCACCTTTGCCGTTACGGCCTGTCATCCTGCATTTACCTCCTAATATTTACAAAGCTTCGAATCAAGGATGATTTTTTATTCCTTTGAAGCCAGGTTTGACTCCTCGTACGCACTCAGCAATCTCTATTTCCGAATTCTACTCAGTTGCTTATGATTCGGGATGAATGATGATGGATTATTGGATTTTCACTCATGGGATTGACTAGAAAACTCAATCTTGCGGGAATTTTTTCCTTCCCCATCAATTGAAAAAAATATTTTCCGCTAAGTAAATACATATTCTCCCCAACTTGTTGTTCGGAAATAGCATTCGGTTGACATTCCACTTCCCCTTTTAGAACTTCAATCACTTGAACAAAATATTCTTTTATCTGTTCGTGATCTGTAAGAATATCTGAGGAAAAAGTTGGAATCAGCACACAGTTTATGTTATAAAGATTCAGGACCCCCGATAAATTTTTCTCATTCAGATGCTTCTGCCATCTATTTAAGATTTCAAATGGTTTTACATTTATTGTATTCATTAATTTTCTTGGCTGAGATTTATTATTAATCTTATAAGTTACCTTTATTATGCATGTAATATGACAAAATTTTAGTCTGGAAAAATTATTAAATTCTTTGGAAGGGCTTTGGTTTGTCTTCAAGATCAGACTCCGGTTGATGGATGGAATTGTTCAGGAATAAAAAAAATATATGTAAGAAAAAATAATACTTCAAGAACGAATTTTGAACTGGTTTTAACAATTGTTTTCAACTATTAGCACTTTAGTTCCTTTAACTTCAGCAAAAATACTCTGCAGATTCCCCGTATTCAGACACGCTCCCAGTAAACCTCATTTTCTTGAAAAATCACCGAAAAAATGATATAAACTTGGCTCAAGTTAGCCAATAAAAAGGAGACAAAGTGAAACATTTACTCATCATCATAACTTTCCATCTTTTTACATTTAATCTGTATGCACAGTCCAGTGAGACAGGTGTTTTATACCAATTTAAAAGTTCTTCAGGATT
>ERZ651768.1542-NODE-1542-length-16762-cov-7.343722_pt1 | contig 16762 bp, 14 predicted proteins | sample MGYA00514754_ERZ651768 | MGnify/ENA metagenome assembly ERZ651768
TAATGGACACGCAGTTAAACCTGTCGAGATAATCCCGATCCGCAGCGATGGAAATGGAGGAGGGCGGGTTGTGGCCGAGCGGAAATTGATTTCTACAACAGCCATTGCAAAGTTAAAGGGTTATGAAGGAGATCCCTGCACAGATTGCGGGCAACTGACTCTTGTTCGGAGTGGTACCTGCCTCAAATGTCAAACCTGTGGAGCTACCTCGGGTTGCTCATAAGTTTTTAACCAAATAACCTTAGTCTCAAATTAACTTATCGATTTGGCGCAACGGAAGCCAAAGGTTGGGTTTTTAATATCGCCGGCTACCGTATTTCGATAGTTAATAGTTGCAAGACTAAGCGGGCTTGTCCAACCCCCTCCTTTGATAATTTTGTAGTTTTTGTTTTTCTTGGGTTCGAAATTTTTCGGAAGAGGAGAATGAGGGGTATCAACCCATTCCCATGCGTTTCCAATCATATCCAGGGTACCATAAGGTCCGGCTCCTGAAGGGAATGACCCTACAGGGGCGACCGAAAGAAATCCATCTTTTTCCCCAACAAGGTTGGCAAATGACCCTTTAGTTTTATTGCTCCAATAGGCAGTTTTTTTCGATGAACCTCCTGCCGCTAACTCCCATTCAGCTTCTGTTGGCAAACGTTTTCCTACTGCCCGGCAATGCTTATCTGCGCTGATCCAATCAACACTCAGGGCTGGGCAGAGCGGACAGGTTTTTCCAGTTATATAGGTTTGATCGTGAGTTGGATGTGTGTTTTTGTATTGCCTCACCGTTACTTCAGTGTGGTCAATGTAAAACATATGTATCTTTTTTTTATCATTGGATACATTAATGGGAGAGATTAAGCTTCCTTGCTTTGATTTCAATTGGCCGGCTTTATCAACTGATGAGTCAACCAAAACCATAAGCGTTCCATTAACTGGATGAATTATAGTTGGTAACAATATTTGATCGGAACTAGAAGGTGCGGGTAGTTTTTTAGTTTGCCTTCTATGTTTTTTAGTTCGCCTTTTATATTTTTTAGTTTTTCTTTTATGTGTTTTGGCGTGGGGTGTAAGTTGTTTAATATTTTCTTTATCTTTTAGCGGGTATTTTCTTGCATGTTTTCGATGTTTACTTAGGCCTGAATTACATGCTGACATAAAAAAAAAGGTGAGTAATGTAAGGGCAACTATAGCTCTCAAGGTTTTATTCCTTCGTAATCATAGATTCAAATCTTTTCTTCAAACTACGGTAACGTTCGTACTCTATTTCAGCTAGTTCTGGTTTTCCAAGTTCTTCATAAGTAAACCCCAAACTATATCGAGAATTAAAATGGGTAGGATCTAGTTTGATCACGGCCTTAAAGGCTTGGGCCGCCTTTTCGTGCTCATTCCGGTAATTATAAATTCCGCCCAGTCCATACAAAGCGTTCACATTTTTGGGATCCAACTTAGTTGCTTTCAAAAAAGCATCAAATGATTTGTCATAGTCTCCTTTTTCGCTATGCTTTGTACCTTCCTTTACTAATTCGTCACTATTCTTGGATGAGCATTGACCTGTGGCCAAAACAACAAAGATGATGATAGAAAAAGAAAGAATGCGATTAGAAGAGTGCATAAATTTAAAATACAAATTGAAAAGTTTTCACACTCGTGGTTTACCTGCAAGCATAGCCCTTTATATGGGTAGCTTTAGAAATGACTTTTGTTTTCTTATGGCACCACTACGTTAGTAAGTGGAGACCATTAAACTTTACGTTTAATGAGTAATTCCTGCGCCAGCTAATGTTGGGCGTTCGTTAGGGCAGAGCGCACTATGGTCTAATTTTGGAGTTGGTTCATTGCATAGAGACCCACAATCGGCAATTCCAACACTTACAGGTGATTCGCCAAAATGAAGCAAGAATAATTCCTCAGTTTCACGAAATGCTCTTTCAAGTTGGTCTCGATCCCTTTTACCGCGCATTCCAAAATAGGGGAAATGATGGACGTACCTACCAAATAGGGCTTCGCAATCAGACATGTATTTTTGCGTATCGAGAATATGGGTGTGCCAGAATGTGTCGATATCTTTGCTGGGAACGATTACTTTGTCATCATATATGTTCGACAGATACAGAAATCTACGGTACCAGACCTCTAATCCTTCGGCTTTATTCAGGGGCCAGTTGGGTCCATCCTCTCGCCGAGTAAGAGAAAATTTGATTGATTCCAAATCTAGGTTACGACTAAATTCATAAAAGGAGGCTATTTTCATATCCCATATTCTCTCGGAAGGTTTGAGTAAAATATAACTAAAGGTAACCCATTTTAAACTCTCTTTCTAAATAAGGGAAATTAAAAAATATTGATATGGTTTTATTTTTATTACGACCATTTTTGTTAATCTTTAGTGGGTTAGACGTGCAGTTTATAAGATACACGAATTCCACTTGCGTAAATATCAGCCCAATGGGAAGCGAGTTTTTGCTCAGGTGTAATTAGGTCGTGAAATGAACAAGGTCTAGTAATGTGATTAGACCAGTCAAGTTGTTCCCAGGTTAGGCCTAACGATTCAAACCACAATTCGAGCATTGCTTGTGTGGGTAACGAAGTCAGACTTAGATTGCGTCCTTTACGAACAAAAGACTCGGGTAGGTTGTAGTCTTTTTTTTCTGTTTGAGTAGGACACGATATCATCAGCGGTAGGCTGAGAACTTGATTTGTCAGATTAGCGTGAGTTTTTGGCGCATCCTTCCCCTGCACTGCCGAATAAGATGCTGTAAAGGTATCAATGAGAATAGTTTTTTTTGCTGCACGAGCCATAAGGTTGAGTAAACGCAAGGGTTCGGTCATGTAATACAGAACACCAAAACAAAAGACCGTGTCGAAAGATTTTTTTTCTATTCTTTCTAGAAATTCGATAATACTTTCAGTTTCAAATTTATACTTCGATGAACTTATTTTTTCTTTTAAAAATAATTCCATGCAACGTTTTACAGTACGTTTTTCAACATCGATGCCATGGACAAACTTTGCTCCAAGTTGTAACGCCGCCCAAGAAAAAATCCCAGTGTGAGACCCAACATCGAGAATAGATTTATTTTGAATGAGTTGACGATTGTTATTCAGCAAAACACCGATACGGCCATTTATACATTCAGGGTGATAGGGAACTGCCCAGCGTTTAGTTCGGGTGTCGGTGGTTAAAAATGGGGAATCAGGAGAAATGAAAATTTTCATGATTTATCAATGGTAAAGATATAAAAAATTGGGGATTATATAATTCCGTGTTCATTAAATTAAAAAGTATAGCATCTAGCACCCACTTTTAATAAATTCCCCGAAACACTATAATAAAAGAAAAAACGGATAAAATAATATTTTGTCGAATAAAAAAAAGAAAAACAAAAAAATATCGGCTAGTGAAAAACCTTTGTTAGAAGAAGGCTTGTCTACCATTGGAGATGCTTTGCGAGAGCTTCCTCCCGATATGGCGATTCGATTTAAGGCTCTTCAGGGAGTTGAGTCCCCCGCTGAATGGGTAATGGAGGTAATCTTTGATCTATTTCCTTATGCATGGAAAGATACAGAGTTGCTTGGTGAAGCCATAATTAATATTTTTGCATGTGAATTTGATGAGGCCGTTGAGTCTTTAAAAGGGGCTATAGAGATGAGCCCAGATGCTTACCCAGCCTATCATCTTTTAGGGCATGTGTATGGGTGCATGGGGAATTACAAAGAAGAGATCGAGTGTTATCGAAAAATCATAAAACTAAGAAATGACTATCCTCATCTCCATTATAGCCTTGGAATGAGTTACTGGTTGGCAGGGCGAGAAAAAAAAGCAATGGCAGCATTTCATGCTGCGATTCCAATGACCGCGGAATTTGCTATCCCTGAATTCTGGTTTACATTCACTTTTGAAAAACTTAATCGCTATCCCGCAAAAAATAATGGAACAGGCGATAAAAATACTATCGAAAAAAAACGTGTTTTATCTCAACTATTTTATATGATTGGATTAGAGTTGATAGAGTACGGACATAATTCAGAAGCACGTCAAGCTTTCAAAAAATCTATTCAGCTACGTCCAGAATTTGCTGAAGCATATTGTCAGTTGGGTTTTGTCCACATAAAAAAACTAAGGAACTCAAAGCGGGCAGCGAAGTATTTGCAAACAGCAGAGCATTTACTTCAAGAGAGGAAAGAACTTCAGAGAGCAAAACTAATACATCAGATTTGTAATTCCTCTGACCTTCCTGCAGATAAAAATAAAGCGGCAGAAGACTGGTTAAAAGAAGGGCTTCGCCTTCAACAACTAGGTTTAAATCAGGGGGCAGTTGATGCATATAAAATAGCGATATCTTTTAAAAGAGACTTTCTTGATGCCTATTACAATATGGGTATTGCTTACGGAAGTCTGGAAGAGGCTGGTGTTGATGTGCTTGATAATGCACTAGGAGCATTAAAACAGTCCGTTCGTTTGAATGCTGATTTTATTCATGGACATATTGCGCTGGGCGCGGCTTACATCAGGAAGCAAGATTACGAAAGTGCCTTAGATGCTTTGGAACGAGCAATATCAATTAATTCAAAAGATCCAAACGCGCATTATTATATGGGAGTGGTTTGTCGAGCAACGAAAAAATTTGAAAAAGCCGCAGCCTCTCTTCACAATTCGGTGTTGTTGAAACCGGATTCATTGCAAATGCAATATTTTTTAGGCCTTGTTTTAATAGATTGTGAAAAATTTCAGAGAGCATGCGACGCTTTAAATGAAGCGGTGCGTATCAAGCCAGGTTTTGCTGAAGGTCATTACATGCTAGGTTATGTCTACCTTGAAAAACTTTTTGATGTGGAAAAGGGAGCCTATCACCTTAGTAAGGCAGAAAAGCTTTATATTAAGTTAGAAGATTTTGATCGCTTGGAAAAGGTTAGAGCAATGCTTATAAAATAAGGGAGAAGTATTGTTGAATTTAGGCAGTATAGAGAGAGCTGCTATTAGGGAAATGAACAAAAAAATAATCTTATTAGTTTTAATTGGGGTAGGTGCTTCTTCTTTTTATTTTTTTGATATCCAACAATATTTATCATTCGAAAGTCTGAAAACTAATCGAGATAGATTGAATTTTATTTATCAAGAGAATTCAATTGCTTTTATTTCATGGTTTATTGCGATTTATTTTTTAACCGTTTCTCTTTCGTTGCCTGGTGCGACTGTGCTAACTCTCACTGCAGGTGCTGTTTTCGGATCAGTTCTAGGAATGTTTCTTGTAAATATTGGGGCTACTTTGGGGGCGACGGCTGCTTTTCTTAGCGCTCGTTTTATTTTTCGTGATTGGGTTGAAGATAAATTTAGTGATAAATTGGAGGCTGTCAATAGCGGAATTTCAAGTAATGCCCTTAGTTATATATTATTCCTGAGGTTAGTCCCATTATTCCCATTTTTTCTAATCAATCTTGTTTTAGGGCTAACACAAGTTCGGCTCTCGGTTTATTTTTTTTCAACAATGATAGGAATTATGCCAGGTTCATTTATTTATGCTAATGCAGGCAGTAACTTGGCAGGTATAAATAGCGTTTCTGATATTGCTTCGCCAGAAGTATTTGGAGCCTTAGTTTTATTAGGCATTTTCGCTTTGATCCCCGCTCTTTACCGCCTTATAAAAAAGCCATTTTAAAATAATATCAAAAGTTTTTTAGGCTTTAAGATTAATTGTTATTTTTACAAAGCGAACCCATTCTGGAATTAACTCACCCTGGCGTTTTGTTAAAACTTTGATGTTTTTTGGGTTTTAGTAAGTGCTAAATTTTGTTAACTACAACAGGAGGTTTCAGAACTGTCTTCAGCTGGTTTTTCACTAGTTGAGTCGGTTATTATGAATTGTCCGTTATAAGAATATGACGACATTATTTCTGCTGTCTTGCGATCGATCTCAACGGTATCACCAAGTTGGAATTTAGTTCCTTGAAAAATTACAGTATCAAAAGGTCCTGCATAGGTAGCAAAAATAGAGTTACCATCAAATGACTTTTCTTCGGGACAAAATTTAAAGCCCTCTATTATATAGGAATAGAACTTAATGCCTTCTACTTCTTTCCATAAGTAGTCTTTTTGTATGCGCAATCCTTTGAATTGATTATTTCGAGCATAATTCAAAAATTCTTGCAAGGTAAGTGCACCAGAGATACATTCTCCCCAAAGTTCTTTGTTGTTTCGCATCTCCTCTGGAACTTCTACCTCTGAAATAATATCTGCGATTAGAAAACGCCCGCCAGGTTTTAAAATTCTATATATTTCTTTAAAAACGTCACTTTTTTTTGTGGAAAGATTGATAACACAATTAGAAGTAACGAGATCAACCGAAATGTTTTCAATCGGAATGCTTTCAAGGAATCCTTGCTTAAATTCAATATTATTATAACCAAGGTTTTTAACCACTTGGGTCGCATTTTTTCTAGCAATATTGAGCATTTCTTCGGTCATGTCTATACCGTAGACATGGCCTGTTTCTCCTACATACTTTGCAGCGATAAAACAGTCGATACCTCCACCCGATCCAAGGTCGACCATTGTTTGCCCTTCTTGAAGTCCAGCCCTTCCTACAGGACTTCCACAGCCATATGAGATTTTCAAAACCTCTTTAGGGATATGGGATAATTCACTCGAATCATATTCTGTAGGACAGCATAAGCTTTCCTGGGCAGTGACTGCTGCTTTTGAGTAAAAATCTTGAACATCATTTCGGGATACATCGTCTTTATCCGAAGCGTTATTACAGCACGACGTCATGTCATTCATTTTATTTTCCTTTTAATCTTTTTTATCTTTTGGTTTGCAGTCGATTTAAATCATATTTGATACTATACATTCAACCCATTTCTATCTCGCGCACGAAACTTTCGATATGGTCGGGCGATAAGAATTAATTTTTTGGACTAGGATTTTGGATTTCATAATTAACCAAGGGTTGCATGTTAATATTATACATTTTTGAGCCTTTGAATAAAATCCAAATGGCAATAGTAATAATTACAAGAAGGTAGTTGTTACAATATGTTGTAGATATATCCAGGAATTTATTATGAACTTTCGATGCATGTTATATAGCTAGATGTTTTTTTTTGGGTATAAGAATTGATATATCCCATAGTTACGAAGAACTTTTTTTACGTATTTCCTAGTTTCAGGGTATGGAATAGATTCGATGAACACATCAGGATCATCGAGGCGGCTGAATCTTTTTAACCATTTTTTTAGATTATGAGGGCCTGCATTGTATGAAATCAGAATGTGGGTTTTGTTTTTCTTAAAGCGTTTGTTTAGTTGGTCAATGTATTGGACTCCCAACTGAATATTTGTTTCGGGATTAAATAAAATTTCGGTAGTAAACGGTTCTTTGTTTTTTGAATTAGCGTAAAGTGCCCTTCCAGTTTCTGGCATAATTTGCATCAGTCCTATTGCTCCAGCACGGGACTGGACTTGAGCATTAAACAAACTTTCTTGGCGGATAAGTCCTTTTACGAAGTATGGATCTACATTAAAAACTTTTGCGCTGTCATGGATAGTTTTTGCATAAGCTAGGGGATAAAAATTTTTCCAAAAATTTTTGGAAAGTTCTTTTTCCCGGACTTTTGTTTTAAAGTCTTTGTATAACTGCATAATCCTTACGGTATCCGAATAAGCGTGAGCATCGTTGTAAAGCTTGGTTAGCCAAATTACTCCGGAAAGATTTTTTCGTGTGACACTTTCTACTTTTTTGATTTCGAGTCTTGCATCTTCAAAAAATCCTGTAGCTGATAATTCAATGCCTCGAGAATAATGGAAGCTCGCAGCGCTTGATAGATTAGTTGTGGTATCCGGTAGTACTTCACTTTTGCGTGCAGTTGAAAAAAAATTCTTATCGGCTTTCTTTTCCCCGGCTCTAATTCCATAGTAGGTGTAGGGAAATGTCATATTAACGTTTGTGAAAATTTGTTGAGATAGTTCCTTGCGCTTTAATTGTTCGGCTGATTTTGCGCTCCAAAACATACTGCTTTCAATAAAGAGACCCGATGGGTATTTATTGATACTGTTATTAAAGTGGTCGTAAGCTTTTTTGAAATTTCCTGTCGTGTAGTTCATCCAACCGAGTTGCCATAAAGCCCGCTCGGCATACTCACCTGTAAATTCGCTGGATAAAATTGTGTAATATTTGGTTGCTTGGGCATATCGTTTTTTTTCCTCGTGCATTTTCCCAATAAAAAAACGAGCTTGGTTAGCTAATATAGGATCCGTTCGTTTATCGATGGAGTCCTCAAAGTATTTAAGTCCATCTCGATAATATCCAGTATTCCAGAAATTTCGCCCTATGATGAATAAAGCTTCTTGGGCGCGCTTATGGTTTGGATGGTGTTTTAGAAATTTTTTAAGTGTAGAAATAGACTGGCTTCTTTTTCGAAGACCTTTTTGTGCTTTAGCTAAATTAAAATAGAAATTAGCTGGAAGTGACGTTTTAAGTTTTAGTAATTCAGAAATTTCACTAACAACCTGCTGATACTCGACATTATCGAGTAATGCCCTGATACGCTGTTCATGTTCATCGAGCGATAAAGGTTTGATGTTAATCGGCATATCTTTGGCGAGTTTATTCATTTTTTCTTTTGCAAGCTGCGTTAACTGATTTGTGGGGAAGGCGATATGGAGAAAACGGTAGCGATTGTAAGCTTCATTCGCTTTTCCGGATTTTTGATAAAGGTGTCCTTGATGATAGATAACTTTGGAAAGGTGTGACCAGTCCTCGGAGGATTTAGAAAGCCCTGAGATTCGCTTTTCAGTCTCCGCAAGTACGTTAAGTGCTGCGTCAACTTTATTGTCTTTTTCTAAAATCTTAGCTAGTAGAATATTGCTCTTTATCAATAATAGAGTCTGGGGAAAGCTTTTATGAATAATTTTGACTTGTTCCAAGGCTTCTTTGGTTTTCTCAGAACTCAAGAATACCCCTGCCAAGTAAAAGCGAATGTAATCTTCCATTTCTGGATAGGTTTTAATAGAGGCTAGGAAGGTTTCAATTGAATCATCTAGTTTGTCTATGTGGGCTAAACTATGGGCGAGAAGATAAGAGGCTCTTTTTTTCTCGATAGTATCGGGAGTTGAAGAATATATAGAACGAAATAAAAGAGCGGCCTGATGAAAATTTCCTTTTTGGAATTGAGATAATGCAGAGAAATAGGCTTTAGTCTCTTTTCCTATGGTGTTTTCAGGATTCACAAGAGATAGTATAAGAAAAAAGGCAAAGATGGTTAATGTTTGAGGAAGCAGAGCAAGAACTTTGTCTCTCAAGGTAGTCGGGTTATCAGATGCGTCGGCCTTAATTGTTTTGGCATCGGAAAGTTTTTTAAACCAAGTAATCTGACGCTTTGCATAATTCCGGGTATCTTGTTTGATTAGGTCGATGGTTTTTTCTAGCGATTGTTTTTCATGTAGAAACTTTATGATTTGTGCATACCCAATACTTTGGAAAGGTTTTAGTTTTTCAGAGAACCCTTGGGCTAAGATACCTTTCACTTCTTCAATCCATCCTTTTTCCATCATTTTTTCGACACGTTGGTTAATGTTGGTATAAAGCTCTTTTCGGTCTCGTTCTATGAGAAAAGTGTAAATCGGGAATTTATAAGTTGGCTTTGATTTTATTTGGCTGAACTCAGAAAAAGGTACCCCTGTTTGGCGGAAGACAGATATAGCTCGTTCAATACGTTGTGTATCAAGAGAGGAGATTCGCTCTGCCGAATTAGGGTCGATCTGCTGGAGTTCCTCGTGCATTTTTATAAGTCCTTTTGTTAGGATATCAGATTGGACTTGTTTTTTGATTTCCGGGTTAATTTGTACTGCACAATCATAGTCCTCACATAAGACTTTAATATAGAGTCCAGTGCCTCCAGTTATTATCGGGATTTTGCCTTGCCTATGCAATTTTCTCGTTTGTGTTAAAGCCTTAGCTTTAAAGTCGAATGCAGAGAATTCTTGGTCAGGTTCCAGGATATCTATTAGGTAATGCGGGACTCTAGCTCTGTCCGCAGGTGTTACTTTTGCTGTTCCTATATTGAAATATTTGTAAACCTGCATGGAGTCAGCGCTAATGATTTCCGAATTCATTTTTTCGGCCAATTCGATTGCTGTATCACTCTTCTTTGATGTGGTGGGCCCGGCTAGAATAATTAAAGGAGGCATAAATTTTTTCCATTTCATTTGAATATGAACCATCTGCATTATAAACAAATAAAGGTGGTTCGATGACACATTCTGTTTGCTGATTTTTGACGGATTCAATCAGAAATATACGAGCATCGGCCTTACGTGAACCGTGTATAAAACGAATTCTTGAGGGAAACAATTTGCGGGAGCAGAGTTTTTCCTGCGCTTCTTTTAGCCTTAAGGGTGGGTAAGCCATAATAAAGGTTCCGCCGTGCTTCAATAGACTGCTTGTTTTAGTAAGAAGTGAATTTAAATCCATGGATATTTCGTGCCGAGCTACAGCTTTCTCAGGATTTGGATTCATACGACCAGTATTCAATTTTCGGTACGGTGGGTTTGAAATTATAGTGTCAAACAAGCTATGTTCAGCGTCCAGGGCTGAGTCAATAAAGTTACCATGAATTAGACTTACTCTATCTGAGACCCCGTTTTTTGATATGTTGTTGATCGCAAGGTCATAAAGAGATTTTTGAATTTCTATTGCTACAATTTCTTTTAGCTTTACTTGTGTTGTTACAAGGAGGGGTATGATCCCGCACCCAGTTCCAATGTCTAGAAGGCGACTACCAGTCAATAGGTTTGCAAAGTTCACCAACAAGAATGGTTCAATGGAGTAACGGTACCCATCGATTGTTTGTTGGACTGCTAGCGGGTTTGATAAATTTAACGTGGTCATGAGATTATTAAATTACAGTTGGTATTCAGTTAACGAAAAAACAAACCTCCTGAAGTCGTTATTATATAAATTCCTCAAAATTTTAAAGGGAGTTTATTTATTTTACAGGCCAAAAACGGAGTTTCGGCTTCCCCAGCAGAACGGCTAATACTTCTCTTTGATAAATTATAGAGTGATTACGTAAGGTAACTAAATACCCACTTGAATCGGCTAAAATTGATTCAAGAATGGTATTTGAATGTATGTCAACTATATCCCCTATCTTTTGTCCTTTTTTAATTTCCGAGCCGAGTTTAACTATTGGTAAGAAAAAACCACCTGCATGCGAGGAAATAAACCGCTCTTTATCCTGTCTATTAAATCTCAATTGGTATTTAATTGGTTTTTTGCGGTCATTGCCTAGTACTCCTGTCCACAGAAGACTATTGATTAGCCCAGGAAGTATGGTTTCGCAAAGAGATATATCTAGGTGGTTTGATTTTCCTGCAGATAAAATGACAGACGTCATCATTTGATCCGCCCAGTGGCTATAAAGGGAAAGCCTAAAGGTAGATGAAATTTTTGGTTCTCGGGCGTTTTGCGGTCCTAGACTTCTTGCGAAATCTTTAGCGATGCCATCAGGATTCAGGCAGAATAAGTGAAGGGCATCATCATAATGAATGTCAGCACTTTGAAGAATAATTCCGAACTGAGAATCTTTTGTGTGTCGACAGACAGAGGCGGCAATTTGTTCGGTAACCTCACCCTGGTCATTTCCTGGGAACGCAAGGTTCATGTCCAAATCGTGGAGTGACCATAGACTGTTGCCTTCTTGGATAGCTGGAAGATTGGTAGCAGGTATGATTTTTATCACACCTTTTAAATAGTAACCTGATTCTTTTCCAGACTCGACTGAGTTGAGAAAACGAACGAGTCGTGAACAAAGGTAAATTCCGTTTAGGTGATTTCCTTGGATTCCAGAAACAATCGAAACAGTATTTTTTGGTTGGGTTCCTTCCCAAATGAATTGTGTTAGTTCGATAGAAGGTCCAAGGGGCGATTGGATGGATAGAATAGTTTCTTTCACGGCATTATATCTTTAGCAATCCTACCTAGAAGTGCGCCAGGATAAACTAAGGGATGTTTTCTCACAGTAAAAAGAAATCCACTTTCGTCTGCTGTTACTTCCTGTAAAGTTTCCCCACTTTTTGCATTCACTACCTCCCCAATTATTTCTCCCTTGGTGATATTTTTTTTAATATCAGTATGCCCAACAAACAGTCCCGCATGTTCGGAATGAATCGGGATAACCTGGGAAGGGTGAGTGATTATTGGATGATCAACCGGAGGCGGAGGATGACTTGTGACAAGTACTCCTGCGTAATACAGGAGGTTCAACATGCCTAGCAAGATACGGTTCGAAAAATTCTGGTTGATGCGCAAGGCAATCCCAGTTTCAATGACCAATGTCGGCACTTTAGATTGATTCATATTGTAACCCAATGTTGATTTGAACATAGGAGATGGAGGATGAACCCAGATAAGATCGACATTACAATGCACGCCAAGAGGGATAAGTTTTTTGTGAAAACCTTCGGTAATTCTTATTTGGGGAGTTTCTTTGAGGTGCAGATTGCTAGCATGAAAGTCGATCACAATGTCAGCGGAGGATTTTAGGTCATTTATTAATTCTTCGGCGCATTTAATTGCTGGGGAATTTCCTTCAGAACCTCCAAATTGACGATTGAAATCAATTGAAAGAAAGGGCCACAAGCGAGTTCCGCTAGCAGTTGCTTGCGGATTAACGGCTGGATAAATATGAATTTCACCTAGAAAAGCTTTTGGTTGAGTTCTTTGTAATTCTTTTAAGTGTTTGGTAAGAAGATGACAAATATAAACGCCTTCTAATTCATTTCCATGAAGTCCGGCGATAAAAGCGACTCTCTTGACCGGTCGCTTTCGAGACGATGGAAAGGATTGTTTGAGAATTTCTACTCTTTGGCCTGATGGTGTTTGATAAGAAGAGATTATTTGGCTTTGCAAAAGATTGTCCTTACAGGCAGTCATTCGGGCTGTTTTTCTTTATCTCAATCTTCATCGCGTCAATTTTTCGTTTCAGGGTGTTACGATTGATTCCAAGTGCTTTGGCGACAGAGACTTGTTTTCCCGAGTGTTTCTCGAGAGTGGCTTCAAAAAGTTGTCTTTCAACCAATTGGATGATCTTCTCGTAAATATGTCCATCCTGCGCTTCTTGGTTTTTCAGGAGGTACTCGCGGATTAATTGTTTGAAACGATTATTCAAGAGGCCATCAGTTTCCGCACCTTTGAAGTCTTCTGAAATAATGTGATCTGGAAGATGTTCAGAAAGAATGGGCCCCGTTCTAGCTAAAACAACAGCACGCTTAATGACGTTTTCAAGCTCGCGAATATTTCCCTTCCAAGAATAGCCATTAAGAATTTTTATAGTTTCTGAAGAGAGATATATCTCTCCTTGAGATAGGTCGGTTGCGTGTTTATTTAAAAAATGATTTGCCAAAAGAGTCACATCTTCCATTCGGTCACGAAGCGGCGGAATGGAAATATTGATAACGTTGAGCCTGTGAAACAAATCTTCGCGGAATCGTTTTTGTTCCATCTGTTCTTCTAGGTTTTGATTGGTAGCGGCAATAATTCTTACGTCCGCTTCAAGAACTTCCTTTCCTCCAACGCGATAAAAATCTTTATTTTGAAGCACACGAAGGATTTTTGCTTGTAGAGCGAGTTCCATATCACCAATTTCGTCTAGAAAAAGGGTACCTCCTTTAGCTATTTCAAACTTTCCCTTTTTTTGATCGATCGCTCCAGTGAAAGCCCCCTTCTCATGGCCGAATAATTCTGATTCAAGAAGTTCTTTTGAGATAGCGGCACAGTTAATACATACAAAAGGCAGGTCTTTGCGTTTGGAGTAATAATGCATGGCCTCAGCAATCATCTCTTTTCCTGTACCGCTTTCTCCTGTAATGAGAACCGAAAGATTAGACGTGGCAGACTTGCCGATGGTTTTGAAAATATCCTGCATTACCTTACTTTTCCCCACAATCGATTCAACAGAATCCTCATCTACTTTCCCTGCTATTTCGGATTGCGATGGGATCTGGGTTTCTCTGTTTGACTCAACACGGGCAACTAAGGTGTAGATAACCTCAAAATCAAATGGCTTGCTAATGTAGTCGTAGGCCCCTATTCGCATGGCTTCAATGGTGTTATTCATAGTATCCTGGGCGGTCATAACCACGACCTTAGCTTGCGGGCTTATTTTTTTAACCTCTTTAAGTAGGGCAAGTCCACTCATCCCATCCATGAAGATATCTGAAAAAATCAGGAAATATTTCTGGTTTTTGATTTTTTGAAGGGCGTCTTCGGCATTTGGGGCAGTGTGGACAGTGTAGTTCTTTTTTTCAAGTGCCTTCTTAAATATCCGCCGAATATTTTCTTCGTCATCGACAATAAGAATTTTCTTCGTATTGTTCATTAGGCTATCCTACCATTTATTTATTTACAGGAAAAAATACCTGAACTACCGTTCCAATATTTTCTTTTGAGGTGATTTTGATTTTTCCGTTATGATTTTCTACAATTTTAAGTGAGATTGCCATTCCCAGACCAGTCCCTCTTTTCTTCGTTGTAAAAAAAGGAGTAAATAGTTTTTTCATGGTGGCGTCAGTCATCCCTGGACCAGAATCAATAATCTTCACAATTATATTATGCGGGGATAAGGGGTCCTTTTTTTTTCGAAAGGCGTAGTCAGTATTATATAAGGTGGAAATGCGAACCTGCCCTCCCTTGGGCGAGGCTTCTACAGCGTTTTTAATCAAATTGAGAAATGCCTGTTTAAGCTCATCTTTATTTGCTTTGATAGTTGGGAGGCTAGGATCATAGATTTGAACGAATACACCTTCTTTTCTTTCAAGAGTTTCCTGCTCAAGAGTAAGAATTTCTTCCAGTACTTGATGGATATTAGTTGGTTTAAAATCCTTGAGAGCAGGGCGGGTTAGATCCATCATTCTCTTTACCAGGCGATCTATTCGATCTACTTCTTCGATTACGATTTCCATATATTCACGTTGGTCGGGATTTTCCAGGTCTTTCAAAAGTAGTTGTGCTGAACCCCTGATGCCACTGAGAGGATTTCGGATTTCATGTGCCATGCCAGCAGAGAGGACACTTAGGGTGGATAAATGGTCCGTCTGTTGAGAATTTTCCTGGAGTTCTTTGAGGAGGCTGGTGTCCTGTATTAGGATGATTCCAGCTGTAACTTCGTGGTCATTTTTTATTAATGGTGAGAAAGTAAGATTGGTTGGGAAGCGTCTATTCTTTGATTTACGACATCCAATTCCTTCTACGTGATGATATGAGATTTCAGTGGTAATAGACTGGCGCGCTTTTTCAAGTATGTCTGGTTGGTCGGGGAATAGTTCGGAAAGATGTTCCCCTTCAAAGGAACTTCTTGAGCGTTGAAAAATCTCTTCCGCGGCCTGATTAACCTTAATCACCTTAAGATCGGCCGAAACAATAAGGATCCCATCCGCAAGAGAGGCGAAAATATTTTGGTAAAAATTTTTAGACTCTGCCATCTAGCCTCCGTGAGTTTAGGTGGAGGTTTTGGTGCGGGATTTTTTACCCCCGGAATACGGGTTTTTCTGAGCAAGTTTTTTGGGAGCCGCTTTAGCGGCGATTTTTTCAGCAGGAGCTGCTGCTTGGGGTTCAGGGGCAGGGGTTTTTTCATTAGAGGTATCGTTTTCAGTATTTGTATTGCTGCTAGCTGTGGCATTCTGGCCCTCGGATTCCCATCCTTTTTTTCGGGCCTCTGATGGATAATCAGAGGTATACCACCCAGACCCTTTGAGGATGAACCCAGAAGCGGAAACTAACCGGTGCACCTTTCCCTTGCAATTTGACTTATTACAGTTTTTAAGGGGTCTAGCAGAAATCGCCTGCATCGCCTCAAAAGTGGTCCTGCATTTTTCGCATTCATATTCGTATATAGGCATCTATTAATGGCTCCTTAATAAACAACGATGATTACAGGCGTATTAACCACAGTTTAACTTACTCGCTCGGAAGCAAATTTTTAGAGAAATTATTTAGAGCAAATAGTTACACCTCAGACAACCATTTCTTGAACTTGGCGTGGTTCCCGTGAACGATTTCGAAGAACATCTTTTGGATACGGGTTGTGGTTTTTCCTCTTTTCCCATTACCAATTGTACGATTATCGATTTCCCGAACAGGGGTGATTTCGGCTGCGGTACCGGTTAGAAAAACTTCATCAGCTATATAAAGTTCGTCCCTGGTAATACGGCCTTCTTCAACTTCAATTTTTAAATGTTTTGCTATATCAAAAACAGAATCACGTGTGATTCCTTCCAGGTTGGAACACGATAATGCAGGGGTCTTAAGCCGACCTTTTGATAAAAGAAATATATTCTCGCCAGAACCTTCTGATACGTAGCCTTGTGAGTCTAGTAAGATTGCTTCATCGTAGCCATCACGGACAGCTTCGGTTTTAGCAAGAATTGAGTTGACGTAATGCCCGCAGGCTTTAGCTCGTGTCATAGTTATATTGACGTGATGTCTTGTAAATGATGAAATCCGGACACGGATGCCGCGACTGATTCCTTCATCGCCTAGGTAGGTCCCCCACGGCCAGGCGGCAATAGCAACACGAACATCAACTCCGTTTGGGTTAAGACCCATTTGGTTGTGTCCCAGAAAAACGATTGGGCGAATGTAACATTCCTTTAACTTGTTTTTTCTTACAACAAGCTGAATAGCAGTAAAGATTTCTTTTTGCGAAAAGGGAATCTCAATGCCCAATACGATTGCAGAGTTAAATAAGCGCACGACATGCTCGTGCAAACGAAAAATAG
>ERZ651768.1543-NODE-1543-length-16762-cov-5.028828_pt1 | contig 16762 bp, 16 predicted proteins | sample MGYA00514754_ERZ651768 | MGnify/ENA metagenome assembly ERZ651768
GGTCGAAGACCTGGATCCTATCATTGCCTCGATCTGACACGTAGACGTTGCCCTCATTGTCTATGCCCAGACCCTGGGGCCACCTGAACTCCCCGTCTCCGCTGCCAGTGACCCCCCACTTGCGCAGGAATCTGCCCTGTGGGTTGAAGACCTGTATCCTATCATTGCCTCGATCTGACACGTAGATGTTGCCCTTACTGTCTATGCCCAGACCCTGGGGCCACCTGAACTCCCCGTCTCCACTGCCAGTGCCCCCCCACTTGCGCAGGAATCTACCCTGTGGGTCGAAGACCTGCACCCTATTATTGTCTCGATCTGACACGTAGACGTTGCCGTCACCGTCTATGGCCAATTCCTGGGGCCGGATGAACTCCCCGTCTCCGCTGCCCTCGCTCCCCCACTTGCGCAGGAATCTGCCCTGTGGGTCGAAGACCTGGATCCTATCATTGCTACATTCTGACACGTAGACGTTGCCGGCACCGTCTATGATCAGGCACAGGGGCCACCTGAACTCCCCATCTCCCCCGCCCCTGATCCCCCACTTACGCAGAAACCTGACATGAGGACTGTAGACTGCGCTCATTTCTGACCGATCCTGTCTTCTGGCTCCGCCAAAGCGGTGATTTCGACCAAGGTGTTGGCGGGGTATTCACCCTTAAAATACTCGTTGAATAGGGACTGTTGCTCCAAGGCGCTGGCACGCCAGTCGTTGATGCTAGTGACGTAAGTGGTGATCTTGATAATATCCCCGGGCGAACCCCCTTCAGCTTCATCTGCTGATGATCGGGCTTCTTGGGATTTCGACCTGGCGGTATCGGTAGGGTCCAGCACGTATATCGCCTGAGCTATGCGTGCCAGCAGACCCTTTGCCTCGGCCACTTTAGGCAAGACGGCGGCGTTGTAGGTCGAGAAGAAGGAATTTATCTCTGCGTGCAGTCTCTCCAGGTCCAGTTCGTTCTGCGCTAACCGGTCTAAGAGGCCGCCCAGCTCTGCTTGCTTGGTCCGCAGTTCTTCTTCAGGACTCAGTCTTTTTTCTATAGTCATTTTTGGTGATGATGGTCGCTGGGATCTAGGAAGGCGTATCGATCCATCACCTCGTCTGCTACATGAGCCAAAACAGTCCAGGTTTTGAATCTTTCATGATCGAAAGGCCCGTCAGGCTGTTCTGACCAGAGGTCTACTACATCGTCCTCTTCTGACTCTAATGGACGGTAGTTCGGTTTAAATTCCTTCTTGATCCAAATGCCATTTGTTTCTGGGGAAGGACAGGTGGAACCGATAATCGGGTCAGCCTCGCACTTCTCGTGGATCTCCCGGTCTTCCACCTCCGAATGGGGGTTCCAACCGACCGAATGGCGAAGCCCGCGGAACCGGTTAGGACTGGCTGCCTGTAGTGCTTCCAACACTGGCTTAACTCTTTCGCCCAGCTTGAGGTCGGCTCGGCCGATGATGTCTGCCGCCACTCGGCCGGGACCGTATTGTCCGGTGGCGCTGGCCTCCGCCATGCCATCGACGAATTCCACTTCCCACCGGACCGCATCTCCTCCGGACCGTCGGTATGGTAGCTAGGCCTTGCCTCAATGAAAACCGTGGAAAGGACATTGTGACCTCTGTTGATATCGTCAACCAAATCCTGCAGGAGATAGCGCTGATAGGCAGCCGGTTCTGGCCGGTATTCCCAAGAATGGTGATGGGGGTCGCAGATAGGAATCTCGGGCTCTAAGGTGGGTTCGATTGTCTGTGCTAGCCAGTCATTTCCTTGCAAAGCTATAGTCATGCCTCCAACCCACTATTTTGCGGCCCAATATAGCACACTTCCGTGAAAATTCTGCGAGAATATGGCTAAACGTGATAGCACACTGAATTCCGGCTGATAACGTCGTAGCGTGTGATCTGGGGCATGGTTCGTACCTGATGCCTGCGAAATCGCGACCGAGCAATCTGACAAAATTAACGCTTGATTCCGCAGTAATTCGTTACCAACAGACCGAAATTAGATGGTGTCGCCATTTGCGAATTTGTGCCACAATCTGGTGGCCCATTTCAGTAACAGCCGACGCCCTGGCAACTAGAGAGATCGCTAATTCGCACTGGAGACAAATAATGAAATTCGGACTGTTTATGATGCCCTTGCATCCCCCCAGGCGGTCTTACGCAGACTCCTACGACCGTGACATCGAGTTGATTGTACAGGCGGACCAGCTCGGGTACACCGAGGCATGGATTGGTGAGCACATCACCGAGACTTGGGAGAACGCTCCTGTGCCCGAGTTGCTCATGGCCAAGGCATTGGCCCTGACAGAGAACATTGTCATGGCCACGGGTGTGACCATGCTGCCGTTGCATCATCCAGTCGACACTGCCCACCGAATCGCAATGTTGGACCATATGGCACGTGGCCGCATCTACTGGGGAATTGGGTTCCGGTCGCTGCCCACAGATTTGCAGCTTTATGGAATCGACTACGACACTATGGACGACGTTCGGGAACAAGGGCGGGAAGCTCTGGAAGTGATCCTGGGGTTGTGGGCCGCCGAGGACGGACATTTCGGGTTCGAGGGCAAATACTATCAGGTACACGCCCCGGAACAATCGGTGGAGCTGGGACGCAGGCTCTATTTCAAGCCCTTTCAACAGCCGCATCCACCCATCGGCGTAGCCGCCTCAACCCCAAACACCGAGAGCATCAGAATGGCGGGAGAACGTGGCTGGATCCCCATGAGCAATCTACCTGACCGGTTCATACCGGACCTCTGGCGGATAGTGGAAGAGGGCGCCGCCAGCACCGGCAAGCCCGCTGACAGGAGCGAACTAAGGTTAGGCAGAGAGATTTACGTCGGCGAGACTTCAGAATCCGCACGGGAAGAGGCCCGGATCGTATTGGGTCAGCCCTTTGAAGAGCACCAGTGGAGAAATCGTAAAGCCGGCGGCATCTTGGGCTATCTAAAAGACGACCCTTCGATGGCCGATGAGGATGTGGACGTGGACTACATGATTGAAAACGTCTGGATCGTCGGCGATCCCTCGGAATGTGCCGAGAAGATTCACCAGACTTACGAGGAGACCGGTGGCTTCGGCACCCTGCTCAACACCACTCAAGACCCTGACGACCATACGCTGGTGCAACGGTCTCAGCGGTTGCTGATGGAACAAGTCGGGCCCAAGGTAGAAGGCCTAAAATAGGGGTGATTCAGCCTGGTCAAAGACGGACCGCCGACGTTTTTGAGACCTGAACTGATCCCGACTGGAACCCCGCATGGCTATGGGTCGAAAAGCTCGACGCAATCATCGGAATGGCCTCGTTTGATGACGACGACGCTGCGTCTGCGCTAGGCGTGTTCCGCGGACCCGTGGGTCATTTCGTCCATTGCTCCATTATATTGACCTACGGTCCACCGTTCAGCGGAATCAGTCTCGATGAAACGGGTAGACGAATAGAGGGATTTTGGAGGAAATTGTCGTGCCTATAGAGTAGATATCGCCAGACCCAAAAGCCTTACTATTGTCATCCGTCATGGATCTCCTTTGGCAACGCCGTATTTATGTCTTGGTCTAGGTTAGCGATGGAAACAGACTCTTTCTTGCCGACACCCCGATCCAGCAGAATTCAACTTGCCCCAGACCTCCAGATCTGCCGCGCCCTTAACGGCATGTGGCAGGTGTCGGGTGCCCACGGCCATATCGATCCCGAGAAGGCTGTTGAGAGCATGTTCTCCTATCTAGACGCAGGGTTCACCACCTGGGACCTAGCCGATCACTATGGCCCCGCCGAAGACTTCATCGGCGAGTTCCGGCGGCGGCTTGCAGATCGCCGGGGGTCTGATGCAACGGCGGGCATCCAAGCCTTCACCAAGTGGGTCCCGAATCCCGGACCCATGGACCGAAGCTGGGTGGAGGAGAACATCGACAGGTCGCTGCGCAGGATGGACGTGGAGTCCTTAGACCTCCTCCAATTCCACTGGTGGGACTACGGTGATGAGCGTTACCTGAAAGCCATGGGCCATCTGGGTGAACTGCTGGGTGAAGGCAAGATCAGGCACATAGGGCTGACCAACTTCGATACACAGCACCTTAAGAAGATCGTCGATGAGGGCCACCAAGTAGTTTCCAACCAGGTGCAGTACTCCTTAATCGACCGCAGGCCAGAGATAAAGATGGCTCAGTACTGCCAGAACCAGGGCATCCACCTTCTGGCATACGGCACGCTGGCAGGGGGACTGCTGTCAGACAGGTATCTGGGTCAGCTTGAGCCGGGCCGCGCGGCTTTGACTACTGCCAGCTTGAGCAAGTACAAGCAAATGGTGGATGCCTGGGGCGGCTGGGACCTGCTCCAAGAACTGCTCCTTGGTCTGAAGGGCATCGCCGACCGGCACCAGGTCAGCATTGCCGACGTGGCCATGCGCTACATCATGGATCGCCCTTCCGTTGCCGGGGTGATCGTTGGGGTCAGGCTGGGAGTGGCCGAACACCTGGAAGAGAATGCCCAGGTGTTCGGGTTTGAGCTTGATCCGGAGGACCTGGACGAAATCGAGTTGTTATTGAGCCGCTCGCGGGATTTGTACCAGGCGATTGGTGACTGCGGCGACGAGTACCGCCGGTGAAATCTATTATTCATTTTCGGAGAATCAGACGGTCTAGAAGCGATGATGGAGAGGGACAGCGGTGACGTTCCCATCATCGATTCGGACCCTGGACACGGCGAAGACGAGAGTCCGCCGGACTAAGCAGGTAGCCGTTTTCAGAAGCAAGAGTATGGTTCCTACGGCCCGTGACTAATCCGGGCCGCAACGATTTAAGAATGGAGGCACAAAGATGCCATTCGGAGGAAACGACTGGCTCGCTTTAACAGAAGAGCCCACCTTGGAACCTGAGATTCCCATCTGCGATCCCCACCACCATCTTTGGGACAAGCGTCCGGCGCGCATCCCGTATCAGAGATATCTGCTGGACGAGCTGTACGCCGACCTGAACAGCGGCCACAACGTGCGCTCCACGGTGTTCGTCGAGACCAACGCCATGTACCGTCCTGATGGGCCGGAAGAGATGCGCCCTGTGGGAGAGGTTGAGTTCGTACAGGGATTGGCCGCCGCAGGCGCAACCGGTCTCTACGGCGAGGCTAAAGCCCCGGCGTCCATCGTGGGACACGCCAATCTCAATCTGGGAGAAAGGGTCGCTCCGGTGTTGGAAGCGCTGGTTGCGGCCAGCCCCAACCGTTTTCGCGGCATACGCCACGGACTGACCTTCGACTCCCATTCTGAGATATCCAGCAACCGCTGGAACTTGGAAAGCCAATTAGCAAACGAGGAATTCCGGGCCGGGGCGAGAGTCTTGGCCCGCATGGGGCTGTCCTTCGATGCCTGGATGTACTTTCACCAACTGCCGGAGCTGGTGGAGTTCGCCCAGGCGATACCTGATCTGACCATCATCCTGAACCACATCGGCGGCGTGCTGCGGACCGGCCCCTACGCCAACCGCGACGAAGAGGTGCTGTCTGTTTGGCGGGAAGGACTGGCGGCGGTGGCCAAGTGTCCCAACGTCGTCGTCAAGCTCGGGGGCATCGGACAACCCCGGACCGGTTACGACTGGTCGGCCAGAGACGTACCCATCGGGTCGGAAGAACTGGCCGGGTTGATGGCGCCGTACATGAACTACGCCATCGAGCAGTTCGGCCCAGACCGGGGTATGTTCGAGAGCAATTTCCCTCCGGACAAGGTAGGTCATTCCTACAACGTGCTCTACAACGCCTTCAAACTTCTGTCCAAGGGCTACACAGTCACCGAACGGGCCTCCATGTTCCAGGGCACCGCCGAGCGGGTGTACCGGGTGGTGTATTAGCCGTCGGCCCATTACGTCATTTAGTGAAATAAAAAGGGGCGGTCCAATCATACAGGCCGCCCCTTTTTGCGTGTGCGGAGTGTCGGACTCTAAAGCGGCAGGGCTACCGTCTGCCCGGTCTGGGCGCTGCGGGTGACTGCTTCGGTGAACTCCATGTAGTGGACACCGACGTCGAATGGTGTTCGGGTGATTTTTTCTTGACCACGGATGGCGTTGCAGAATTCTTCTTCGACCCGCCAGACAGCCCGGCCTTCCTCCGGGTTGGTGATCTCCGAGAGTTTGTCGTCGCCGCGCTGGCCGCCGTAGACATTCTGGGCGCCGTCTACATGGAGGGTCCCTTCGCTGCCGTAGATCCAGACGCCGTTGCCCGATGACAGGCCCGTGACGGCGCTGAACTGCATGTTGGCCATGGCCCCGTTGGCCAGTTCGGCTACGATGCCCACGTGGTCGGGTATGTTGACATCGACCATCTGGCCGCTCTCGTCCTTACGGCTGGAGACGTTGACCTTAGTCATGGCCGTGATTTTCGTGGCGCGGCCCACCCAGCGGATCATGGCCTCGTACCAGATGCCCATGTTCAGGATGTTGTAGCCGCTTAGGTCCCGGTCGTTGCGCCAATGCATGGGGCCGCGCTTCACCATGAAGTCATTTCCTAAGGACTGGACCGACACGCCGATGATGTCGCCGATGTAACCCTCGGCGATCTTCCCCTGGAGAAGCCGGTCGATCTTGAAGGTCAGGGGAGACGGGACGATTTGGGCGATCAGGTCGGGCCGCAATCGGGACGCGTCCAGCATCTCCTGCGCTTCCTGGGCGGTGGTGGCCATGCGCGCTTCGCAAAGCACGTGCTTACCAGCTTCCAAGGCCGCCAGGGTCAGCGTGCGGTGCATGTAGGGCCAGGTGCCGATGCAGACCGCGTCGATGCTCGGGTCCTCTAGCAGTTCCTGCCAGTTGTCGTAGACGCCGGATATGTTGAACTGGTCGGCCACCGACTGGCTGGAAGCCCGGCTGCGGTTGGCCACCGCGGCGATCTCCAGGCCTTCGATTTTCTGGAAGCCGGGGATGTGCCGGTCCCGTGTGTTTTTTCCGGCGCCGATGAGGCCGAGTCTGATTCCTTCTGAAGCCATTGCTGTCCTCCCTGGTTGGTCAACGAACGCGATTTTTACATCGAATCCCGGGGTTAGAGTGGTAGGTATACCGCCTGCCCGGTTTGGGAGCTACGTGTCACCGCCTCGGTGAACTCCATGTACTGCACGCCCACGTCGAAGGGGGTCAGAGTTACGGGTGCGCCGCGTATGGAGGTTATGAAGTCCTCCTCCACCTGCCACTTGCCTCGTTTGTCGTCGGCGATGGGATGGTCTTTCAGTTCTTTGTCGCCGTTCTTGCCAACCGAGACCTTGTCGAATGGCGGGCCCTCCACTTTGATAGTGCCGTCGCTGCCGAAGATCCATAGCTCCGCGCCGGTCTGCAGGCCGGTAACAGTGCTCCAGCTAAGGTCTGCCTGGACGCCGGAAGCGAACTCGCAGATGACGCTCACATGGTCTGGGACGGTGACGCCCTGGAGAACGCCGTTCTCGTCCTTGCGCTGGTTGGTGAAGACCCGGGTCATGGCCATAACCTTGGTGGCCGGGCCTACGTAGCGCATCAGCGATTCGTACCATATGCCCATCCCCATGATGTTGTAGCCGCTGAGCAAGCGGTTCTGCCGCCAGTGGAGCGGCCCTTCGGTGTTCATGAAAGTGTCGGAGCGGTCGGCACGGCCGTGGCCGTCGCTGACCCGCAGCTTCAGGGCCAGTAGTTGGCCACAGTAACCATCGGCGATCAGTTCTTGGATGGTCTGGTCGACCTGGAGCGTCGCCGGCGCGGGCACGATCTGGGTCACCAGATGGGGGAACTGGCGGGAGGCGTCCAGCATCTCGTGGGCTTCCTGGGCGTCCATGGACATGCGGGCCTCGGTTAGAACATGTTTGTCGTTCTCCAGCGCGGACAGCACCAGGGTGCGGTGCATGTAAGGCCAGGTCCCGACGCAGACTGCGTCGATGTCGTCGGCCTCCATGAGTTCCATCCAGTTATCGTACACCGTGGGTATCTCGTACTCGCTCGCGATGGCCTCGCCGGAGGCGCGGCTGCGGTTGGCCACGGCCACTATCTCAACGCCCTCTTGTTCCCGAAGGCCGGGTATATGCCTAAGGCGGGTGTTGGCGCCGGCGCCAATCAACCCAACCCGGATTATTCCGTTCTCCATAGTTGCCCCCTCCAGCGCTATAAGCGCGTTTACGTGACGGTCAGAAAATAAATTCGACTAATTCTAGGTTAGAGGCTGGTTTTAGTCCATAGGCGGCATGGTTAGTACTAAAATACTGGTGGCTGCTGAGCTTGAATTCTTGAGGAATCAAAAGCGAGTGTTGGTCTCTTTGATCCAGGCACTGGTGAACATCTTCTTCTCAGCCCGGTTCCGGGTCGAGGGGGATAGCATGGCGCCAACCCTGCAGCACGGAGAATCGGTGCTGGTAGTGCGGACTCGGTTCCGGTGGAACAGGTTGCGCCGGGGGGATGTGGTTGTGTTTGTTAGTCGAGGTGGAAGCGGTGGGATCTATATCAAGCGGGTGGTGGGCCTGCCCGGAGAAGATATCAAGATTGCCGAAGGTGGGGTGTACATCGACGGAGGTTCGTTGGCGGAGGACTACACCGTGGGCATGAAGGAAGCGGCGGAAAGAGAGTGGTTCAACGGTCCGGACGAATACTTTCTACTGGGGGACAAACGGGGTGACAGCAACGACAGCCGAGCCTTTGGGCCGGTGTCCCGGGACTCGATCAGGGGGCGGGCCTGGCTCCGGTGTTGGCCGCCACATAGGTGGCGGCCGTTAGGCCGGAGTTAAAGCTTCCAGATATTGCCCACCTGCATGACCAGGTCCACGTTGAAGATGGACTCGGCGGGCCAGCCGGTCATCTTGATCCAGTCTTCAAAGTGCTCTTGCTCCACAGCCTCGCACTCAGTGACCAGTTTGCCGCGGCTCAGGTCTCCGTAGACTTTCAGGATCGTGGTCCGGCGGTCTGGGCGCCATTTGCTGACGGCACTCAGCTTCTCCCGGAACTGCTCTTCCGTAAGTCCGGAAACATTGTGTATCGCTAGAAATCGGGCCATGTCGGTCCTTACCTTATGTGGTTGTAAGTTAAGAGGGCTGGCAGCTAATCCGTCGGCGGGACAAAGGGATAGGGGATGTCCGCCCCGTCCTTCAGGGGCAGCACAACCGTAGCGCTGCCGGGCATGCTCTCGACGCCGTCCTGGGTCTTCATGCCCAGGTCCATCTCGATGAAGCCCATACCGCCCTTCTCATACTTGTTGGTCACTACGGCCCAAACGATCAGGGTATCGCCAGGAACCAGCATGGCGCGGTGCTCGAAGGCGGCCTTCCAGGGCCAGCCTTTTGGTAGGGTGAAGTCCTTCAGGTACTGGGGCACGACACTCTGCTTCCAGGAGCCGTGGACCAGGATGCTGGGGTTCTTGTCGTGGTTCATCCCGAAATCCAGATCGTAGTGGATCCGGTGGTAATTCTCGATGGCCGCGCTCCAACGGAATAGGTGGGTGGGAGTGGGCGAGTAGATGTACTTGGGCAATTCGTCGCCCATGTTCACATCTTCGTAGTAGGTCTGGGTTTTGTTCCGCAACTCATCGGCGGTAGGCCGCTCGTTGTGGGACTGAATCTCTTCGCGGTTCATCTTAAGCAGCTCTTCTAGTGGGGCGCTCATGTGAATAACCTCAGGCGGTTAATGATTGTTTAAAACTAACGGCGGATCGAGGACTGGCGGGTGATGCAGAGCAGGGAATTGTCCTGATTCGTGTAGGTGATTTCGCGGGTGATGATCAGGAAGGGTTTGCCGTCTCGGCCCACCCTCTCACGGATGTCGTGGTAGCGGTTCTGGAAGGAGATCACGTCCCCGATGTTGGGGTACTGATAGATCTCGATCTCGTTGCCCGCGTTCAGAGTCCGCACCAGGTGGGTGGGAATCTCGGGAAGTTCACCGGGCCGCTTAACCGAGCCGATGCCGTCGGACATCGGGTTCTCTACAAACGCTGCGGTGATGGCGTCTTCGGCGTCGGGGCGGATGCGCTGGGTCATGTAGCTGATCATGATGGGAGGCACGATGATCGCGCCGTAATGGGTGGACTTGGCGAAGTCCTCATCCCAATATCTGGGGTCCGGGTCCATCACTGCCTGGGTGAATCTCCGCAGATACTCAACGTCCACTGTTCCCCAGGCCTCGATCACTTCGCCCGCTACTCCGATCATGGCTTTTACTTCTGGCGTGAGGACCGACTCAACGTCTTGCGGGGCCTCTTGAGCCATAGCTGTTTCCCTCCGGTGGATTGACGCTTCCAGCCTACCCCAGGCTCACATATTCGTCAACAAATGCACGAAGCGCCGCTATAAGGGGCGCTGTTCCATCTCCAACAAAGCTTACTGCGGGGGTTTCTACTTGTGGATTCAGCGACGCTGAGATACGATGGCTCTCGGACTGCCGGGGCCCATTATTTGCCCTATTCGGGGAATAAAGCCCGAGGAAAATCTGGGGAAGAATTTGGAGCGTCACCGTCCTGCCAGACCGCCAGCCAAGTATAGTTATGTGATCCTGGCGATAGCAGCCGGTCTGCTGGCCGTGACCGCCGCCTGCGGGAACACGGCGACAAGCACACCGCCGCCCGTGATTCCAACGGTAGCTCCATCGGAGACTCCGGCGGCCACTGCGATGACTGCTGCAACTCTGTCTGCGTCATCCACCGAAAATCCAATCAAAGGCCCATTTGTCCGGGTAGATGAAGTCGTTTTCCCAGTTGAACTGGCGGCGGAATCAGAGGAACGTATCCGAGGCCTCTCCGGGCGGGCTTCGCTGAACTCGGGGATGGGCATGCTGTTCGTTTTCGAGAACGCGGAGCGGTTCCGTTTCTGGATGAAGGAGATGCAGTTCACCCTGGATATAATCTGGATCGGCCCTGACTGCCAGGTGGTGGATGTCTCCGAAAACGTCCCGTTCCCCGATCCTTCGACGCCGTTGGGCGAACTGCCCCGGTACTCCCCTGAGTCACCGGCCCAATACGTCCTGGAGATAAACGGCGGTGAGGCGGCGTACCTGGGCCTGGGAATCGGAGACCTGGTGAAGTTTCTCGGGGGAATCGACGGCAGGTACGGCTGCTAGCCCAGGTACGAAACCGAACGGCAACACAAGATAGATAGAAACAGCGAGGGACCTAATAGATGGATATCCTGGTTTCCGGGTCGATGGCCTACGACCGCATCATGGACTTTGAGGGCAAGTTCTCTGACCACATCTTGCCAGACCAGTTGGACAACATAAACGTAAGCTTCACGGTGAACAGCCTCACCGAGAACTTCGGTGGAACTGCGGGCAACATCGCCTACTCTCTGTCGCTGCTGGGAGAGAAGCCGCGCATCTTGGCCACCATCGGCCAGGACTACCACCGCTATTTCGAGTGGCTGAACCAGATCGGCGTTGCCACCGGCGACATACGGGTGGTGGAAGAGGAACTCACCGCCGGTGCGTATATCACGTCAGACACCCAGAACAACCAGATAACCGGGTTCAACCCCGGCGCCATGAAGCAGCAGTCGGGCTTCGATTTTGACTCGGTCGACCCCAAGGATTGTCTGGCCATCGTGGCCCCTGGCAACCTGGGGGATATGGCCGACTACACCGCCGAGCACGAGAAGCGCGGCATATTTTCCATCTTCGACCCCGGCCAGTCCCTGCCGGCTTGGGAGGCCTCCGCTCTGGCCAAGTGCATCAGCCAGTCAAAGATGCTGGTCTGCAACGACTACGAGATGGAAATGATCTGCAACACCACCAGCACGTCCCGTGAGCAGGTGGCTGGAACGGTGGAGACGATTATCGTGACCAAAGGCGGTGGAGGCTGCGACATATTGACTGCCTCTGGGACGGTGGAGATACCGGTGGTGCCTGCCGATGACGCCGTTGACCCCACCGGCGCCGGAGATGCGTTCCGGGGCGGCCTGATCAAGGGCATAGTCGAGGGCAAGTCTATGGAGCGGGCTGTGCAGATGGGGAACGTGGCCGGCCACTACGCCGTCCGGAAATGGGGCACCCAGCAATACAGCTTCACCATGGACGAATTCAACGGACTGCTGGAAAAGCACTTCGGGCAATAGCGACGATTGCCTCGCCTGTTGGCGTGGGCTACAATCCTTTCGGTTCGACCTACCCGGAGGAGACCAAGCGTAAATTGACTTCAACCCAGCCGCAGCAGGCCCCACTTACTCACGGTCCCCTCGACGGCGTTAAAGTGCTGGACCTGAGCGAGGACATCGCCGGTTCGTTCTGCGGCCGGCTACTGGCCGACTACGGAGCGGACGTTCTCAAGCTGGAACCGCCCACTGGGGCGTCGCTGCGCCGCATGGGACCGTTCTTCGGCGACGACCCGCACCCCGAAAAAAGCCTGTTCTATCTCCTGATGAACCTGAACAAGAAGGGCGCAACCCTGAACTTGGAAACGGTTACGGGACGGAACATCCTGGAGCGACTAGTCCCTCACGTCGATGTGGTCATAGAGTCCTACCGGCCCGGTTATCTGGCTGACTTGGGCGTGGGATACGACGACCTGCAGAAAGAGAACCCGTCCCTGATCATGACCTCGATTACGCCCTTCGGCCAGACCGGTCCCTACAGCCAGTACAAGGGCGAGGAAGTGGTCAACTACGCCATGGGCCTGATCATGAGCATCAGCGGCGTGCAGGGCGAAGAACCGTTGAAGCACGGCGGGTTTCAGGCACAGTACGAAGGCGGTCTTAACGGTGCAGCGTCGACGTCAATGGCCCTATTCATGCAGAGCAACACCGGAGAGGGGCAACACATCGATATATCGGTGACCGAATGCGTGGCCTCCACGGCCATGGCGACCCAGACCACGTACCCTTTCATGGGCGGCACGCTGCCACGGCGTCCGCCATCCGGCAGCAACTTCGGCCACCCCATGCCCTGCAAAGACGGCTGGATCATCGTGCAGACCGGCGGCGGCGCCACCTGGGACACCATCGCGGACTTCTTCGGAGACCCTCAATTGAAAGAACCCAAGTTCGCCGACCCCGCACAGCGGCTCCGCAACACCGTGGAACTGGACCAGGTGGTCTTGGACTCCATTAAAGACCGGGGCAAGTGGGACCTGTTCACCAAGGCGGCCGAGGCACGGATGCTCTTCGGGTTGGTCCAAACACCCTCAGAACTGCTTGAATGCCCGCAACTGGTGTACCGTAACTTCTACAGGGAGATAGACCACCCGGTCATCGGCAAAGTGAAGGTGCCGGCGGCGTTGTTCAACCTGAGCCTGACCCCATACCAGTACATCCGCCCGGCCCCAACCCTGGGCCAGCACAACTCAGAGATCTACTTGGACGGCCTGGAATACAGCCGAGAAGATTTCGTACGCCTGAGGCAACTAGATGTTATCTAGCAACCGACTCGAGGAAAGGCAAATGTCCCTTCTCCCGTGCGCGGGACAAGGTTAGGCCCGACGGAGCCGAGGCTCTCGACAAAGTCGGAGATGAGAGCTTCCCCTAGCCAACAACACAGTACCCAGAAACAACCCAAACAATAGAAGGCACAAAAATGGCCCGGTTACCCCTGGAAGGCATCCGAATTATCGACTCCACCTACGTGTTCGCCCTGCCCTACGCCGGCGGCCTGCTGGCCGACATGGGCGCGGAGGTCGTCAAAGTGGAAGGGCCGGGTCGTCCTGATGTGACGCGCACGGGCGGTTATGCCGGGCAATTTCCGGAAAACGACATCGGCGATGACTGGTGGAACCGTCCGTCCACCTACAACCTGATCCACCGGGGCAAGAAGTCCATCACGCTGGACATGACCGATTCACGGGGCCGGGACATGTTTCGGGACCTGATCAAGGTCAGCGACGTGGTGATGGAGAACTTCACCCCCAGGGTGATGCGAAGTTGGGATCTGGACTATCCCAACATGAAGAAGCTCAAGCCGGACATAATCATGGTCTCCAATACCGGCTACGGACACGGCGGCGGCCCCTACTCCAGCTATCCCGCCCAGGCAACTACCCAGGAAGCTACCCACGGCCACTGCTGGATCACGGGCTACAAAGACCAGGGACCGGCCAAGGCAGGCGCTTCTTTCGTAGACTTTTTGTCCACCTGGACGGCGCTGTTTGCCATCGGCTCAGCGTTGCGTTACCGCAACAAGACCGGCCAGGGTCAGTGGGCCGACATCGGCATGTACCAGGCGGGCGTGATGTTCATGTCCGAGTACATCATGGACGCTCAGGTCAACGGCCGTGAGGGTGGACGCATCGGAAACCGCCATCCCTACCGTGCGCCCCAGGGTTGCTACCGGACATTGGGCGAGGACCAGTGGATCACCCTATCTGTGGGCGATGATGAAGGCTGGGCCGGCATGTGCGAGTTGATGCGCAGGCCGGAACTGGCCTCGAACCCGGACTTCGCTGACCTGTTGTCTCGCCAGCGCAACCACGACCAGATCGACGAGATTATCACGGCCTGGACCTCGGGTGTAGACCGGTATGAATTGATGCACGCGCTCCAGGGCGTGGGCGTCCCAGCGGGTCCGGTGCTGAACAGCAAGGACATCCACTTTGACCCCCAGTTCAAGAGCCGCGGCTTCTTGGAGCGGGTCGATTACCCCAAGGAGAGGAAGATGGGCTCCCGGTTGTTCATCGGCCGGCCATGGAAATTCTCCAACAGCCCTCTGGCCATCCAGGGGCCATCACCCACCTTCGGTCAGCACAACGAGGATGTCTTGCAGGACCTGTTGGGCTTGGACGCTGAGTCCTACCAAGGTCTGGTCGATGACGCCGTGGTTGCCACGGTGCCCACCACCGGAGAGGCGACCCCCAGAGTGCCTGAAACCGAGTCGTTGGAACGAGGACTTCTTGGTGGTTGGGACCCCGACTACCTGCAGAAGTTGGGCCTGGTTTAGCCTTACTCCCGCTTCCTTGACACCCTCAAATCTTCAGGGCTAAGATTTTACCGAGGGCCCGTAGCTCATTGGTAGAGCAGTCGGCTCATAACCGACTGGTAGTTGGTTCGATACCAACCGGGCCCACCAAGCCCTCAATGTCGGCGCCGCGTATCTTATGTTTCTCTGCGGTGTCTTCCGTTTCTAGGCAACTCCTTGCGGACCCATTAGAACGCTCCATCAAAATGGAACTGGTCATCAGGTATATCACCGAAGCTTTGCCGATAAGTGGTTCAAATGGCTTCCATGGTAGTCTCGGCCCGAGAATTGATCCCCACGGTAGAAGATTTGGCGGCCCGAATGGGGGAATACCCAACCGAGGTCTTGGTGGCGACCAAGAAAGCGGCTTTCGCTGGGCGAAACATGACGGTCGAGCAATCGCGTCAGTACGCCAGGGCGCTGTCGACCCCCCTGCGTGATTCCGGCATCAGTCGGGAAGGAGTGACCGCCTCCGCCGAGCGGCGCAAAGCCAATTACGGCGAGTCGGCCAGTTAGAATATTAGGGACTAGGAGGGCTGTGTCATGGCTGAGAAGAAGATTTCTTGCGCGTTCGGAGTCGACCTGGACGCCGTTGGCGGGTGGTTGGGTTCCTATGGAGGAGAGGACTCCCCCGACGATATCTCCCGGGGCATGTTCGCCGGAGAGGTGGGTACTCCGCGTCTGGTCAGGTTGTTCGAGCGGCTGGGAATCACGACCACATGGTTTATCCCCGGCCATTCTATGGAGACTTTTCCCACCGAATGCCAGATGATTGTCGACGGCGGCCACGAGATCGGCCTCCACGGATATTCCCACGAAAACCCCATCGCTATGTCGCCCGAGCAGGAAGAGGCAGTCCTTACCAAGTGCATCGACCTGATCACCAAGATATCGGGGAAGCGGCCCACCGGCTACGTGGCCCCGTGGTGGGAGTTTAGCCACATCACCAACGAGCTCCTGCAGAAGCACGGCATTAAATACGACCACAGCTTGATGCACAAGGACTTCGAGTGTTACTACGTGCGGAAGGGAGACCGATGGACAAAGATCGACTTCTCCCAACCGGCCGAGCATTGGATGCATGCGCTGGTACGCGGCGAGGAGACCGACCTGGTGGAGATACCGGCCAACTGGTACCTGGACGACCTGCCGCCAATGATGTTCATCAAGGCCGCGCCCAACAGCCACGGCTTCGTCAACCCCAGGGACATCGAGCAGATGTGGCGGGACCAGTTCGACTTCGTCTACCGGGAATACGACGAGGCGGTCTTCCCAATCACTATCCACCCCGACGTCAGCGGCCGGCCTCAAGTACTGTTGATGCTGGAGCGGTTGGCGGCCTACATAATGTCCCACGACGGGGTCCAGTTCAGGACTTTCAACCAGATAGCGGACGATTTCTTGGCGAATCATCCACGGCGGTAGGGATTGGGAGGCGTAGGGGCTGATCGAGAACCTGCCCTGCCCTAGGAAGTTGTGATGTCATTCGAGAAGAGCGAACGGTGCCGCAGGGCAACGTGGTCTCGTGACTCGGGATTGGTCTACGCAAGGCCGGGCTGGATGGAAACCCGCCCCTACGGTCAATCGCCTCTTAAGAAAGAAGGCCTTATCAGCGTCACCGCTAGAGGCCCAAGAAAAATGGAAAAAAGTACTCACTTTCTCATAGATGAGATTCTAACTCCGGAAACCTAAAGTTAAGTGTGAATTCGGCAAGAATCTGGGCGAAATGGTTGGCCCAATCTCCACCACAGACTTGCTCACCACATATCCTGTGCCAGTCCGCGCGTTACGGCAAGCCGTTTTTGTGTCTACCAGGGCCGCCCCGCGGCTGAGGGGTGTGGCATAATCCCATTGCCAATTTCGATATCAGACCTCTTGGTCCCGGAGGGTCGATGGACTCAATCGTCTTTATCAC
>ERZ651768.1544-NODE-1544-length-16748-cov-13.189071_pt1 | contig 16748 bp, 15 predicted proteins | sample MGYA00514754_ERZ651768 | MGnify/ENA metagenome assembly ERZ651768
CTAAGCCAGCAAACGCGCTGTGGGCCAAAGTCGAATTGGCCCGGCATATTTCGGCGCTTTCGCGCGTGCTCCTCGTCGAACCGGCCTCCACCTCCTAGATCTCCGGAGCCTTCGGCTTCTAGCGCGGCTCTAGGGCTTCGACCTGTACCGAGTACCCCATGGGTAAAAAGGAAGAGTTCCGTCACGGTGTATGTTCCCTTCTTCAAGCTCGGAACGTCATCGCCCTCGACGACGTCTTCCCAATATCGGGGCTCGGCTCCACGGCGGTCACGTTCGTAAACCAGCGGGTCGGCGGCTTCGTGCTGAATTTGGGTGGCCTCTTTTGGCTCTCGATCGTATTCCAGCGTAGAGCCGGTATTCTGATAACGGGCCATCAGCGTTTTGACGGTGGTCACGACTTCCTGACGTTGATTCGAATAGGTAACCAAGCCCGTATTGAAAGCGATTGCGCCGATTCGTTTGCTTTCTTTCCGCATCGTCGGGCCGACTTGTTCTTGAGCGGTGATTCGATCACCAAGCCAAATCGGCCGATGAAATTCGATTTCCGCACCGGCGTAATTCACCGGAAGGTACGCGGTAGACACCCGCGCTCGATCGATGGCCCCAGTTTCGCCCGCAATTACACCAAGGCTCACCCCGTAGATGAAGGGGGGAGGAGCGGTAATCATTTGATATCGCGATTTGGCCGCGTGATCAGGGTCTCGCCAGAGCGGATTGTAGTCGCCAACGCCGTCACCGAATCGACGAATGTTGTCGAGGCTCGCTTGTTTTGTTGGGCGGTACGGCAGAAGGTCGCCGACGCCCTTTTTGTATTCCTCCTCGAACGCTTCAATCGTCTGAATTAGATTATCGGTGGCCATGCCGTAGATCCCTCGAGCTCGTGCAGACTCGGAAGCTTACTCGATCGAAAGTGCTGAGGTCTTTAGGGAGAACGTGGACCGGCTCGAATCAGTCGTGACGGAGGGCTTCGATGGGGTCCAGCTTTGATGCAAGGTAAGCGGGCCACACCCCCGCGGAAAAACCGACGGACACACTGACTGCCACTGCAATAAGAACCGTTTGCATCTCGACGATCAAAGGCATATCAAATTGGGACGAGATGGCCTCACTTCCAAGCCATCCGAGGATAATGCCAAACAAGCCGCCCAATGCGCCTAATGTAATCGCTTCCACAATGAACTGGGTAAGGATATTTCCACGCGTGGCACCGAGCGCTTTGCGAACCCCGATCTCTCGGGTTCGCTCGGTTACGGAGACGAGCATGATGCTTAGGATTCCGATGGCTCCGATAAGTAGGCTAATAGCCAGGATACCGATGACGTAAGTCGATAAGGTGCTCGTGATTGATTGCATCATGTCGGTAAATACGCTCCGATTCATGATCTGAAAGTCATTTGGGTCACCCGGGCGGATTTTGTGCTCGCGCCGCAGCACGCGTTCGATGTCGACCATGGCCATATCGATTCCGATATTTTCTTTCACTTCGGCGGAGAGAGAACCCAGTCGGTCCGATCCAAACACGCGAAATCGAGCCGTTGTCAGGGGTATGTATATTGCGTCGTCGACACTCGGACCGTAGCCGCCTGATCCGACCTCGGCGAAGACACCTACCACTTTGAAGATGATCCGACCAATCGAAATATCTCGTCCTAGGAGACTAGTCGGAGTGAATTCAAAACTAGTAGGGATACTGTATCCGAGCACCGCCACGCGCCTGCGCGCGGCGAGGTCAGACTGCGTGATCATGCGTCCATGGGTCAGTTCACGGTTGTTGACGACCAAGTAATTGGGCGTCGTGCCCGTGATCGTGCCGTGGATGTTCTTGTTGCCGAATTTGACTTGACGACTGCTTCGCAATTCAGGAACGACGGCCGAAAGGAATTGACTGTCACGGCGCAACGCGTCGTAATCGTCGATGGTGAGTGAGACCCGGTTTGACGATGCGACGCGACCGTGGCCAAAGGATTGGCCGGGGTAAATTGAAAGAACGTTCGCGCCAAGCGTGCTCATTTGTTCTTGCACGGCGGCTTGCGTGCCCGAACCGAAGGCTGCACCGATAATTACGCAGCCAACCCCGATCACAATCATCAAGATCGTTAGCGCTGAGCGAAGTGCGTTACCACGAATTGCGTTCAATGCGATACGAATGGATTCGAGGAGCGACATGGCGTTTAGCCGCGCCGGCCACGGCTACCGCCGATGCCAGGTATGGGGCTCATTCTGCTCGCTCGGTTCTGCCAGGTTTCGTTCGCTTGGACGAGGGATTGACTAGGGAGAATAAGGACCTTTTCGCCTTGGTTAAGACCCGCGACAACTTCGGAGTAATCCATATCCGTGATGCCTGTTCGAACGTGCACGGCGACCGCCTCGCCGTTGCGAATCACAAAGACGATATAGTCGCCACCGAACTGCTGATCGACGGACGACACGGTCCGTTTGGGAGTGTGTTCCCCGCCGGGTCCTCTAGGACCACCGTTTGCTGGGCGTCTACCTGAGGCGCCTGGACCACCACCACCCGGACGCCCCTGGCCGGCACTGGAGCCCGCGACCTTCTGCATGAGCTCTCGATTCTCGCGCATAAACGCGACGTCTTCTTCGCTGGGTCGTTTACCGGTTCGCATTTTGGTCATGATCGCCTTCAGGCGTTCTTCGTCGGAGATATCACTTGTAATGACATCGGCATCGGTTTCACCGGTCGACGCGGGAGAACCGTTATCTCGAACCGCACTCGTTTTCCGTGGTTTCGGCGACGCAGCTAACATCCTGTCGACGTCCTCGATGGTGTAACCAAGCACGCTGGCACCTGAATAGACATCGCCCTGAGTACGTAGCGCTGCGTTAGGAATCGCTAGTACTTGGTTTCGATTGGCGACCATGACCTCTACATCCGCATTCATCCCGGGTCGTAGAAGTCCTTCGCGATTTTCAAGATCGATCAATACCGGGAACATGGTGACGTTTTGGATCGTCGTCGCCTGTGGTTCAACTTTGATGACTTCGCCTTGAAAAGGACGGTTAGCGTAAGCGGCCACGTTAACGGTCGCAGAAACACCTGGTTTCATTTTGCCGATATCGATTTCGTTCACCAGCATCCGTATTTGGACACGCGAAAGATCCGCCATTTTCAGGAGAAGGGTACCGCCACTACTGTTACCCATGGGTGACGAAATAACCGTACCTTGTTCGACCGCGCGTTCGATAACGGTGCCGGTGATGGGCGCATTAACGTCGCAATCACCGAGTTGAATCACGGCGTTCTCGACGGTAATTTCGCGCTGTACGACTTCGGATTGAGCCGTGGCGTGGTCCAAAGTCGATTTTTCCCAGTCGGCCTTGGACACGGATTTCCGTACATAGAGTGAATTGATCCGCTCAAGTTGTGAACGAGAGTTCGCGAGCTTTGCTCTAGCAACGGTGAGGCTTGCTTCAGCCTGCTTGAGGGTATTCTTGAGAACGCGCTGATCGATTTGTGCAAGTAACGTGCCGGTTTCAACAACGTCACCAGTGTCCACGGTCATTTCGAGAATCTCGCCGGATGCTTTGGATTTGACTTCGACCGTTGTGACGGGTTCGACTTCACCGGCTGCTTCGACCGCCACTCGAATATTCCGGGGCGCAACGGCGACTTGCTGGTAATCGCTGTAAGGAAGATTGGCGTTTTCTAGAGAAGCATCCTTGTCGTCTGCCAAATACGACTCGAGGTAATCGCAACTCGCCAGTAAACCAACAGAAACAAGCAGAAGGATTCGAGTGGCCACTAGCCGTTCTCCACAAGGTAGTCTTCGGTCACTTCACCGTCCCGCAGATGGATGTGTCGCTTGGCACGTACCGCGATTCCGGGTTCGTGGGTGACCAAAATGATCGTCTGTCCGGCATCATAGAGTTCTTCAAACAAAGCCATAATGTCTTCGCCGGTACGTGAATCGAGATTGCCCGTCGGTTCATCGGCAAGCAGGATCGCTGGGTCATTAACGAGGGCCCGGGCTACGGCCACGCGCTGGCGTTGTCCCCCCGATAGTTCACTTGGTTTATGAAACGTGCGGTCATCAAGCCCCACGCGTTCCAAGGCTTGTCGGGCTCGATTACGCCGTTCACGTCGACCGACGCCGCCGTACAGCAGTGGCGTTTCAACGTTTTGCAAGGCGTTTGATTTTGACAACAAATTAAAGGTCTGAAATACGAACCCAATCATGCGATTGCGCACCCGAGCCAGAGCCTTGTCGTTGAGCTTGGATACATTTTCGCCGTCGAGCCAATATTCCCCGGCAGATGGACGGTCCAAGCAGCCAATGATGTTCATCAAGGTTGACTTGCCAGAACCCGAAGGGCCCATTATGGCGACGTACTCGTTGGCATCTATCCTGCAATCAACACTGTTGAGGGCGTGAATGGTTTCGGACCCCATGCGGTAATTCTTATGAATTGTCTGGAGGTCGATCACCCGCCCGGAGGGCGGCGAATCGCGACTTGCACTTGGATTGGGCGTCGCCATAGGCGTCTTACGACTAATACGAGTTGGTTTGTAGGAACCCTATAGTCTAATCTGTCCTAGCCAAAACCTCTTCTCTTCCTCGACCTCCGCGTACTTATTGGCTGCCGAGCCGATTTTTGCCAGTTACACTATTTCCGCGGCGCGTTTATTGTTCGGAACCATCTACTTTTTGACGTGTCTCGAACACAGCGGTAGTTTGATTGGGTCAAATTGGTCGGGAGGATCGATGAGTAAGCAGCGAGCGAAACAAGACAAGGATGCGAAGAAGAAAGCTCCGTTTGCCGTGAGTAGCAACGATTTGCAGAAAGCTCGACAAAAACTTGTCGCCGAGCTCGGCCTCGAAAAATACGTTTTGGATCTGGATCTCAACGGATATGCCGTGGTACCGCCCGAGGTTACGGGTGTAACCCCCGCTAATCTTGACCGGCTCACCGAAGTGCTTTTGGCCAAGTCAGAAGAGCTGGTGGGTTGCGGGTTTACGGTTGCAGAGGGCCCCTCGTCCGAACTCGATTTCGGCGACTACCGCGGCACGTTGGAACTGCAGTCGGGAGCAAAACCAAGTCAGTTTCAATTGATGCAGTTGTGTACTTTTGACCGCGCGTTTCGTGATCTTGCAGTCAATCCTGTCGCGACCGCGCTCATGCGCTACATGATCGGTCCATACACCACCCGCTTTAGTTCGCACAATTGTTTCGTAAAGTGGAAAGGGGATGGATACGGCGAGTCACTCGGTCTGCATTGCGACCAAGGTGGCGTGCCTCAACCGTGGGGACGTGTCGCGCTCAATGCCAATTGCAATTGGTGCCTGACGGATTACACATTGGCCGACGGTGCGTTCGCTTGCGTGGCGGGCTCGCATCACCGCAACTCGCAGCCAGTGATGCCGCAAGCAATACGCGAGGCGATTCCGGTTGAGTGCCCGCGTGGATCCTTGATCGCTTTTCATGGGCAGCTTTGGCATGGCGCGTACCCGAAGAGCACCCCGGGTCTTCGACTAACGATTGCCAATTACTACCGCCATGCCTCGATCCAGCCGCAGGACGACATTCCCAATCACTTTCCGAAGGCGTTGGCGGACGACTGCGATAATCCGAAAGTGTTCAAGCAGTTGGCGGGCTTTGGCGCTCCATACCAATCACAAGTGCTCCCCGTGCCGAAAGCGGTGTCGTGATCGTTGGTTGGCTTCGCTGATGGCTGCAGGAGAACCCCATGTATCAAGCATGCACCCTAATGTGATAGCCGCAGAAACGTGAGTTCATCGTCGGACGAAGTATTGAAAGTCGCGTTTAGGCAGGCGTATACGGTATGTCGTGACAAACCGTTCTTGATCTTTGCCAATACGTTGCTTTTTCTTGTTGCCACAATCGTTTGCGCGGTTAGTGTGGTCGGCGTATTCGCCATACCGGCAATTGTTGGTGGGTATGTTGAGTCGATGTTGCGGGCATTGCGTGGCCAAGATCAGGCAACCGGACGGTTCATCAGCGCGGGATTCGCCAATGGGCGCTGGCGGCAATTGCTGGGCATAGGGGTCCTGTACGTAATTGGAACCCTCTGCGGCTTCATTTTACTGGTGATTCCAGGGCTCTATCTGAGTATTGTTTGGACCTTTGTTTGGATCTATGCAGTCGATAAAAAGACAGGCGTGATTGAGTCGTTTTCTTTGTCGCGAAAGCTTGTGCATACCGATTCAAATTTTTCGCTGGTAACGTTGGTGATGATTTTCTCCATAATCGTGTCTCTCGCGGTCACAAGATTCAGGCCTCTCACGTTGATCTGGGCGTTTCTCGCAACACCCTACTTCACCCTGTTGACCTGTTCGCTTTACGAACAGTTTTTGGCGTCGCCTACCCGACTTATCGGCAAATCCTCGAGCTGAATGTGGGCGGGGAAAGGGGAGCCAGCGGCTCTGAGTTATTCGACCAGTCCATTGAGACTATGCCGAGAAAGAAAGCTCCAGATGACGTTAATGCCACTAATGTCCCAACCCCGACCAGGTTCTGGCCACGTGTGACCCATTTCGTTCATTCGGTACAGCTGAACTTCAACGTTGTTAATGCAATTGGCGTAGGCGATCAAGTCGGCGATGGTGCCGTCTTCGTTGGTATCGGGGAGAGCCGTGATTGAAGGCGCGGGGTCGCAACCGTTGTAAGTGCTCCAGAAGTCCATGATGGCATCCATGGATTTGGTCCAATCGGCGCCGGCATAAGGTACGACGTCATCCTCCGTTCCGTGAATTTGCAAGACAGAGGTCGAGTGGGTCGGAGCACAGTCGTTAAACGTTTCGGGCGACATGGAGCCAGTTACTGACGCGATTGCCGCAAAGTTGTCGCTCAAAAGACAGGCTAGCTGATGGCTCATGTAGCCACCGTTTGACATGCCAGTAGAGTAAACGCGGGAAAGATCGATAAGGTAGTCGGTGGCGATCTTGTCGATCAATGCGGACGTGAAACCGACATCGTCGACGGTGCTTTCACTGGTCCAGCTGCCAACGTTCCAATGGGAGGTATCTTCGAGAAGCGTGCCCTGCGGCGCTAGAAGAATAAACTGTTCTTCTTCAGCTAGAACACGAAAGTCGCCGTAATTCATTTGTCCGATTGCGCTACTTCCGTAACCGTGGAAGTTGAAGAGCAGAGGTACCGATTCGCTACCAGTGTACGACTGGGGTACGTAGAGGATGTATTCCCGTACAAGTCCGTCGTGGTTGAACGTACAGTCGAGTTGCGACCCCGATCCTGAACATTCGTCGGCGGTTTGCGTATTTGAGGTCTGCGTTGTCGTGTTAACGCTAACTTCTGGTGTCGCACTCGAATTCCCGCCGGAACCACCACCGCAGGCACTGGTTAAAGTCACGAGTGCGATCTGTAACAAAATGAGTGTGGTGCGTTGCATCGTTGTGTCGATCCGGCGATCAAGTTCTTCGCTATTTTCTCGCGGTTTGGGACGTTTGTGCCAATCGCTGTGATTTGCGACGTGGTTCCCTAGGAGCGTTTGCTTTGACGGCCCTTAGACGACGGCGTAACGTGACGTAAACGTAACTCAAAGGCGCAAATTCGTGATATCAGCAGATGCTTTGGCTGTCGTTCGCCACGTGATCGCGCTGTTTTTCGGTGTGCTATACGTCGTCTTGGGTGTGTCGTTAATCGTAGGAGCCGCCGAGATGCTCCCGTCTGGGATGTGGAGAGTTGCTCCACTTCTAGCCCCCGCATTTATTGCGTTGAGTCTGATCGCGTTTTTTCTAGGAGGTAGACGTAACTGGAGGATTTTGAATGACGAACTCCTCGTCGAGGAGGCTCGGCGAACGGCAGCATTTGGTTTTTATTTGATCGTGTTGATCTTGATACCGCTGTATTTCGTGGTTTTGGCGGTTAATGATGGTGCGGTGGACCCGGCTTTCGTGGCGACAATCCCCTTGTTTGGTGTGGGTATTCCTCTTCTCTATTTCTGCGTGCTCGATTTTCGCGGACGTCGCTGATGGCTGGCGTCCACAAGGACTTGGTGAACCGATTGCGTGAGCAACGCAAGGCGCGTGGATTGACTCAAGCGCAGTTGGCCGCGGCGGTCTTGGTATCCCGTAAAACCATCAACACGATTGAAAATGGGGTGTTCGTGCCATCGACCACGCTCGCGCTGAGGCTGGCTGGAGAACTAGGTTGTAAGGTGGAAGAGTTGTTTCAGCTGCCGGGCTCCGTTTTCGAGAAAAACTAACGCCAAGCAGCCTTCATCCGTCGCCTCATAAATCCTGGCCCCATTGGTCGAGTTCGGCGCCTCCGATAATCCGTTTGGCTGAACCGCGTCGTCGGACGTTCGATCGGCCGGATCGGCAAATTGTTCCACCCTCTCGTGCGAATTGATGGCTCACGATAATCGGTTCCCCCGTTGACCAAGTCACTATAACGCCATGTTTTTGGGTCCGATCAAAGACTTTTGACCGCCGTTGGCTAGCAGCATACCGTTGAGTAACGGGACTTTGCGGTAACGTTTGCGCAAAAATGGGCCCGACGCAGGCAAGCAACCGAAAGGAAGGGCAATGGCAACACGGGAAGAACATCCACTCGTCACGGAATATCGGCGGTTCAGTCCCGGTTCGGAAACGCTAGCAGAGCGCAGTACGGCCGTATTTCCAGGCGGTGATACCCGGTCAAGCGCCCATTACGGACCCTATCCACTGGTGATGGATCGCGCGTCCGGTTGTCATATCACGGACGTCGACGGCCATGAATTACTCGACTTTATGAATAACTTTACCTCGCTCATTCACGGCCATGCCTATCCTGCTGTCGTCGCTGCGGTACACGAACAATCGGCCAAGGGTTCGGCTTATGCGGCCACCAGTTTGAATCAAATTGAGCTTGCGGAACTGATCGTTGAGCGCGTGCCGTCCATTGAGCAGCTCCGTTTCACGAGTTCGGGCACGGAAGGGACCCTCATGGCGATTCGTTGTGCGCGCGCGGCAACGGGCCGTCAGAAGATTATGAAAATGGAAGGGGGTTATCACGGCAGTTACGAGCTGGCCGAAGTATCGTTAGTGCCTGATCCGGACGAGCGTGGATCGCTTGACGCGCCGGTCTCGCTGCCGATTGATAAGAGTTTTCCCGAAAGTGTCCTCCGTGACACGGTTATCTGTCCGTATAACGAACCCGAACGAGCGGAAGTGTTAATCGACACGCACGCGCACGACCTAGCGGCCGTGATTGTTGAACCGGTGCTTGGGTCCATGGGCATGGTGCCGGCAAGTCGAGAATTCCTATCTGCGTTACGGCGTGTGACAACGCGTCACGGTATCGTCTTGATATTTGATGAGGTCATTACGCTGCGTCTGGGAGAGGGCGGTGCGCAGTCGGTCCACGGCGTCATCCCGGATCTGACCTGCATGGGCAAGATTATCGGCGGTGGCCTTCCGGTTGGAGGTTTGGGAGGTAAACGCGAGCTCATGCAGTTATTTAGCCCGACCCAGGAAAATCCGGTCATGCATGCGAGTACCTTTAGCGGTAACGCGCTCACTATGGCCGCTGGGAAAGCCGCGATGGAGGCATACACGGGCGACGAAGTGAAGCGCATCAATGTCCTTGGAGAGCGTCTGCGGGAAGGCTTTAACCGCGCGTTCGAACAAGCAGGGATAAGAGGTCGGGCGTTGGGTGTGGGCTCGCTAACAAACCTGCACATGGCGTCGAATGGGGAGCTGCACGATGCGCGGGACTCGATGGCAGGCATGATCGCGGCAGGCCACCTACCACGTTTGCTGCATCTGTGTATGCTGCGACGGGGGGTCGCTTCAGCTTCGCGATTAATGTTCTGTGTGAGCACCGCGATGGGCGAGTCGGAAATCGAACAAGCGATTACAGCTCTTCATGAATCGCTTGCTGAACTCGGTCCTTATGTTGCCAAGGAACGACCTCAGCTAATGGCCTAAGAATCGTGTTTCGTGTTGCGGCGAACGGAGATACACGTGTGGCGTATTTCATCGTTCTTTCCGCTCAACCTCCGTCATATCACGACGACCCAGTACAGGCAGTTGTTGATGAACTATTTACGTCGAGCTAAAAAATACCTCGGCTGCTTTGGTGTAGATCGTGTATCCGGCGAAACCGATGTACATCGCTGAGGCAATCACCATGAAGAAGATATTGATCCATCCGGGACGTGCTGATTTCGGTAAATGTGTCAGGTTCATGTAGAGCAGCAACGGCACGTAAAGGGCCATGGCGAAGCCGCCGATTAGCGCTGAGATGAAGAGGAAATCAAGTCCGGCGATATCGTATTGTTCGAAGAACCAGACACTGAAGGTGCCGATGATCATGGTGGTGCTCACCAAGATCAGGTACCACTGTTCGAGCTTGAACCATTTGCCAAACTTAAAATTGGTGTGCAGCAAATCGGAAAAGATCCGGCTGCCGCCGTCGACGCCGCCCAACTGCGTACTGAAAAGCGCGGCCATGCCCACCACGAGAAACAAATAACGTCCCGAAGTTCCCATGCTTTCTTCGAGAATGGAGGCTAGGTCCCAGACCAGGCTGCCGCGGTCTGGGACGAGACCGATCGGGTGCAGTACCGCGAGCGCTCCGAATATGAACAGAAACATAGTGAAGCTGCCGAGCAGCCAGAAGAACAGTACTTGGTCGGTGACTACGTAGCGAAACCAGTCGCGAAAACGTTTCTGATTTTCTTCAGTCTCGGGGTAGAGGAAGCCGGTATCCATTTCTTTGGTTTCGTGTTTGTGCGCAGCGCTCATGAGCGTCGGCATACGGGCACCCATGCCAATCCCTTTTTCGCGGAGGTAGTAGGCGTAATACAAGTTACCTAGTCCACCAGCCCCGGCGAACACGACGGCTCCGAAAAATCGACTAAACGAGAGTTCATCGCGGATTGAGCCATCGTCTGCGAAGACGGGGACCGGGAAATCGGGGAAGTCAAAAATGTTGGTGACGCCGTCCCACATCGCCATAAACAAGTCCATGGAACCGATCTCCCAGACGACATAGATGAGACCAACCACGATGACGACAATCAGGAACATAATGGATCGCTCAACGGCCTCATAGATGACCTTTGGTCCGAAGAGGATGGCGGCAACCGCCGCAAAAACGATGGCTGTCCACACCCACGGAGGACTCGAATGTCCAGGCCCAAAGATCAAATCCCTTAAGGCAATACCGGTTTCCCGCGCCCAACCGGGGAGGAACTTGCCGACCACGATCATGAAGACCCATACATAGACGATGGTCTTAATGACTCTCACCATGCCGGTAAACGGGCTCTCGCCGGTGACGATCGACCAGCGCCCGATCTCTATGTTGATCCAGAGCTGCAGAAAGATGCCGATGGCTGCGGCCCAGAGCAGTTGGGCGCCCACAATCGACGTGATCCAGGGCCACATGATCAGTTCGCCTGAGCCGATGGCGAGACCGGCCATGACGATGCCTGGACCCATCATTTTAACCAGGGGTTTCTTGCGAGCGGGGAGGTCGGCTTCTTTTAGCGACGGGACAGGGATCGGCATGGATCAATCCTTATTTTGGTTGCTGCGATCGCGACGATCGTTCCCCATGCGTAGAGAACTCGGCGCTACCCGACTTGGGTTGGCGTTTCGGTTCCATGTTACTTTGAGTTAAGACGTAATTTAAGCGGCGGTTGGCAAGACCGACTCGCGCGGTTGGTCTTGGGGGAGTTCGGGTGATTGTTAGGAGGTTAGATGCTCAGAGTTGCGATGCTTAGCCGTTGGCACGTCCATGCCGACGAGTATGCCAAGGAGTTTGCGAACCATCCGGACACGCACGTTCAAGCGGTATGGGATGAAGATCGGCTGCGCGGAAAGGCGTGGGCCGACGAGCTTTCGGTGGACTGGTTCGAAGATTTGGATCAGTTGTTGTCCTCTGATTCCATTGATGCCGTGGGTGTCGTCACACCGACCAATTTACATCGCGAGGTGATGGTTAAGGCGGCAAAAGCGGGAAAGCATATTTTCACTGAGAAAGTGCTTGCAACCACGATCTCTGAAGCGGACGAGATAGCCAAGGCGGTACGCGATAACGGAGTGACCTTCTGCATTTCCTATCCGCGACGAAACCTACCGGAAATTCTGTACGCGAAGCAGGCGGCGGACGAGGGCCTGTTCGGCAATATCACCACGATGCGCGTTCGCATCAGTCACGACGGTGCGACCAGAGGTTGGTTACCTGAACATTTCTACGACCCCATCGCGTGCGGCGGTGGTGCGATGATGGATCTCGGCGCGCATGGCATGTACCTCACGCGTTGGTTGCTGGGTAAACCAGCGAGAGTGTCATCGATCTTCAATCACGTCACAGAGCGCGCCGTAGAAGACAATACTGTCACGCTGATCGAATACCAGAATGGGGCAATAGCCATCAACGAGACGTCGTTTGTGAGTTATGGCGGTCATTTCACGGTAGAAATCGACGGCACCGACGGCGGTTATCGGATGCTCTCGCCAGGGGAGGCACTGATTCGATCTAAACACCTGCAAGAGACGGGTTGGCAACCGGTCCAGGATCTTCCGGCGCCGGGGATTTCACCCATTGCTCAGTTTGTACGCGCAGCGCTTGGAGGCGAACCGGTGGATTTTGGGATGACCGAGGCTCTACAGTTGACGGATCTAATGGAAGCCGCTTACCGCTCCCACCGGGAGGCAAGGACCGTGGAATTGAAGTGACGTTGACGATACGACCCTCGGGTCAAGAAATAGCCGACCGAGCCCTCTCGAACACGCAACTTCTTGAGGTTGTGGCGGCGATCGAAACCGACGGGTTTTGCGTGCTTCAGCAGGTCGTGCCACATCGCATCCTGGATGTACTTGAACGACGAATGGCCGCAGATACCGTTCAGCTTCTTGAATTTCTCGAGGCCAACGGTGGCAACCCGCGAGCACAAGGGCACCTACAGCAGGGGCCGCCACCCCACTCGGAATATGTATTTCCCGAAGTGTTGATCAATTCGTTTGCTGTGCAGGTCACAAAAAAGATACTTGGCGAACATGCTTTTCTGTCCTTTTATAACGGCAACACCAATTGCCCCGGTAGCGAACTACAACACGTTCATTTGGACGGCTCACATATATGGCCGCACTGGAAAATCGCGACGCCAATCAGCTCGCTCGTGATTAATGTCCCTCCAGCCGATTGCACCTTGGAAAATGGCGCGATCGAACTATGGCCCGGCACGCATCGTATCCCTGGGACATACGACGGCGGGGTCGAAGATTCACAGCTTGAGGAGCGGCGGAAGGATACGCCTCCGGTACGAGTCACGACCCAGAAGGGGGATCTACTTATTCGAGATGTTCGTCTGTGGCATCGGGGTGTTCCCAACGATTCGAACGAGGCGCGTCAAATGATCGCCATGGTCTACGTTGCGAGCTTCATGAGAAAGTCGCGGAAACTCAAATTTCAGGCCGGATGCGAAGCGGCGTTAGAGATTGGCGCCTTCGATATGAACGCAGAGTATACGGACGAGTCTATCGACTACCTGCTAGGACCTAGCAAAGTAATGTACAAAAATCAGGCAGGGAAATAGGTCGTCGTTTCTGTTACGACGGTAGTCCCCATAGCAAGTATCTTGGCCAATTACGTTTTTGTGATTCTGGTCGCCTATTACGCGGCGGTTGATAAGAATCTACGACTGAAGATTGGGGAACATTCGATTACTTCGTAGCGTTTCTATCAACGGCCAACAGCGCTGTTCTTGTATTACATCAGCCGTAAGGATAAGGGGGCCAAACTCGGCACCTGTGCCGTTACCCGTGAAGAAACCTTTTTCGAGACGAATTGGCATATTCTTCCCCCTTCTCGGACATCTATATCAGGCGGATTTCGGGTGACACATGGCATGGTTGTTGCTCCGCAGCCGGAGGCGGCCGAAGCGGGCGCGTTGGTGTTAGACGGCGGTGGTAATGCTGTTGATGCGGCGATCGCTGCAGCGCTGGTGCAAACTGTCGTTGACCCACTAATGTGTGGCATCGCGGGATTTGGGGTGATGCACGTGCGACTGCCGGATGGTAGTCATACGTGTATCGATTTCCACGGACGCGCACCGCTTGCAGCGACCGAGGATATGTGGGCTGACAAACTCGTGGCTGAAACAGAAGACGGTTTCGGCTTCATTCTGGAGAACTACGTCAACGACATCGGCTACGGCTCGATCACAGCTCCGGGTTCTTTGCTGGCATTCGCCGAGGCGCTTGCGCAGTTTGGTACGGTAAAGCTTGAAGACTTGCTCGACGAGCCGATCCGTTATGCGGATGAGGGGTTTCTCGTTCGCCCTCACGTTGCCCACTACTGGAACCTGACGGAACCCGAAGGACGCGTACCCCATATCCAGCGCCTGTCACGGCTTCCGGCGACAGCCGCGATCTACTTAGCGAACGGAAAACCGAGGGTAGCCGGCGACGTTCATCGGAACGCGGACATGGCGAAGACGTTAGGTAGGATTCAGGCTGATGGTGTGGCGTCGTTCTACCACGGCGATATTGCAGACGAGATCGCCACAGATATGGGGAAACACGGCGCAATGTTGACGAAAACGGATCTCACCGAATATCGCACCGTGACCAATGAGCCGCTTCGAGGGGCCTACCGCGGCTACGAGGTTGTTACCAACCAGCTCCCTGGCGGTGGAGCGATGGTGTTAGAGATGTTGAGTATTCTCGAACAATTTGACGTTGCTGGTATGGGTCATAACAGTGCTGATTATCTTTCGCTATTAGCCGAGGTTATGAAAATAGCGACCGTCGACAAAGACCGGTTTATGGGTGATCCGCGATTTGTAGATGTTCCGCTCACGCGTCTGTTATCTACCGAATACGCGAGCCAGTGCGGACAGCGGATCCGCAGTGGCGAAAAGGTTCACGTACCGCGGGTCAATCGGATCGACAGCAAAGACACAACGCATGTTTGTACCGTCGACGAGCTCGGTTGCTGTGTCACTATGACGCATTCGCTTGGCAACCCATCCGGCGTCGTCACCGGAGGGTTGGGCTTTATGTACAACGGCTGCATGAATGTTTTCGATCCACGCCCAGGTAATGCGGATTCGATTCAGCCGGGCAAGTCTCGATTCACGGCGATGTCGCCGACCATCGTCAACCGATCCGATGGATCTCCTTACCTCGTGATCGGTGCACCTGGTGGCACGTACATTACGATGGGAGTGCTGCAGGGTATCCTCAACGTCATTGACTTTGGAATGACCGCGCTTGAGGCGGTCTCCGCACCCCGCATCTGCGTCACGTCTGACACCATCGATCTCACTAATCGCATACCGCGATTTATCGAAAGTGACTTGATCGAACGCGGGTATAAGACGCGGCGTAGTCATCTGTCGTACCACTTCGCCGGCGTACACGCGATTCGGCTGACGGATGAAGGTTGGGACGGAGGCGCGGACCCCGGTCGAGATGGTATGGCGCTCGGGGTCTGACCGGGTTTTCACGATGCAAGCGGCTATAGTTACTGGTGAACGACGCCTCGAACTCGTCGACTTTTTAGACCCTGAGCCAAGTGATGGCAAAGTCGTCGTCGACATCGCTTTCTGCGGTATTTGTGGTACTGACCTACATGCGTATCAGTCTGGGGAACCCTACAACCCGGCAATTTGTGGTCACGAGTGGACCGGGACGGTATCTGCTGCGAACGAGACAGTGCCGTTTAGCGAGGGTGACCGGGTCGCCATTGGGATCGCGACCGCGTGTGGCGACTGTCCAACATGCCAACGTGGCGACGCATCTCATTGCGAAATGGCGTTAGCGGGATTGCTCGGGGTTGGCCCTCTGGCGGCCGCACATGGTGGGTTTGCGCCGGCGATCGCCGTTGATGCAACGCGCTTGTACCACGTCGACGACAAGTTGAGCGCAACCGAGGCAGCAATGTTAGAGCCGTTGACTGTGGCCGTACATTCGGTACGTCGCACGGACGTGCGCTTAGGCGACGCAGTTGTTGTGATCGGCGGAGGGCCGATTGGTCTGCTCGTGATGCAATGTGCTCGGGCGGCGGGAGCGGGAACGGTTGTACTGGTGGAGCCACAAGCCGCTCGGCGCGAACTTGGTGGCCAGCTTGGAGCAGACTGTCTTATTGACCCGTCGACGTGTGTTTTGCAAGAAGCGATCAATGCTCACATCGGGTTTACGGGTGCGGACGTCGTTTATGAATGCGCTGGTGTTCCGGAAACGATCAGCACGGCGGTCTCGCTAGCACGACGTGGCGGGGCGGTTTCGTTGGTCGGCCTGTCTAGCCGTTCCTCCGAGATCAGTGGTGCCGAATGGCTTCTCAAAGAGATCAAGCTGACCACGAGTATCGGATACCTACCTGAAGAATTTGCGATCTCGCAAGCACTCGTGGTGGATGGCCGCGTACAACTCAAATCGATGCACACGTCGACAGTGTCTCTCGCGCAAATGGGTGACGCGTTCGACCGCCTGGCGGCTAATCCAGAAGAGGTTAAGATTCTAGTAGACCCTCACTTGTGAGCACGCGGTTCCGCCACTCTCCTCAGTTAGATAAGGTCCCCGATTTACTTTCCGGCGAGATCTGCGACGATCGGTGCAAACGCATCGATATTGTCTTCGCCGATCGTCACGTACGATATTCCAAACGTCTCGCGTCGTCGCTGTAGTTCTTCTTTGATCGTCTCCACACCGCCAAAAAGGCCATGCGGGTGGGTACGCATCTCTTCTTCCGATAGGCCGAACGCGCCGGCCATATTCTCGACGATCGATTTGGCATGATCGACGACGAACGTGAAGTAC
>ERZ651768.1545-NODE-1545-length-16742-cov-3.609181_pt1 | contig 16742 bp, 16 predicted proteins | sample MGYA00514754_ERZ651768 | MGnify/ENA metagenome assembly ERZ651768
CAAGCGGCCAGCCCTTCATCGGCAAGTCCGGCCACCGGCGTGACCGGGCCGGGTTCGGGCAGGGCATTGTTATCGTCGGCCGGCATCACCCGGGCCTGGGCCAGGGCCTCATCGACCAGTTCGTCGAGACCTCCGTGTCCGTCGTCGTTGGCGGTGGCAAAGCCGAGCGAACCCCCTTTGAACACCCGCAGACCGACCACGGTCTCCTCGTTGGCCTGGTTGGAATGAAGTTCGGAGTTCTCGATGGTGGTCTCGACGCTGTCGCTGGCCACCGCCATTAGCTCGGCCTGGTCGGCGCCAGCGGCCGAGGCTGCGGCCAGGAGCTTGTCGGAGAGCTCGGCCAGTCGAGTTTGGGTGGTGTAGGCCACTAGCCGGTCTGAACGCCGCCTATGGTCGCGCGGCAGCGAACGTATGGCCCGCCGGCGTCGACCTTGGCCGGCTGACCCTTGCCGCAGTATCCTGAGCCGAGGTCCCAACGGAAGGTGTCGGAAATGGCATCCACCGTTGACATCACCTCGAAGGCAATGCCGCTTATCGTGACTCCGCGGACAAGTTCACCGAGCTTGCCGCGCTCGATTCGGCGGGCCTCCTGAACGGCGAACATGAACTCGCCGGTGGCGTCGGCCTGGCCAACGAGCGATCGTGCCCCGTCCCGGTTCCGCACGGCATAGATCACGCCCTCCGACCGGAACACGGAGGCATAACTGCCCCGCCCGGCGCTCAGGAAAATGCCGCCGCTGCTCTCGATGGCGACCTCCTGAACCATGCCCTGGACGAGGCCGCCCAAGTCGCGGCGTTTCACCTCCCAGCCGTCGGTGCCGGGGATCTCGGTAAAATCGCTCCAACCCTCCTTGGAAAAGTCGGAATCCTCAAAATGCACCTTGTCCGCCGCTTGTCCTTTAAACAGCCCAATCGACAGGATCACCGCCGGCGCCGCGATAATCACACCAGCCTGCAGCCCCCGCGACATGAGAAACAGCAAGCTCGCGAGCGTTCTGGTACGCACGTCGAAGCGACGTTCGAGGTACTCGTAGGCCGTATAGACTTTGGCTCGATAGAAAAACGGCACGAGCGTGAGCGACAAGATGATCATCGCTACCGGCAGGCCGAAGTAGAACTGCACGAAGCGCATGCCGTCGGCATAGCCTTGACCCGTGGTCCCGACGAGTGTGATCGCACTCATTTGGGTTGCCATCACGGTGAGGCCGACAGCCCACCACGGTAGTGAGCGATTAGCTAGAAAGTAGCCCTCAAGCGCTGAGGAGGCTTTAGTTCGTTTAAGGCCATCGTAGACCACCCAGATTAGGTATGCCGCAACGATGAACCAGTCGACTAAGTGCATGGGTTTGTCGATGAACCGCGATCACCTCACGAAATACCAGCTGAAACCCCACAAGGCCAATAAGACCAACGCCTCAACGACTAACACCGCCAGGTAAGTTCGCGTCATTGGTCGTGGTGAGTTGCCCGTGGGCAGAAACCCATCCGTGCGAGCTGGGGAAGGCAAGTCGCTCATAAAACGCTGCTCCGGTCACGCACCGTGTTCAGTCAGTGTCACCAGACGCGGGCATCAATTCAGCACTGGGACATAAAAACAACCGTTTCGCACCCTTCGCTGGGCTTACTACAAAAGCCCCAGTTGCATATTCCGGTGCGAATGGCAGGAAGCAGTATACCCTTGCCCCATCGTGGTCACTGCCTCTTACACACAGTCGGAAAACTGGGAAAATTTGATTTCTTTGCAGGGCGTGATCCTACGTAGCAGGTAGGCCAGGAAGAGGCCGGTGACACTCATGACGGAGAACTACTCCCGACGGCACCTTCTGGCCGGCACGGCCGTCCTAGGGCTGCTCGTTGCTCTAGGTTGGCAATTCGGCGGATATTTACCAGCTTTTGTGGCTTGGGTTGAAAGTGTGGGTGTATGGGGCCCTGTCGTATTCATCCTCGCGTATGCCACCGCAACGGTCGCTTTCATCCCCGGCTCGCTATTGACCCTCGCGGCGGGTGCCATCTTTGGTCTCGTCAAAGGCACGGTCCTGGTGTTGGTCGGCGCCACAATTGGCTCAGCCGGTGCTTTTCTGTTTTCCCGGCATCTCGCCAGGGCGGCAATCGAACAGCGGCTCGCACGCAATCCTCGTTTCGCCGAGTTCGACAGCATCGTGGGAGACGAGGGTTTCAAGATTGTTTTTTTGCTCCGGCTGTCCCTAGTGTTCCCGTTCAACTTGCTCAACTACGCCCTAGGTCTGACCCGCGTCCGCTTCCGGGACTACGTTCTGGCGTCCGTGGGTATGCTCCCTGGCTCCCTCCTTTACACCTATTACGGGAAACTTGCCGGCGACATGGCGGTACTCGCTGGCGACGGGCCGGTCAAGGGAGGGACCTATTACTACTTAGTCCTGGTGCTGGGACTGACCGCGTTAATCCTCTTAACCAGCCTGATTACACGCATCGCTTCTAGGGCCCTCCACCGAGGCGAAGGCGAGTAGACGCCATCTCTCGGCTGACCTATTCGAGGAACCCGACCGTCCGGTGTGGTCCGCGTGTCTCTGGTAGCGTCCACATTTGGGCGTTTCCGGTCTCAGTAGGCCTTATCCAAAATCTTTTTCCTCGTTCTAGGCTTGCGCGCCCCTCGGCCTCCATATAAAATTCCGTGCTTGGTGGCCTGTGGATCCTGCGGGCCGAACCGGCCGGTTAACGACCAGCCTCTGCTCACTATCACGACCCAGGACGCCGGACGACGCAGAAAGGAGTCACGACGTTGGACAACGTGACGACAACCGGGCACGCACACGCGGAACATGAGCACGAACTAGGTTTCTGGCAGAAATACGTCTTCTCCCAGGACCATAAGGTGATCGGCATCCAGTACACCGTCACCGCACTCGTGTTCCTGCTTTTTGGCTTTTTGTTGATGATGATCATGCGCTGGCAGCTTGCGTATCCCGGCCAGCCCATTCCCGTCATCGGCGGCCTGATGGGTGACGCCAACGCACCGGGCGGAATTATGTTGCCCGAGTTCTACAACCAGTTGGGTGCCATGCACGGCACGATCATGGTGTTTCTTGGCGTCGTGCCATTGGCAGTTGGTGGTTTTGGAAATTTCGTGGTTCCACTCCAGATTGGCGCGCCTGATATGGCGTTTCCCAAACTGAACATGGCAAGCTACTGGGTCTTCTTCCTCGGTGGCGTGGTCATGCTCGCTAGTTTCTTTGCACCGGGCGGCGCCGCCAACTCGGGTTGGACGTCGTATGTGCCTCTGTCGGTGATCGCTACGCAGGGTCAGACGTGGTGGTTAATCGGAATGACGCTTCTGATCACCTCATCCCTACTCGGCGCGATTAACTTCATCGTCACGATGGTGCAGTTACGTGCGCCCGGTCTCACCTGGATGCGGCTACCATTCTTTGTCTGGACTCAGCTCGTTACAGCCTTTCTCCTGCTGCTGGCCTTCCCACCGCTCGAAGCAGCCGCGTTCCTACAACTCATGGACCGTGTTGCCGGCACAAGCTTCTTCCTGCCAAGCGGCCTAGTGGTGAGCGGCCAAGTGGTCGAGGTGAGCGGCGGCGGCAGTGCCTTGCTATGGCAGCACCTCTTCTGGTTCCTGGCGCATCCTGAAGTCTACGTGCTGATACTCCCAGCAATGGGCATCGTGGCCGAAATCATCGCCAACAATACGCGGAAGCCACTCTGGGGTTATCGTCCGATGGTTTATTCGGTGGTCTTCCTTGGCTTTATGTCGTTCGTCGTGTGGGCGCATCACATGTTCCTGACAGGCATGGGAACAATGATCAGCGCATTCTTCCAAACGACGACGATGATCATTTCGATCCCCTCCATTATCATTCTCTCGGCACTGTTCATCTCGCTCTACGGAGCCTCGATCCGATTCACAACGCCGATGTTGTTTGCGTTGGCGTTTCTACCGATGTTCGGCATCGGCGGGCTGACCGGACTACCGTTAGGCTTGGCGGCGGCAGACATTCATCTTCACGACACGCTCTACGTCATAGGACATTTCCACTACGTCGTGGCACCAGGCACAATCTTTGCCTTGTTCGCAGGCATCTACTACTGGTTCCCCAAGGCTACCGGTCGCAAAATGAATGATGTGCTGGGGAGAATCCACTTCTGGGGCTCGCTTGTCTGCATGAATGGCGTCTTTATGCCGATGATGATCCAAGGGTTGGCAGGCATGAACCGCCGGATGTATGACGGCGGCATCGGGTATCAACACGTGCAAGATGTCTTGCACTGGAATAATCTGATGTCATTCTCCGCTTGGGGACTCGGCCTCTTCCAGATCTTCTTCATCATCAACTTCTTTATGAGTATCCGGAGAGGCGAGAAGACGAACGATAACCCGTGGGAGGCAACCACCCTTGAATGGGAAACACCTTCACCACCTCCGCACGGCAATTTTCTTTCACCGCCCGAAGTGCACCGCGGGCCGTATGAGTACAGTGTGCCCGGCGCAGCAACTGATTTTACGCCGCAGGGTCAGCGGTCGTAGCTAGGGAGCAGACACCGCGATGGAAATTCCATATACCGTCAACACTCGGGCCGATACCGGGTTGAACAACGTGAAGCTCGGCATCTGGCTGTTCTTAGCGTCTGAGGTCATGCTCTTCGGCGGCCTCTTTTCCTCTTACGTCCTGTTGCGAGTTGGCGCCGAGCCGGGAACGTGGCCACTCGGGGCTGAGATTCTGAGCATACCGCTTGCGACCTTCAATACCGTCGTGCTGATCACTTCATCGGTCACCATGGTCATGGCTTGGGCGTCACTAAAATTAGGAGATCTAGGTAAATACAGGCTGTATATGGGTTCGACCGTCGGCCTGGCACTTGTCTTTCTGGTCGTTAAGGCGTTCGAGTACGGCGATAAGTTCTCACACCATTTATACCCGTCCGAAAGCACCTTTCTGGGCATCTATTTCTTGATTACTGGCTTGCACGGGTTGCACATCGTGGGTGGAATAATCGTCAATAGCTACTTTTTAGTCCCCGGCGTCAAGATGTGGCACACCGCGCCGGAGCGTTTTACGAACCGGGTCGAGGCAGCTGGCCTCTATTGGCACTTCGTCGACTTAGTCTGGATTTTCCTGTTTCCAGTGCTGTATCTGCTCTGAAGAGTGTGATGGTGTTGCGCCTAACGGCCGACATCAACGAAGGGGAAACGAATGAGTGTGGATTCTGTTGAAGACATTAAGAAACACGTCAAGGTCTACATCATGGTGTTCGTTGCGCTGATGGTCTTGACGGTCGTTACGGTGGGCGTGGCCTACCTTGCCCTGGCGGTTCCACTGGCCATCACCGTTGCGCTAATTATCGCAACGGTTAAGGGTTCGTTGGTGGCGAGCTATTTCATGCACTTGGTGTCGGAGAAATCACCAATCTACTGGACCCTGTTAGTGACAGCAGCCTTTTTCCTCGTGCTGATGTTCGTACCGTTGTTCGCGATGCTTGATGGCATCGGCCGCTAGGGGTGTTGATGTCCCTGAGAGCTGTTCACGTCTTGTTCATCGTCGCCTCAATCCTACTAGCGATCTTTATGGGAGCGTGGGGCATTGTGGCGTTCAGGTCGCCACTAGGGTCTAGCGGCCATTTAGCAACAGGACTTGTCTCGTGCCTTGTAGCGATGGGATTGAGCCTATACGCAGTCAGCTTCGTCCGGAAGACGCGGCAGATCGGCATCGAGTGATAGACGTGGATTTAACGGTGAGAGATGTGGAGCAGCCAATGATGCTGACGCGGGCTTTCCGAACACTGGCGGTGCTTAGCGTAGCCCTTTTGGTAGCTGATAACTCAGCGGCTTGGGCCTGTGCGGTTTGTTTTGGTGCGGCTGATTCACCCATGACACAGGGAATGAACATGGCGATTCTCCTAATGCTCGGAATTCTCGCCTGCGTCGCTACAGGATTCGTGATGTTCTTTATTCGCTTGTTCAAACTGTCACGCGCGAGCGTGGGCCGGGACCTCCAGGTGCAACCATCGGCCGGCTTGGAAGGGAGCTACTAGATGCAAGAGTTGCTGGGATTGCCGCCACAGGCGTCCGCACACGCTGCCGATGTCGACCAGCTCATCGTCCTGGTGCATTGGATTATGGCCATCCTGTTCGTTGGTTGGGGCGCTTTCTTCCTTTACACCTTGGTCCGCTTCCGGCAGTCAAGGAATGCAAAAGCGGACTACGTAGGCGTGAAGAGCCACAACTCGAGTTACCTGGAAATCGCGGTGGCTGTCATTGAAGCGGTGCTCCTCATTGGTTTCGCCATTCCCGCCTGGGCAACGCGGGTAGGAGACCCACCAGCTGACCGTCCCCCAACTGTCGTACGCGTGGTGGCTAAGCAATTTGAGTGGCATATTCAATACCCGGGCGCCGACGGTATGTTTGGTCGCACTACAAACGACCTCATTTCACCAACGAATGCTATCGGTTTGGACCGTAGTGACCCATCGGCGGTGGATGATCTCTATACGATTAACCAGCTCAACCTGCCGGTTGACACCCCTGTACTCGTACACCTCTCCACGCAGGACGTCATCCACAGCTTCGGTATTTCGTCCATGCGGGTAAAACAGGACGCAATCCCTGGCCAAGAGATCCCCGTCTGGTTCGAACCGACCATGACCGGTGACTTCGAAATCAACTGCTCCCAGTTGTGCGGGCTAGGGCACTACCGGATGCGTGGATTCGTCAAGATTCAGACCCAAACTGAATTCCAAGCCTGGTTCCAAGAGGAAATGGCGTTTCAGGGCGCAAACTAGAACCTAGCAGTTCAAGACGGCAAATTGCGGCACACATTCCACCTATAGTTGCGTGGCGTAGCGCGCGGGGAAGCATTGAGGCCTTTACGACAAGGCTTTGGCGTTTACTCTTGGCTCCACGCTAGCTCGGAATGTCCGACTCGATGCGAAAATCGTAGCATCGTGACGCCAACTCACAGATCTGATCTAGCGGTGTTTCTACACGAACGGCCACAGCGATCCAACCCGTGCGGGCGAGGCGAGTGGATTTATGCGGCCGGATATGAGGCAGCCGAAGGACCTCATCCGCCACGAATTCAGGCAGCTTCATCTCAAGTAAGAGGCTGCGCGGCTTCCGAGTGAGAGCAAAAACGATGCGGTCGTTGAATCTGTAGGTGAGTCCTCTCCGCAGCGACTTTTCACGAATCCCTGGAAAATCGCGCAGTAACTCTTGCAACTGTTCGAATCGTGCGGCCAGCGCCGACTGGTATGGCGTGACCCTCTTCTGTCGTCGTCCGATTCCTGCCTTCATTCAGACCAGCTAATCTGCCACATCGTCCAAGAATCAGAGTTCCAGCGAGCGTAAGCGTAGTGAGTTGGCAATCACTGAGAGCGAGCTAAGCGTCATGGCCGCGCCTGCCCAGATAGGACTGATGAGTAGTCCCGTGAACGGATACAGCACACCGGCGGCCACGGGCACGCCCACAGCGTTGTAAACAAAGGCCAGAAACAAGTTCTGACGAATATTCCGGAGGGTGCCCCGGCTGAGTCGGCGCGCGCGTACAATCGCACGAAGGTCACCTTTCACGAGTGTAATCCCTGCCGATTCCATGGCTACATCCGTACCAGTGCCCATCGCAATGCCGACCGTAGCCTCAGCAAGTGCTGGAGCGTCATTAATGCCGTCACCAGCCATCGCAACCGTGCAGCCGTGTGACTGCAGTTCAGCGATGATTTCCCGCTTCGCGGCTGGGCGAACGCCGGCCCTGAACTCTTTGATGCCTAAAGTGGCAGCAACTGTTTGCGCGGTTACTTCATTGTCACCAGTAACCATGACCAGCCGAAGGCCGTCGCGGCGTAACAGCTCAAGGGCTTCCGGTGTTGACGATTTCACCGGGTCGGTGACGCCAAGGAATCCTGCAGCGCGACCATCGACGGCCAGGAACATGACCGTCTGCCCATCATGACGAACCACATCTGCACGAGCAGCCAGTGACCCAATGTCGGTCACGCGCTCGGCTAGTAATTCCCGCGTGCCGAGGACGACCTGTCGACCGTCAATCGAGCCAGTTACCCCACGCCCTGGCACAGCCTGAAAATTAATCGCTGCGGGTAACGATAAGCTATCCACACGTGCGCGCGCCAACACCGCTGAGGCTAAGGGATGCTCGCTGACCTGTTCTAGGGCAGCCGCAAGCCGAACAACCTCAATTTCCGTGAAACCGTTGGTTGCATAAACGGTGACCACTTTCGGCCGCCCCTCTGTTAGCGTGCCAGTCTTGTCCACCACTAGTGTGTCAATGCGTTCCAACGCCTCAAGTGCTTCAGCGTTCTTAATAAGCACGCCTGCTCTCGCGCCGCGCCCGGTACCCACCATAATCGCCATCGGGGTAGCCAAGCCGAGCGCACAGGGGCACGCGATGATAAGAACGGCGACTGCGCTAACTAGGGCCAGCGCGAAACGAGGTTCTGGCCCCCAGAGTCCCCAGCCGATGAACGCCGCAATCGATACCCCTACCACGCCTGGTACGAAGTACCTGGCCAAGCGGTCCGTGACTCGCTGAATTGGTGCTCGGCTGCGCTGAGCGTCAGTTACTATTCGCACGATCTGCGCTAAAAGCGTGTCACTACCAACCCGCTCCGCGAGCATCGTAAGTGTGCCGGTACCGTTGATCGTGGCACCGATGAGTGATGCTTTTGCCGACTTCTCGATTGGAATAGATTCTCCGGTAACCATTGACTCGTTCACGGCGCTCGTCCCGTCGACGACCACACCGTCAACCGGAATCCTCTCGCCTGGGCGAATCCGCAGTAGGTCGCCGGCCTGCACTAATGAAAGCGGGATGTCGCTCTCACTCCCGTCGCGAATCACGCGCGCGGTCTTCGGTGTCAGACCAAGCAGTGCACGAATCGCAGCTCCCGTTTGTCTGCGTGCCCGCCCCTCGAGCATCTGCCCCAACAAGACGAGCACGGTGATCACCACCGCTGTATCGAAGTATGGCTCAACGCCGACGTCAGTATGGAATCCGGAGGGGAACAACCCCGGCACAACAGTCGCGGCAATGCTGTAGAGGTAGGACGCCCCGACGCCAAGCGCGATCAGCGTGAACATGTTCGGGCTGGCATTCGCGATCGACATCCATGCTCGCTGGTAGAACGGCCAGCCGGCCCACAGTACAACTGGTGATGCGAATATCAATTGCAGCCAGTTGCTCATCCCACGACCGGTGACACCCAACACGCCCAAGCTGAACACCATCTCACCCATCGCTAGTAACAACACCGGTAATCCGAGTGCGACGCCCAACCAAAAGCGCCGAGTCATGTTGCTGGCCTCAGGGTCTGGTGGTTCTTCACCTGTAGCGACCAGAGGTTCTAGTGCCATGCCGCATCGCGGACAGGCCCCTGGCCGATTCTCAGACACCCCAGGATCCATCGGACACACGTAGCGAGCCGCGGAAACGGCCTCCACGTCCGAGCGTTCACCTGGTAGCTTTAGATACTGTTCCGGGTCGACGAGAAACTTATCGCGACAGTGGCTGCAGCAGAACCCATAGCGGTGGCCGGCGTACTCGGCCGTGTGGGGCGTCGTCGCCAAATCGACTGACATCCCGCAAACGGGATCGCGTTCATTCATTGGCACTTCTCACGCACTGGGTCCATCATACTCTGCAGCCGTATTACCTTACGTGGTTTCCAATGGTAGCCCTACTAGTGCATCTGTTCACGGGGATGTGTACGATATACGTGGGTTAAAGTTGAAAGCAATTCTCCGCCGTCTATTCGCGCGCAGCCTCGCTAGGCTAGACCTACATGAGGTCCTACGTCGACGGGTCGGGGTAACACGGTCGATCCTGACCGTGGACGATGATGCGATCGATCTCCACCAGGTCGAACGCATCATCGTCGTCGCGATCGGCAAGGCGGCAGAGCCAATGACCGCATCGGTCGCAAAACTCCTGGCTCCGCGAACGTTCGACGGCATTATCGTCAGCACGAACGCGCCCGCGACACCTATTCCCGGCTGTGAGTACTACCTCGGGGGACATCCGCTACCTAATGTGCGCAGCTTTGACGCAGGCACTGCTGTAATGAATTGCCTCCAACAGTTAGGCTCTAGGGATCTGGTGATTTATCTGCTCTCAGGAGGAGGCTCAGCGCTTTTCGAACAGCCGATTGACGGGCTCAACCTGGACGACACTCAAGCGTTATACAGGTTATTGGTAACCGGCGGACCCACAATCGCTGACATCAACACCATTCGGAAGCATTTATCGCGCGTAAAAGGCGGCCAGTTGACTGCACTCGCCGGACAGGCAAAACAACTGACGTTCTACGTCTCGGACGTGCCCGATGACGACCCCTCTCTCATCGCCTCTGGACCGACTATGCCAGACCCATCGACCGTGGCCGACTGCCAGACAATCATCAACAGGGCTCGGTTGTTCAATCAGATGCCAATCGCCGTAAGGAAACTCTTCGAAAACAATCGGGTTCCCGAAACCCCGAAGCCTGGATCACCGGAATTCGCGACGAGCCGCTGGTACCGCTTACTAGGCTCAACCGAGGCAGCGAAGACAATGGCGGACGAAGTACAGGCCCTCGGGTGGCATGTAATGATTGATGGCGCAGTGCGTGATAACTGGCCACTTGAGCGCACTGTTGAGCACCTGCTCACCATGGTCGACCACGTCCGTCAAGCCCACTCACTGCGTCCAGTGGCCATTGTCAATGGCGGTGAGTTTTCTTGCCCGGTCACAAACCCGCTTGGTCTCGGCGGCCGGAATCAAGCATTTGTTTTGGCCTGCGTACCGCGGATTGCTGGACACTCGATGGCGGTGCTGAGCGCTGGCACTGACGGGATCGATGGCTCATCTCCGGCCGCAGGTGCGGTGGCTGACGGCGAGTCGCTCTCCCGCGCCGAGCGTAGCGGACTCGACCACGACACCTATCTCCGCCGTGCCGACGCACACCGGTTTTTCGACCCGCTTGGGGATACGATCGCCACCGGACCCACTGGCCACAACGTCCGGGATCTCCGGCTGCTTGTCGCTTGGTAGAGCGAGTGCCGCGATCGCGTTCGTTATTTGAATAGATCGTCAAAGGCCTGCTTGGCACTCGACGGACCCCGCGTGGAATGGGTTTTGCGCTCCACAGTTACGCGTGGTTCATAGTAGGTGCAATCGTTCAGAGCATCCTTTGGAGTAATGCGGGCAGTCACCGGCTGTGAACATTCAAAACGACTGCTGGGGTCGAACCAGGCACATTGTTTACAGGTGTGCAGAGCCGACCCACACCGTGAGCACGTCGCGCCACCGTCAATCGGCTGATCGAGCAACCCTCCACATTTTGCGCAGCGCATCACATCGTGAAATCCGGGCATGTTCGGTGCCTTTGGTCTCAACGGAAGTTGCCCGCGAGCCTCTCCGGACTTCGGCTTGGAGCCAGAACCTTTAAATCGCGATGGAGACGGTTCGTCGTCCTGGTAGCCGCGCTGCCTGTACTTGCGGTCGCTCATCGTTCACCCTGCCTGTTGTGACGGTGAAGCTGCAAAACGTATGGGAGAACCTCGATGCAATCTCTATCATCACGCATCATCGTTTCATTTTTCATACAACTCAAGTGAGAAATGCTCAAGAAATTCGTAGTCGGCGTGTCGTGTTTCTGGCACTCCTCGGGTAATCGCCGGCCAAGCCCAGACCCGTGGTCTTACGCTAGTTGCCAAAGACGGGATATGATGGACAGAGTGATTCAATGCCCATACGGGCTGAGGTGTGCCCATGATTCCTAGAATGCCGATCGTCGTCGCAGGGGTGTTGCTCTTTCTGGTAGTACCATCCTTCGCCGGCTTCTACACCAATTGGCTGTGGTTTGACCTGGTCGGTTTCGACCAGGTCTTTATTCGCACACTAGCCTCAAAGGTAATCCTCGGCGGTGTTGTCTTTGCAATTGCTTTTAGCGTGCTTCTCAGCGGACTGAGATATGCGCTACGGGACATGACTAAGCCCTACCTGACGATTGGGGGTGGGCCAGAGGTAAAACCGCTAGTCATCGACCGGAAAGGGCTCCAGTTGATCGCAGCCGGAGCCTCTGGACTTGCCGCGCTGTTCATGGGAGTTTTTGCATCCAGTCAATGGATGGTTTGGCTTCAGTATCAGCACGCCACACCGTTCGGTGAGGTGGACCCACTACTCGGCCGGGACGTTGCTTTCTACGTGTTCCAACTGCCGTTTCTCGACTTCGTTCGGAATCTGCTAATTGGCATTGTTGTTCTCAGCCTCGCTGGCGCCACGGCGGCATACATTCTGTCAGGCGCAGTCGGGTATGAGCCAGAAGCTGGTCCTAAGATCAGCCGGCGGGCTCGTCAGCATCTATCGCTACTCATCGCAGCGTTTCTACTGCTACTAGCGTGGGGCGCCTCACTTGATATACCTCGAACATTATTGACGCCAGCGGGTGTGATCCAAGGCGCATCCTACGCCGATGTCGAGGCCCAGATACCGATGTTACACGTCCTTGTTGCAGTGGCCCTGCTCGGCGCCGGCTTGGCGACCTACCAAGCATTCTCGCCGAAACGCTGGCCCGTGCCGCTTGCGGTCGTCTTGTATATCGCGGTGTCAGCAGGTGGAACTGGTTACGCTGCTGTCATTCAGCGGATCGTTGTTACGCCGAATGAACAAGAAAGGGAAGCGCCCTTCATCAGGCACAACGTCGCCGCCACTCGGAAGGCATTTGCGCTCGAGGGTATTGACGCGCGAGAACTTTCCGGCGATGCGACACTCACGCGAAGCGATATTGAGGCGAATCCTGAAACGATTAACAACGTTAGACTGTGGGATCACGGACCGTTGCTGGACACGTTCGGACAGATTCAAGCCATCCGCTCGTACTACGATTTCGCTAATGTCGACAACGACCGCTATGTAATCGACGGCGAATATCGCCAGACCATGCTCTCAAGCCGGGAGCTCAACTCAAGCAGTTTATCCAACCGCTCGTGGCCGAATGAGCGACTGGTATTCACACACGGGTACGGTGTGGCCCTTGGCCCAGTGAACCAGGTCACAGCCGAAGGTCTACCGGTGCTCTTCCTCAAGGATCTCCCGACGAGCTCAGAGGTGGATCTGTCGGTCGAGGAACCGAGCGTCTATTTCGGCGAGCTATCGAACGACTATGTGATCGTCAACACCGACACACGAGAATTTCACTACCCAGAGGGTGATGACAACGTCTACAGCACCTACACGGGTGAGAGTGGCGTCCCAATCGGCGGGCTGCTCAATAAGTTGTTGTTCAGTCTCCGCTTCCGCGCGTTCAACGTGCTAATCAGCAAGCAGCTGACGCCCGATAGTCGGATCCTCATCCACCGGAATATCAGCGATCGCGCAGAAACGATCGCGCCGTTCCTGTTGTACGACCGCGATCCGTATATGGTGATCTCAGAAGGCCAGTTGTTCTGGATTCTTGATGCCTACACCATAACTAACAACTATCCCTATTCGACTCAGGCAACGCAGTCACTCAACTATATCCGCAACTCAGTGAAGGTCGTCATCGATGCGTATGACGGGACCGTTACCTATTATCTGGCTGACGCTGCCGACCCAATCGCGGCAACAATCAATAAGATTTTTCCAGACTTGTTCACGCCCATCGAGGCGATGTCGACCGACCTTCGTAGCCATGTCCGCTATCCCCAGGACATCTTCACGCTGCAAACAGCAATGTTCTCGACTTATCACATGACCAATCCGGCAGTCTTTTACAACAAGGAAGACCAGTGGGATGTGCCAGCGATCGAAAGTGACGGACGCACAGCCGTGATGGAGCCGTACTACACCATTATGAAACTGCCGGGCGAGCAGGACGCCGAATTCATTCAGATGCTGCCGTTTACACCACGTCGGAAGAACAATCTTGCAGCGTGGATGGTCGCACGGAGCGATGGAGAACACTATGGCAAACTCATGGTGTTCCAGTTCCCCAAACAGAAGCTCATTTTTGGCCCACAACAGATCGTCTCTCGAATTAACCAAGACGAAGAAATTTCACCACAGCTCACCCTCTGGAACCAGCAGGGTTCACAAGTAATTCAAGGCACGCTCCTAGTCGTGCCGATCGAGGAGTCGCTACTCTATATCCGACCACTCTACCTACGGGCGGCCGACGGGCAGATTCCCGAACTCAAGCGCGTTATCGTCGCTTATCAGAACGAGATCGTGATGGAAGAAACTCTCGCTTTGGCGCTCAACCGTCTGTTTGGCGTAGGCGCTCCCCAACAGCTCCTAGCGTCAACAACTCCTGGCGACCTTGAGGTTGGACCCTCCGACCAAACCTCGGCAGAGACGGCACTTGATCCATCGATTGGCATTCCGACACTGTTGTCTGAAGCGCTACAGCAACTTGAACGGGCCCTCGAGGCACAACGAGATGGAGATTGGGGCCGCTATGGTTCCGAACTTGATCGGCTTCGCCAATTTTTGGAGCAAAACTCGGCCCCGGCCGGCGGGTAGAGATTCAACCGCTGCTAGTCGGACATTCTCTGAGTCGTTTTGCCCGCCTGGATAATCCGCGGCATGTCGCTCTCCTGACCACGATGCATGATGTTAAGATCCGCCCCTGACCTATCAGGAGGAACTAATGACATCCGGACAAACTAAATCGTTCTTGTGTGCCCTAGCCGGGCTGGCTCTGGCCGGGTGTGTGGAGCCACCGATAGAACTCGTACCAGGTCTTAAGACCTTCGAGGGTGCACGTATCATCGACGGCAGCGGCAACACGATCGAAAATGGTGTCCTGGTCGTCCGAGACGGCCGTGTCGAGGCAATCGGAACGTCCGACTCCGTATCCGTACCGGCTGGCGCCGAACAGTTCGACCTAACGGGCCGAACGATCATTCCGGGATTCATCAACACTCACGGTCACGTCGGCGCCACCAGGGGACTCGAATCAGACCCTGAGTTGTACACCCGTAGCAACTTACTGCATCAACTAGGGCTGTATGCCCGCTACGGCGTCACCACGGTCTTCAGTCTTGGGGGCGACGATCAAGCAGGTTTCACTCTCCGGGACGAACAGAATTTATCACTCGATCGGGCGCGGTTATTCGTTGCGGGCCCGGTTGTTAATGGCGCAACGGCAGAAGATGTTGAGCCCCTCGTCGACGAGATCGCTGGAATGGGAGCCGACATGATCAAGATCCGTGTCGACGATAATCTCGGCTCTACAACTAAGATGCCCGAAGAGGCGTGGCGTGCTGTTATTGAACGAGCACACGAACACGGCCTCCGAGTAGCTGCGCATGTGTTCTATCTGGATGATGCGAAAAAGCTAGTCGAGGCCGACGTCGATTTTCTCGCCCACAGTGTTCGGGACGCTGATATTGACCAAGAATTGATCGACGGTATGCTCGAGCGAGACGTGTGCCTAAGTCCGACCTTGATGCGTGAGGTGTCAACATTCGTTTATGAATCACGACCTGACTTCTTCGACGATCCATTCTTCCTTCGAGCCACTGACCCCGATGTGATCGCCGGGCTCGAAGATCCCGCACGGCAGGCTCGGATTCAAAATAGCGAGAGCGCTCAGGGGTATAAAGCAGCGCTTGAGGTGGCAATGCGGAATGTCAAAGCGCTGTCTGATGCCGGCGTGCGCCTTGCATTCGGCACTGACACGGGTCCGGTCGGCCGCTTCCAAGGCTATTTCGAGCAACTCGAACTCCAGCGGATGGTCGAGGCCGGTTTAACTCCATCGCAGGCAATCGTTTCGGCCACTGGTGATGCCGCGGCGTGCATGCAGGTCAGTGATGACCTTGGCACTTTGGCGATGGGTAACTGGGCGGATTTCGTGGTGCTGTCGGCGAATCCGTTGGACGATATCTTGAACACGCGGTCGATCGAATCGGTCTGGATCGCAGGAAATCTTGTCCCAACCATCGGCTGAGCGGCTTCTTCGCTGGATGCGAACCACGGCACTGTTCACTGCTGAGGATGCCGGGGGCTAAGCCTTCTTCAGGAGGACCCGTAACCCTTGGAAGCCTTCGTGACCTCTTTAGGCGTCCGCATACCTGTACTCACGGATAACCTGCGGAGCTATCGAAAACAGTGACGGCAAGGCGAGCGGTCGCGGTTGCGCTGTATTGTGCACTTGCTAAGGACCCTTTCTACCGTACGATCGCAGGCGCCCAGCGTCATGACCCATCAATATTCGAAACTGCACTTGTACGGTATTTCGAATACGCTTTGGACGAAGCCGAGGCAATCGGTAGGTTGGTCGTGGACGAGGAACAACTTGGCGCCGCCGCTTGGTTTCTCCCAATAGCCCCTGGGGTCGCACATGAGGCGAAAACCAAGAAAGAGCGAGTGCTCTACGAGGTGCTCAGCGAAGCCGGACTGGTCGCCTATCAACAGATTACCGAATTTATGAGTCAGCAGCGGTCACGCGTCTGCATCCCATCGAATGCATGGTATCTATCGATAATTGGCATCGCACCGCAGGCGCAAGGTAGGGGACTGGGCCGGAAATTGCTCGAGCCTATGCTCGCTGAGGCTGACGCGGCCACAGCCAGCTGCTATCTTGAAACGTTCAGCATGCGCAACGTAACGTTCTACACTCGGCTTGGGTTCGGCGTTGTTGGTATGCCCCACGAACCCACGACCGGAGCCCACTATGCAATTATGCTGCGCCGCCCACACCCTGATTCCTCCAATATCGCTCCAGACCTAGCCAGCACAATCTGATTGGCGCAGCGTCCTCGTAGTGGCGGACAGTCGTCTCAGGTA
>ERZ651768.1546-NODE-1546-length-16740-cov-8.772970_pt1 | contig 16740 bp, 15 predicted proteins | sample MGYA00514754_ERZ651768 | MGnify/ENA metagenome assembly ERZ651768
GACTAGGGCGCATCAAAAGCCTAATCATCAAACCCCGAAATCCCCGCTATAATCGTCCGCAATTCCAAACTAAGTTCGGGGTTGCCGAAGAAGAACCCGATGGCCCAGGGAAACGGCTTATCGACGGACCCCTTAAGCACGCCCCACCGTCAAAAGTCTTGGATTTTAATCCTACCTCCCCGCAAGAATGGCTATGCGCCTCCTTGCGGATCGAACCGCCCGATTAACCTTCCTCTTCAGGCCCTGGTGGTTTCCGTCCCGGTTATAATACCCAGGTCTAGATCCTGGGGAACTTTCAAAGATCAGCATCCGGGTAACTGGGTGCCCTGGGATCGGATGATTTCGATAACATGACAGAATTAGACTTGTCCGACAGAGGAATAGAGACTTGGCCCCAAGTGGCCGAGATGGCTGACCCGAGTGTCGTTACCAGACTCAATCTGCGTGACAATCCGCGGACGGCACTGCCGCCGGCTAACTAGACCTAAATACAACGCCCACTTTATGGAGGAATCACATGACCTATACAGGGCAGGCATGGAAGCGGTTTGAAGACCCGAGGCTTGTGACGGGCATGGGTGTCTTCGTGGACGACGTCAAGTTGCCGGGTATGCTTTACGTCTCTTTTCTCCGGAGTCCCCATGCCCATGCTCGCATATTATCGATAGACGTATCTGAGGCCTGTAGCACCCCAGGAGTGGTGGCCACGCTCACCGGAGAGGACATTGCGGGGGTTCTGGGAGAAATCCCTACCAGGGTTCTCGAAGAGTGGGAGATGGATGAACTGCAGGCACCGGGGTTGCCCGTCCTGGCCCATGGTAAGGCGTTCTTTGTCGGACAAACCGTGGCCGCGGTGGTAGCTGAAACACGTGACCTAGCCCGTGACGCGGTGGATATGATCGCGGTGGAATATGAAGCACTTCCTGCGGTCCTCGACCCTCTCGAAGCTGCCAAGGAGGATGCCACGTCTCTCCACGAGGAGATGGGCACCAACGTCTTTATGAGGAAATTCCATGATCGCCAGGGCAGCGGCCTCGATGATGCCTTCGCCCAAGCCGACCGAATCATCCGCCAGCAGTATAACGTGCAGCGATTAGCGCCGTTACCTCTGGAGACCCGCTGCTGCGTTGTTCACTACGAGCCTGACGAAGACCAACTCACCGTCTGGTCCTCCACTCAAAGCCCCCATAGATACAGGGGGATGCTGGCGAACGCCCTCGACCGAGCCCCCGACAGCGTCCGTGTGATAGCTCCCGACGTAGGCGGTGGCTTCGGCGAGAAGCAGGGCTTATTCCCTGAAGACATCGCTGTGGGATATCTATCGGTGGTATTAGAACGCCCCCTCAAATGGATAGCCGATCGACAAGAGAACATGCTCACCTTCCACGGTAGAGGGCATACCGCCGACGTAGAAGTGGCTGTAAAGAATGACGGTACCATCCTAGGGTTACGTCTACGAAATGTAGTTGACGGTGGAGCCTTCGTCGGTAATTCCACCACAACACCTCCCTACACATCGAGCCACAGGATTATGGGACCGTATAAGATCCCCGCGGCCAGGGTGGAAGTCTTGGGTGTAGCCACCAACAAGGGTCCTACTGGGGCTTATCGGGGGGCCGGAGGCCCTGAGTCTGCCTTCTGTATGGAGCGAACAATGGACCTCGTAGCCAGAGAGTTGGGCATGGACCCGGTAGAAATAAGACGAAAGAACTTTATTTCCCCTGATGCCTTTCCCTACCAGACCGCGACCGGGCTAACTTACGACTCGGGGGAGTATGGGAAGTCACTGGACCTTGCGCTGGAAATGTCAGACTACTATGGCTGGCAAGAGAAAGCCCGACTAAGTACCGAAACTGGAGGTCCACTCATCGGAGTCGGCGTATCAACCGTTGTCAAGATGGCAGGGGCCGCTGGCGAGGTTCGGACGGAAGATGCCTGGATCACCATCGACTCTGGGGGCAAAGTCACTGCCCGAACCGGAATATCACCCCATGGCCAAGGATCTGATGTCTGCATGGCCCAGGTCGTTGCAGACCAGTTGGGAATCAGCCCCTCAAATATACAGGTGCTCCACGGGGACACCGACGTGGTACCATCTGGCGGGGGAACTGGAGCGACCAGAGGTACGGTAGTAGGCACATCCGCTATGTACACCGTGGCAGAGAAAGCTCGACGAAAACTCTCTAGAATCGCGTCACACCTGATGGACTGCCCGGAGTCGGACATAGTTTTCGAGGAAGGGAGGATATACAATCAACTAGCCCCAGACTGCGCGAAGACGTTCGCCGAAATAGCCTCAGCGGCCTACAGTGAAGAATTACTGCCTCCGGACGTGGAGGTGGGGTTGGATTTTCAAGACCGGTTCACCCTCAGCGTCCCGTACTACAACCCTCACTCCTTTGCCACTCACGTGGTGGTAGTGGAAGTGAATCGGGATACGGGACATGTGAAGATCATCAAGTACATTGGGGTCCATGACTGTGGGCGCATCATCAACCCTATGATTGTCGAAGGACAGGTCCACGGCGCTATTGCCCCTGGAATAGGTCAGGCATTGACAGAGGGCATGGCTTTTACTGACGACGGACAACCACTAACAGGCAGCCTCATGGACTACGCCGTACCTATGGCCGCTAACACGCCGGTTTTTGAAACAGCTACCGTTGAAACACCCTCCCCTTTAACACCTACGGGAGCAAAAGGGGTCGGAGAGTTGCCCACCGTAGCGGCTCCCGCGGCGGTGGCCAACGCAGTGATGGCTGCTCTGAACGGAGTAGGGGTGCGCCACATCGACACTCCATTGACACCTGAGAAGATATGGCGAGCTATCCATGGTATTGAGTGAGCCTTGGGGATTTTGTCAAATACTCTCGTCTGTAAGGATTAGGAATGAGACTAGAAGGGAAGGTTGCCTTGATTAGCGGTGGCGCCAGGGGAATGGGAGCGGTGGAGGCCAAACTATTTGCCTTGGAGGGCGCCAAAATAATCATTGGGGACATACTGGAGAGCGAAGGGCTACGCACGGAGGCTGAGATCAACGCGAATGGCGGCGAATGCATCTTTGTTAGGTTGGATGTGACCACCGAGGCAGACTGGCAGAGCGCGATGCGATCCACAATGACCCGGTTTGGCAGGCTCGACATCCTAGTAAACAACGCGGGAATAAACGCATCCGGCATTATTGAGGACCTGTCCGAAGGCGACTGGGACCGGGTAATGGACATCAACGTGAAGGGAGTCTTCTTGGGCACCAAGCATGCCATCCCCGCCATGAGAGCGACCGGTGGAGGTTCGATAGTGAACATATCTTCTGGTGCTGGCATCGCACCTCAACCGGGCACATCCGGTGCTTATGCTGCTTCCAAGGGCGCTGTACGAATCTTCAGTAAAGCCACGGCGATTCAATACGCCCCGGAGAACATCCGGTGTAACTCGGTGCACCCGGGACCGGTGGAAACGGACATGCTGGCTCTGACCAGTTCAGACGACCGAGCTGCGATGATTGGGAGAGTACCATTGGGTCGGGTGGGTACTTCGGAGGAGATTGCATACGGCGTCCTTTATCTGGCCTCCGACGAGGCTTCATTCGTTACGGGATCAGAGTTGGTAATAGACGGAGGGCGGACGGCGCAGTAAGTTTCAACTGTTACCTCCCCGCAAGAACAACTATGCGCCCCCTTGCAGAACAACCTCAGCTCCGCCCCCAGGGTTTCTCAAATTTCTAAGAATCGGATGGGATTTCGGGGATAGTTTCCAGGAATCGCCGGAGGCAAGATCATGGCCTTTAAATACCCCGAATTTCTGGCGGAGACCGACTGGCTTGCCGACCACCTAAACGACAGCGACCTCCGCGTTCTGGACTGTACTGCCTTCAACCGGCCCGATGGAAGCGGCGGTATACGGGCCGAAAGCGGCCGCGAGTCGTGGGCCATGGAACACATCCCCGGCTCTGGACACGCGGACTTGGTGAATGATCTCTCCGACAACGATGCCCATTTCCGGTACATGCTTCCCCAGGTACCACAGCTAGCCCAGGCATTTTCTAGCTACGGTGTGGGCGCCGGCACCAGGGCGGTGCTATACGACTCCACTACCGGTTCCTGGGCCACCCGCATCTGGTGGATGCTGCGTGCCTTCGGGTTCGATGACGCTTATATCCTCAATGGCGGCCTCCACAAATGGAAGCTGGAGGGCCGCCCAGTGAACAGCGACCCGTCAACCTATCCTCCCGCTATTTTTCTCGCCAAACCCAGGGCCGGACTCATGGCAGACAAAGATGAAGTGTTGGCCGCGCTGGATAATGGATCGACCTGCGTGTTGAACGCGCTCAGTGAGGAACAACACCTGGGCTCGGGTGGAGCCAACTACGGGCGCGCCGGCCGCATAGCCAATAGCGTGAACGTACCTGCAGCAGATTTGACGGACCCCGTCACCCACGCCTATCTCCCAGCCGAGCGGTTGGCTGAGCGGTTCGCCCAAGTCGGCGCGGACCGCGCGGAACGGGTGATTACCTACTGCGGAGGCGGTATCGCCGCCAGCAACGACGCCTTCATCCTGACCTTGCTGGGCTACGAGAACGTGGCAGTCTACGACGCTTCAATGTCTGAGTGGGCCGCCGATCCATCATTGTCGATGCAAACGGGGCCGATGCCGGCCAGATAGCCAGAAAAACCGTCGTTTAACTCAAACCGTTTATGAGGCGAAAATGACTCAGAAAAATCCATCCCCAAGATTCTCACCCATCCCGGACATCAGCGAACGGGACTCCTTAGACCAGTTTCACAGAGAAGAACTCCACCTCGCTCTGCGCAACCGGGGCATGCCCCTGGAGGCCATGCGCTACCCCATCACACCGTCCGGGATGCACTACCTGGTAATCCACTTCGATATCCCTGACGTAGATGCCGGCCAATACAAGCTTAATGTAGGCGGTCTGGTCTCCAATCCGCTTCGTTTAAGCCTGGACGACATCAAAGCGCGGCCCTCCCGCACCATGGCGGTCACCATGGAATGCGCCGGCAATGGCAGGTCTTTGCTAAATCCTCGCGTCATCAGCCAGCCATGGTTCACCGAAGGAATCGGCAACGCCGAATGGACCGGCACCCCGCTCAAGGGAATCCTAAATGAAGCCGGTCTCAAAAACGAAGCGGTGAACATCGTTTTTTCCGGCGCCGACCAAGGGATCCAAGGGGATGAGGTCCAGGTCTACCAGCGCAGCTTGAACTTGGAAGAAGCCAACCGCGAAGAGATGATGTTGGTCTATGAGATGAACGGGCAGGCGTTGCAACCCCAGCATGGCTACCCCCTTAGGCTTCTTTTGCCAGGCTGGTATGGGATGGCCAGCGTCAAATGGCTCGATTCGATCGAGGCCATTGGCGAAGAGTTCCAGGGATTTCAGATGACAACCTCCTACCGCTACACCCAGGCCAGAGGCGAACCTGGTGAGCCTGTGACGTTAATTCGCGTCCGGGCGTTGATGGTCCCTCCTGGCATCCCGGATACGTTAACGAGGAATCGTTTGGCCACCGCCGGGACGCATCTGCTCACCGGCAGGGCCTGGGCCGGCCGTCTGGGAATATCTCGAGTGGAAGTCAGCGTCGACGGTGGCTTAGGTTGGTCCGATGCTACGCTGGGCGAGCAGGCCTCAACCTTTGCCTGGCGACCCTGGTCGTTTGAGTGGAACGCGGTCCCCGGATGGCATACCCTTTCCGTGAGGGCCACCGACACAGACGAAAACGTGCAGCCTATCGAACAGTTCTGGAACGCCCAAGGAATGGGCAACAACATGGCTCAACAGGTTCGGGTATTGGTGGAGTAAAAAGTGGAGCGCACCACCTTTTTATAATTGGCTTCTTTCCCCAAGACCTCCTTCAAGCGTCTCACGGCTGACTAATCGGGTCGTCGATGATGCCTTTTTCTGCTGCCGGAGACCCTTCTTTCAACACACCGGCCAACCCCAGCAGCGTCTCCCTCAGCTCTCCGGACGTCACAACATTCACTAACGACCCGCGGCCAGGCCCCTTTCTCTAGCTCCCGGACGACACTGATCACAAGTTCCAGGCCCTCCCCGACGGTGTCCAACTCACTTCTGCCGTTACGCTTGATGTCCTGAAGCCGGGCCCCGGCCAATCCCGGCGCAAGGCAGGGTCACCGGCGATGGTCTCCGTGACCAGGTCGTCGATCGTCTTTTGGGGTATCTTGACCCCTAGCACCGAACCCAGTATCTGGCGTGCTACCACAGGATCCTCTCGCAACAGTTCCCCGTGGGCTCTTTCCAACTGAGGCTCCAGTTTCTTCAGCAGTCTGCCTTCAATATTCTGTGCAGCAGAAGGTTTGACGCTCTCTTTAATTGACCCGACGGTTTCTCATTCGCCTAGCCCGATAAGATCAGCCGTCTAATCGGGCAGTCCCAGTGCAACAGGAGGCACCATGCCCCAGTCCAAACCGGTCAATTCCGTCGACGCAGACCCCTATATCCTAACCGTCTACGACGACATCATGGCCACCCGTGGCATCGACGATGTCAACAATTTCTGGAAGCACATCGCCAACCACCCTCTCACACTGAAGCGCGCCTGGGAGAACGTCAAAGAGGCCATGGCGCCTGGGGCGTTAGACTCGTTGACCAAGGAGATGATTTTGTGGCAGTGAACGCCAGCAACGGCTATGAGTATTGTCTCCGCTGCCACACCGACCCCACCCGCAAGCAGGGTTCAACTCACGAGGTACTAGGCAAAGTATTGGCCGTGGTGTGCGTTGCCACCCAATCAAACATCCTGGCCAACGGCTACCAGGTACCCGTCGACGAAGAATTTTAAGTCACGCCAAGCAAAACGCTAGCCAGTCAAATATAACGGTCCGCCCAGTCGCTAGCTGGCAGCTAGATTTACTAACAACTATTCGGTGGCTAGGCCAAGCAATAGAAAGTCCTCTCGCTTGAGAGGGCTTTTCTTGTTCGAGAGACACCCCACATCGGGAAGCCATAGGGGTGGGTACTGGTGACGGTGGGGTGTGCTCGGAAGAGTAATCGTAATGGGGGAATTACATGCTTGGAGGTTCAGCGGATATCGCACGGTTTTGTGTGAGATGGTGAAGGAATAGAGATCCAAACATCGCTATCCCAGTTGCGGTTGACGACAATATAAATGTCCAACGTAAACTTCCTGAAGCATCTGCAATCACGCCTGCCAATACAGGTGAAATAGTCGTTCCAAGACCGGCTCCTACGGACATAAGACCAAAAGCTGCGGCAGCGAAAGTTCGATTCACGTAATCTCCAGCAGACGCCGCACAAATCACATACGATGACCGTAAGGTCAAACCAATCAGTACGGCACACAGAATAAATGCCCATACAGCAGGAAAAGTCCAGATCAAGCCATATCCCACGGTCTGTAAAAGGAACGTTAAGAAAAAGGCTTGACCGCGGCCAATTCGATCGGAGATTCTACCGGATAGTACGCCACTGATCGCGCCCAGCACCCCCATACATATTACCAACAGACCTGCATCTGACAGATCCACGTCATGTTCCCGTATGATGAACGTTGCAAAGAAAGTGTGGAATACCCCTTGAGACCATCCGGACAAGAAAACTAGGAAGGTCACCATCCAAACCAAGGGGGCCTTATACGCAGCCATCGGCCAACGGCTTCGAGCTGGGCCTATAGGAACCGGTTCAGAGTCGGATTTCACAGCCGGCGGGTTTTTTATGAAGCAAATGGATATTATCCCTATGCCTATAACCAGCAATCCAAAAATGAACCACGTATGTTGCCAGCCATGAATCGGATTCTTGTCTGTCAACCACGGTACAAGTAAACCCGATACCACGAACGCCACACTACCGCCAGCAGAAGCAAAACCTGCTGCAAGGCCCCTATTCCCGGCTTCGAACCACGGAGATAGCAACCCCATCATGGGGGTAAGGGCTGCCCCGCTACCTACCCCTGTTATTATCATAGCCACCATCGCAGTCCAGAAATTATCCGAAATCGCGAGCAATAGCATTGCCCCGCCGGCAGCCAAAGTGCTGATTCCGATAATCATCCGACTTCCGTAACGAGGGGCCAAAGTACCAGCTGCGAACGAGCTTACGTTTCTCACCACCCACCCAACTGTGATCAAAGCACCTATTTGTGTGTAAGACAGGCCTAAACTGGTCTGCATATAGGGCAATGTCAGACTATGGGTGTATTGGGTGAAGCTCGAAGCAAGGTTGACTAAAACAGCTACCAACAATATGACAGCGGAGTACTGGGCCAACCATTTTGGAATACGGTTGTTCAAAATACAGTTATTTGTATGACTGGGATAGTGAGTGGCTCCCCATAATCACTAGGGGAGATAAATCGCTCGACTAGTTTAAAGTTAGAGTACACCACGCAGAATTGCTGGATGGAGAGGCTCTTAAAAAAATCGTTTCCAGCATTTTCAAAACCTTAGGAGTTTCTGATGAGGATGCTTTATTGTGGGCAGACGTGCTGGTTCGGCTGACCTCCGGGGAGTGAATTCACTTGGCGTATCAGTATTGCTCAAACACTATGTCACCGGGTTTCAGGATGGGTGTATCAATCCACGGCCAAACTGGAAGATCATAAGGGAAACTCCAACCACGGCCAATATAGATTCTGACCAAGGCCTTGGAACCATGGACATTGCTATCAACAAAAGTCGGTGTTGGTATGGTGACCGTGGGGAATGCGAGACACCTTGGGATGGCAACGTACCATGCAATGAAAGCGCTGGATCGTGACATGATAGGTGTGTTTATGACGAGTACTCGCGGTGCGGTTCCCGCTAATAACGAGTTGCCTTTTGTATTCGATGCTGCAACCCGTTAAGCCGCATAACAGCCACCAATCGATAGGAACAAGGCAAACTGGGGATAAAGCTTCTTCCAAGCGCGCATTTAATCAAACGGCTGGTGGATTAACCCCATTTCAGGCCAACTGGTTCTGAAGCTTAATGAGTCCGGTGGTGTTTTTTACTGCGCGGCTTGCGATAGGCTTGGCACCTCCTTAGAATTGCGCCGAGAGTGCCAGTCCAAATTTACACGACCGGGCAACAACCATCTGCGAGGATATGAGAGATGCTAGTCGAATTGGTCAGTTTGTTAAATGATGATGGCCTCCGTTTGGACGGCGCTTTCTATCCACCCACCAAGGACGCGGATCGGCGAGGGCCGGTGGACGCGGTGTTGCTGATACACGGCTCCAGGGGGAACTTCTACGACGGCGCGACCAAATCGATGGCCGAGGACCTTAGCACCCAGGGTTACGCCTGTCTGCCGCTAAACACCAACGCCCATGACACCGCCTGGTACAACCCAGGTAGCCTCGAATTTAAAGGCAACGCTTTTGAGGTATTGGCTGACACCTGCATCGACCTTCGGGCTGGTATCGATCACCTGACCGAAAGAGGTTACCGGAGCATCGGCCTTTTGGGTCACAGCATGGGATCCGTGCGGGTCGCTTACTACGCAGCCACCCAGGATGATCTTCGAGTGGCCACTGTTGTGGCAGTCTCACCAGTGCGGCTGTCCTACTCCTATTTTACGGAGTCCGAGGACGCTGAGGAGTTTGCCGCCAATATCGAAATCGCCCGCCGGCTTATTGCCAGGGGAGAACCTGAAGGCGTATTTAGAGTTGGCCACCCCATTCCCCAATTGTTTAGCGCCGCTTCATTTCTGGATAAACATGGGCCAGAGGAGAAATACAACCTGATTAACCACGCCCGTGGGATCCGAGTGCCGATGTTGACCTTGAACGGCTCTCTGGAGACCCATAGCCGGTTGCGGGACATGGCCCAAGACCTGGCGGCGGCAGCGGTCAATAGCCCGAAGGCCGAGACCCTGATGGTGGAGGGAGGAGAGCATTCCCTCGTGAACCGGACCACTGAAGCTTCGGATGCCGTGCTCAAATGGCTTGCTGGGCTCACGCTCGAAAGGGCTCGGGTCTAGCCCCCGCTGGACTGTCACCGGAGGACTCAGACAAACTTAAAATGCTTATGGTTTAATTAGGCGCTGGGTGGCATAGAGATTTAGGTATTTTATACGCAAACGTAAGCATGGTCTAAACTCTTGGAACGTGAAGTCCACACTCTCCAGGCAATGGATTTGGTGGAAGTTTCAGATGGCTATATTCGAGGATACCAATCCGAAAGCATTAAAAGAACTACTTGAACAAATAGAGAAGAGAGACTGCTTTTCCAGGGTCTCATCAATTCCGTTACTTTCGCCATATCATCCATATCAACAACCATCGGTAGCAAAAATGATGCCGGAAAACAAAGACGTGTTTACAACGATATCGGAAGGCGTCCTTACAATCTGTACCTACACGGAGTTCGCACCGTTTTCCTACGAAAATGGAAGAGACATTGTAGGTACCGATATTAACCTACTTAGAAAGTTTGCAGCGAAAACCGATCTAAGGGTCGAGTTCATTAAGAGAGAGTTTCCTGGCCTATGGGAAACTCCCAGCAATGGGGATTGCGATGTGGCTGCTGCGGGAATGATGGAATACGAGGATCGGCGCCTTGGGAGAAACGCCGTATGGAGTGACCCTTATATGCTTGTAAGGAGATCTTTGTTGATACGTAAGTCAGATTTGGAAATTCTTAGAGGTCCCGAAGATTTTAAGGGTAAAAAAATAGTCGTAACTCCTACCTCGAGTGCCCATATAGATGGCGACCTCAGGTACAAACCACTAGGAGCTACGATAGTCACATTCGTACCTTCGCAGGATGAAATCGTGTTACAGCTACTGTCAGGGAAGATAGACGCCTTTGGAGAAGGTGATGTGAGTAATGAATATCTCGCTGGGAAATATCTTGATGGACATGGGGAAAGATTATTAGCGTTAACGGACGTTCATTCGATGGAAAACCCAGAGTTAATAAGGTTTGCAGTTCGATCAGTGGACGAAAGGCTTCCGACCGCATTAAACGAGTTCCTTAGAGAGATTGAAAGATTTTAAGGGCGGCCCGTGCGAATCACTCGAACTCGGATACTGCTCTCGAATTAGGCTCGAACGGGGTTTGTGAGAACAAGTGCCGGCCCAACCGGCTGAACAAAAATGAACAGTTACTTGATAAGCCCCAGTGCTGTCCAACTGAAAAGGTCTGACCATTTCGACGGTCGGCCGGCCCTTTAACCAAAAGTACACAACTCACCGTCAACGCAGTGGTACGTTTGACACCGACTCTCAAAACGACAGAGAAAAAACATGTCGGTTTCCGGCGCATCAAGCTAAAACCTGGAATCGTTGACCCGAAATCGGATAAATATTAAACTCTCGGAACTGCGGCATCCGTTCAGTCCACTGTATTTGGCCGCAACTCCACATCCTCAATGTTAAAGAGGGAAAGATGAAGTACGACGTTATCGTTATCGGAGCAGGCTCTGCCGGTGGAACTGTGGCAGCAAGGCTATCCGAAAACCCAAGTCTATCGGTCTTGGTACTCGAGGCCGGACCTGATTATCCAGACTTCGACAATTACCCAGACGACCTAAAGTTCGGCTATGCACCGACCGCCTCTGAGATGGGGGCTCCGCACAACTGGTCACTTACAGGGACTGCCACGCCAAACCAGCCCCCGATAGCTGTCCCCCGCGGTAAAGTAGTTGGCGGATCTAGCGCAATAAACGGCCAAGTATTTCTCCGAGGCGTCCCAGAGGATTACGACAATTGGGCTTCATGGGGCAACGATGAATGGAGCTTCATAAACGTACTGCCGTTCTTCAGGAAGTTGGAAACAGACACTGACATTAGCGACGATTTCCATGGAAATGAAGGCCCCATTCCGGTACGTCGTCACAAGCGTGAGACTTGGTTACCAGCTCAAAACGCATTCCAAGACGCTTGTATCGCTGCCGGATATCCGGAGACATACGACCACAACAACCCCGATTCCTGGGGTGTTGGTCCGTTCCCAATGAACAATCCCAACGGCGTCCGTATGAGCACTTCATTAACATTTTTGGCAGGAGCCAGACACCGCCTCAACTTGACGATACGTGGCAATGTGCTGGTCCGCCGTATCCTGTTTGAAGGTAATCGCGCTATAGGTGTTGAAGCGGAAAGTGGCGGTGATATATTCAATATTGAATCGGATCAAATCGTTCTCTCTGCAGGAGCAGTCGCCTCGCCGCATATCCTAATGTTATCTGGAGTCGGATCAGCGCAGCACCTTACGTCTAAGGGAATAGAGGTCGTGAGAGACACACCGGGAGTTGGTCAAAACCTACGCGACCACCCGCTAGTAGCCATCCGCGCCAAGACGAAAGAAGATTTCCCCCTGGATCCCAATGCGCCCCGGATGCAAACATTGCTCAGATATACTGCAACGGGTTCAAAAGACCGAAACGACATTCAGATATTCCCGTCATCCTTCTCCACTCCCTTGGGGGGCGACCCATACGCCGAGGAAGGGATCCGTTTGACATGTATGTTGGAGTTGGCCGAGGGTTCAGGTGAAATCACATTAGCCACTACCGACCCCTCTGTACAGCCGGACATCAATTGCCATTATTTAGAACGTCCAAGGGACCGTGAGCGACTTCGTGAAGCCGTGCAGATTGGCATCGGAATCCTGAAACACCCGTCTTTTGAAAACATCGTCGAAAGTCTGATTGAACCAACCGAGAAAGACTTGGAGTCCGATGACGCCCTTGATGAATGGATGCTGAGCAACGTTTGGATCGGGCAACACCTCTCCGGAACGTGCAAAATGGGTCCAGATAATGACCCGATGGCTGTTGTAGACCAACGGGGCAAAGTCCATGGAATCAATGGTCTGCGGGTGGCTGATGCATCAATCATGCCTGACTGTATTCGCGCCAACACCAACTTGACGACCATAATGATTGGCGAACGCATTGCCGATTGGATCGCCAATTCTTAGAAGCCAAAGCCCGTTTGATTTCGCAGTCTTGCTGTTGGCTATACTTCCGTAACTGCATAGCTTCTCCCTAGATTCCGGCCCATGAGATGGATACGCCGGCTCAATAAAAACCACCGCCGGTAAGCCACAAAAGGCCTAATGTATTTCTGTACTGTAGGCACGGTTTTAGCGTTTAGCCTTAAAATCGTACCTGTGGTGGACTGCTATATACGCCTATGAACAAAAAAGCCCTATTCCTAACTTGACTCTTAATCAGTGGGTTCTCGGTTCGTTCCCTCACATCGGGAAACCGCCCGTGTTGGGGTACTGGTGACAGTGTCGAAGTCCCTGCTAATCTTGGTCGGGTTCCGGGGGCCGCCTGTCGGTAAGACGGCCCGAACTGCGGCTTTTTGGCGAACAAGAAAAGTCCGCTGCTTAAAGACCCGATTCTCCCCAGAATTAGAATTGCCGGCGTATAGCTCCCACGGGCGTCGAACATGACGGAGTCGAAAAGCGGCACTGTAAGCATGCATTGTAGGCGTTTAGCGGTAACGGGACACTTTTAAAGGGATAGAAACATGAGGGTGGTGGGTATAGATCATCCGCATTAAGACTGGGGCAGATCAATTTTATTTACATATTCAACCGATTAATGTATATAGTCCTCAGAAATCGTTAAGCTCACATAATAAAAAGGTTCACGTACGGTGAGGAGAGAAAATGCGAAACGGCGTATTAGTGTTCTTGTTGTTAGCAATGTTTGCTGTGATCCTCGCAGCCTGTGGCGGTTCGGAATCTGAAGACACTGCGGCGGCGAAACCCGCGGCAGCGAAACCCGCGTCGGCTTCGTTAACGTTGGAAGAAGCGGCAGCCCAGCGTGCTGGCGGGCCGGGGTCTTTCTACATAGGTGACCTGAGCCAACTGGTTGGCCCGGCTCCCGCTCCTACACTTGGAGATGAAGATGATATGGTCAACCTGGCAGGATTGGAGAGGGAGCGGTATCTTTTCGATTCCCCCTACTATGCTGCTCTGGTTAAAAAAGCGAACTTCACCAACCCGACGAAGCTCGTCTACGACGGGGACCCCATCGAAATTCAGTTTACCTGCATCAACCGCACCGTCGCGCCTTGCAAATTGGTAGATGCTGTCATTACCGAGAACATCAAGGAGCGGACGCAGGGGAAGCTTACTTTAGAGATTACATCCTTCCCGGAGTTGGGACTAGCCGGCCCCGATACGCTGGCACTGGTTCGCGACGGTACCATAGCGTTCACCGAGATTACCTCCGGTTACGTAGCCGGGGACCTGCCCCAACTGGAGATCACCTTCTTGTACGGACTTTTCCCTGACCACGAGGTCGAGTTTAAGGTTAACGCCGCCGTTCAAGGTGACTTGGATAAGCTGATCCAAGATGACACTGCCGGCGGACAGGTCATAAGTCGCATGTGGATTTCCGGTGGCGACAATTTCTTCTTCTGCCGGGACAAGATCGAAACCGCAGCTGATTTCAAGGGGAAGAAGGTGCGAAGCCATGGCGCCGCCCTGTCTGACTGGATCGAGGCATTTGGTGCCAATGCTCAGTTCGTAGCCTTCGCCGAAGTATATACGGCCTTAGAGCGCGGCATCCTAGACTGTGGTGTGACGGTGGCCTTTGCCGCCCATGGACAGCGATGGTACGAGGTTACCGACTACATGGTCGGCCCTCTTTCCAGCCAGCTGATCAACACTATGGTCATCAACGCGAAGGTGCTTGCAGACCTGCCCGAAGACATTCGTCAGATTCTGGTTGAAGAAGGAGCCAGGCACGAGCTTGAAGCCATGAGGGTCACTCCAGCATGGAACGAGGTCTGGACGCAACGTAACATCGACGCTGGCCTGGAATACATAGAGTTCACTCCTGAAATGAAGGAGATACAGCTTAACAAAGCGGTGCCGATCCATGTGCTACCGAACTGGATCAAGAGGGTAGGCGGCCCAGACACCGACATCGTGCGTTTATTCAACGAGAAGATTGCACCGATCGTTGGACTCAAGATAAACGACGATGGTACGACCACCCAGGTCCCAATAACCAAGTGACCTGGGATGCAAATCCTTAGGGATTGAAGTTTCCCTAGTGGTATCTTGGCTTAAAGTTGCTGGAGAACAATATCCAGTAACCTTCGATGATGAACATCGGATTTATACAGAGAGACCCGCCGGGCCGCGGCGGGTCTCTCTTATCCGTAATTAGTCCGAGAAATTTTATTTTTTGGTGGAAATCAATTCAGAGGGCACCCTAGTTTGGTAGATGATTCTACTGGAAAGGTCAGGCCGAACTAGTCATCGAGGCCGGAAATCCCGTGAATGACCGTCCAAAGTTCCAAACTAAGTTCCACGTTCCCAAAGAAGAAGCCGACGGCCCATGGGTAGGATTTGTCATCGGGCCCGCTAACCACACCACTACCGCCACCAGTACCCCGCCCCTATGGCTTCGCGATGGGGGTGTCTCTGAAACAAGAAAAGCCCCTTCGTTTGAACGGGTTTTTGTCATCTTTGGCACCGGGCAAAAAATCGCCCTCAGAAACTTTTCTGAAAACGCTCCCCTATCTATGCCAATACGAACCGTCGAACTCTACAATCAACCGTTCCTGCCGGATGATTATGTCGCAATCAAGAACATAACCGCCTTCAAACAATATTCGATCATCCAACCCAATCTCAAAGAACTCGGTTAATTCGAATAACAGATCGATCTCCTGAATAGGCCTGGGGCGAAGATTACAGTAAGGGCACCCACTGTTCTGGGTAGTACGGTTCGGTATCGCAGTCCTCCATTCATGATCATCATTGTAAAGGCATCGCCACCAAACCTTCCTACTTGACGTGTAGAAGAATTCATCTGGGGTTAAAGACCCATTCTTAGTCGGATGCCATTGGGCCGCTATTTCAGGATATTTAGCGACTAAGGAATTGGTGACTGATGCTCGATACCCTGAACGGAAAGGGCAGCCGTTCGCTCCTGAAGTTCGGTCAGTGACGGTGGATTTCCGCTCGTGATCTGCACAGGCCCACCATATTTTCTTATTAGACCCGAAAGTGATTTCAGCCGGGGTGAGGATGCCGTTTTTGGTTGGGTGCCATTCCTCTGGCAATTCCGGGTCTTTACGGGTTAAAGAATTTGTTAGGGAGACCATTTTCCCGGAGCAGAACGGGCATCCGTGCTTACGGCTACCGGCCCGGCTTTCAATCACCGCTTACCACTCATGGTCTGGACCGTCGGAACACTTCCACCACGCTTTCAGCGTGTGATCTTACCAAGACCATCTCGGGAGTTAACTCACCGTTATTGGTCGGATGCCATTGGCTTGCAACTAGTTCATCTACAGCGGCCAATGAATTCGTAACCGATAGTGCTACTCCGGAACACATCGGACAACCGGAACCCACACGAGTCCGATGGTCAACTGCGGTTTGCCACTCATGATCAGGGCCCAACTCACTGTAGGCGTTCAGCGATAATGGGACACTATTAAAGGGATAGAAACATGAGGGTGGTGGGTATAGATCATCCGCATTAAGACTGGGGGCAGATCAATTCTTATTTGCATACTTAACTATTGAATGTATACAATCCTAAGGGCTTTCTAAACTCACATAATGATTAGATTACTATTCGGTAAGGAGAAAAAATGCGAAACAGCGTATTAGTGTTCTTGTTGCTAGCAATGTTTGCTGTGATTCTCGCAGCCTGTGGCGGTTCGGAATCTGAAGACACCGCGGCGGCGAAACCCGCGGCAGCTAAGCCCGCGGCAGAAAAACCCGCGGCGGCTTCGTTAACGTTGGAAGAAGCGGCAGCCCAGCGTGCTGGCGGGC
>ERZ651768.1548-NODE-1548-length-16717-cov-26.080889_pt1 | contig 16717 bp, 12 predicted proteins | sample MGYA00514754_ERZ651768 | MGnify/ENA metagenome assembly ERZ651768
ATGTTGTGACAAAAATCCGCGAGTATCATTTTGAACTGAAGGGAAAATACTGATGAAATCAATAAAGTTCAGGCCAAATGTTGTTGCTGTGATCATTCATCCAACAGAAAATAAAGTGCTGATGTTTAGGCGTCTTGCCAAAAGAAATGAAAAAGGAGAACTTTTATCAGATGGAGGACAGCTTAGATGGAACTGGCAATTTCCTCAAGGAGGCGTTGATTCTGTGGAAACCGAAGAAAAAGCTCTTTTTCGAGAACTGGAAGAAGAAATCGGCACCAGTGATGTCACAATCATCCGGGTTGCAAAAAAACGGGTACGTTACCATTATCCCCTCAAAATGCTGCACATACTTCACAAACAGCCAGAGTGGAAACCTTACCGGGGACAACAACAGCGCTGGTTCCTCCTGCATCTGAATTGTGAAACTGACCAAATTTCTTTTAAGCATCAGCCCGCAGAATTTGATGCTTTTCAGTGGATCTCACCCCGTAAAGGGTTGAAGAAAGTTGTTCCTTTCAAGCGCAAGGCATACCGTAAAGGGATGCGTTATCTGGGAATTTTGTGATTTATTTTGATTTGTTCGCAAAAACAGCAGATAATCTAATACTGACACTCACCTAAATAGTTGTCATGCCACAAACAACAGTATTGATCTTGAATCCATTTACCATACTGAAAAATCTGCATCTGTTAAGATTTCAATGCACTGATTTGATTTTGTCACCAAAGAAAAAAACATAAAAAGGAAATTCAATGCTAATGCTAATCTCACCGTCTAAAACACTGGACTACGAGACTCCTGCAACTAATGCCAACTACAGTATACCGGATAACCTGGGGAAATCTGCTGAACTGGTTGGAGTTGTAAGGCAGAAATCTTTTCGTGATTTGATGGAACTGATGCAGGTCAGTCAGAAAATTGCTGAGCTTAGTGTTGAACGTTTCGATCAGTGGAGGTTGCCTTTCACCTCTGAAAATGCCAAACAAGCCGTCTTAGCTTTTAAGGGGGATGTCTATACCGGGCTTGATGCGCCTAGTCTGTCGGAAGACAAATTGGAATATGCTCAATTACATTTGCGGATTTTGTCGGGACTTTATGGTTTGTTGCGACCGCTAGACCTGATGCAGCCCTACCGCTTAGAAATGGGGCTGAAGCTGGCAACAAAGAATGGGGTGAATCTGTATCAGTTTTGGGGTGAGAAGATTACTGATGCATTAAACGCGGTGTTGGCAAAACAAGACGATCCAGTTTTAATCAATCTTGCTTCAAATGAATATTTTAAAGCAGTCCAGCAGAAAAACCTAGACGGCCGGTTGATTACTCCTGAGTTTAAAGACTGGAAAAATGGCAAATATAAAATGATAAGTTTTTTTGCAAAAAAAGCTCGTGGCTTGATGGTGCGCTACGCCATCGATCACAAATTGCAGGAACCTGAAGAATTAAAAAATTTTGATTACGATGGTTACAATTACAATCCCGAACTGAGTCAAGCGGACAGGTGGGTTTTCTGCAGGGGCTAGCTTCGTGACTTTTGTTTTTTCAGCTCCGTACTGCTGAATCGCGCATCTCTGGAGGATTAATTAGCGCTCTTGATTACATTTCAAAACTTCTTTTCTTCAAACTAAATCTCCCTCTCAGTGCCAGAATTTCAATCATTGAGAAACAACTCCATTTTCTCTACTCTCCGGATAATTGACCTCCAAAGTATAAATGGGTAACTTTTTGCTTGCATTAAGAGATAAATCATTGTATTGATATATAATGATTTAATTGAAACAACAATACATTCTGAGCTTTTCATAAAAAAACACATGTCTAATATTGCTCAAGTTTTAAGATTGCTGGGAGATGAAACTCGTCTCAGAATTTTGATTTTAGTGTCGCAGACACCATTGAATGTCAGCGAGCTCACTACAATTTTAGGAATGGCTCAATCCGGAATTTCCCGGCATTTGAGTCATTTGCGAAAAATGAAGCTGCTGCAAGAGCGCAAAGAGGGTATTTGGACCTATTATCAATTTGCACAAAAAGAATCCCTTGATAGTGAACTCCATCTGCTCTGGAGCTATTTACAGGAGCAACTATCCTCAATGAAAGACCCCAAAAACGATCAGGTGCGTTTACATGAAATCTTGCGTCAACGGGAAATCAGCGGAGGCGGATTAAATGAACGGCTTCTCGAACCAGGACAATCGTGGTTTGCCTGGTCCTGTCTTCTTGGCATGCTGCTGGGGCAAAACGAAGAGAGCAAGTCCGGATTTGACTCTGGAACCTCCGAACTTGAAGTTATTGACCTTGGCTGCGGGGACGGAACGCTAACAGTGGAAATGGCAAAATTTGCAGGACGAGTTATCGGTGTGGACTACAAGCCTGAGGTACTTGCCTCAGCGCGTCAGCGCGTCAATAGACTGGGCCTACAAAACGTAATCTTAATGGCTGAAGACGTATGCAATTTGTCACTGCCTGATGAATCTTTAGATGTAGTTTTCTTTTCGCAGTCGCTTCATCACCTTGATGATCCAAAAAGAGGTTTTCAGGAAGCAGCACGAATTTTGCGTCCTGGGGGACAGGTCCTGGTTATGGAACTCGATGCGCATACTGAAGGATGGGTGCTGGAAAAACTCGGTCACAAGTGGCTTGGATTTGAAAATGAGACCTTGCTGGATTTCATGCAGACAGCCGGATTTAATCACCTGCACTCAGAAATCTTACCCTATCGGCGTGAAGAATTATTTCAAATCATTCTCTCGGCAGGCAGAAAATCTTAATACAATTTCCAGTTAAAGATTTGCCGCATTATTCATTGAAAATCACTGATACTCTAAGAATAAGATAAAATCATTTTGAGTTAATTTATTATTTTCCAAGGAAAACAAAGGCTGAGTTAATCCTGCGCTTCAGAAGCAAAATACAGGAATATTATGTACTATACTAAACCGAGTGCTGACAGGCTTTTAAAACTGATTGAACAAAAAATTATCGTGTTCGATGGCGCAATGGGGACGATGCTTCAGCGACAAAGCCTTACTGAAGAAGATTTTCGTGGCGATTCTTTTCTGAAACATCCCTCTCCTCTAAAAGGCAACAACGACCTGCTTTCCATCACACGTCCGGACGTGATTGAAAAAATTCATTTAGAATTTTTAGAGGCCGGTGCAAACATTTTGGGAACCAACACTTTCAATGCCAACCGGATCTCACAGGCTGACTACAGTTTGGAAAAAAGCGTTGCTGAAATCAACCGGGCGTCAGTAGATATTGCACATAAAGCAATAGAAAGTTTTCAGTCAGGGCAACCTGCAGAGGTAATTCAGTCAGATCACCCCATTTTTGTGACCGGATCGATAGGACCGACAAACCGTACTTGTTCTATGTCTCCGGATGTCAACAATCCTGCTAACCGTGCAGTGACATTTGATGAAATTGCTTTGGCCTATCGTGAACAGGCGATTGCACTGATTGAAGGTGGAGTCGACATGCTCTTGCTGGAAACGAGCTTTGACACGCTCAACATGAAAGCTGGTATTTACGCTTTGGAAAGTTATTTTGAAGAAGCCGGAATTCGCTTGCCTGTTTTTCTTTCTGTTACAATTACAGACGCTTCTGGACGTACGCTTTCAGGGCAAACTTTGGCTGCTTTTTACAACTCTATCCATCACGCCAAGCCTCTTTTTTTAGGAATCAACTGTGCACTTGGCGCGAAAGAAATGCGTCCATTTATTGATGAACTGGCGCATATTTCCGATTTTCCTGTCGGGGTTTATCCAAATGCCGGATTGCCGAACGTCATGGGAGAATACGAACAAACTCCGGAAGAGTTTTCCAGCATAATGGCCGAGTTTGCGGAACAAGGCTGGGTCAACCTCATGGGCGGATGTTGCGGGACGACTCCAGCACACATCAAAGCACTGGCCCAAAAAATTACCGATTTAACTCCAAGAAAATTCACCACAAAGCTAAATCAGCGTTACGGACAAATCCCTATCAGCAATTCAAATAATGTTTTAGATGCGGGGGAAATTCCGTTTTATTCAGGATTGGAGCCACTGAACGTCAATCCTGAAATCGGGTTTTTGATGATCGGGGAACGCACAAATATCATGGGCTCCCCCAAGTTTCGTAAACTTATTTTGAATGATGATTTTGAATCAGGACTCTCCATCGCCCGTCAACAAGTTGAATCAGGTGCAAACTTTATTGATATAAACTTTGATGAGGGATTGCTGGACGGTGAAAAATCTATGACACATTTTCTCAACCTGATCGCGGTGGAGCCGGACATTGCCCGTGTACCAATTATGATCGACAGCTCCAAATGGTCCGTGATCGAAGCCGGGTTGAAGTGCATACAAGGCAAGGGCGTGGTCAACTCCATCAGCCTCAAGGAAGGTGAGGAAAATTTCTTAAGGCAAGCGCGGGAAATTCGCAAATATGGTGCAGCAGCGGTGGTGATGGCTTTTGATGAAAACGGTCAGGCAACACTCCTTGAACATAAAGTTGAAGTTTGTAGCAGAGCCTTTCAACTTTTAACTGAAAGAGTTGGTTTTGCTCCACACGACATAATTTTTGACCCGAACATTTTGACTGTGGCTACCGGAATGGAGGAACACAACGATTATGCGGTGGCTTTCATTGAAGCCATACGCCAAATCAAAGAACGATGTCCGGGGGCGCTGGTCAGTGGAGGAGTGAGCAACATTTCCTTTTCATTCCGCGGTAATAATCCGGTACGCGAAGCGATGCACTCTGCTTTTTTGTATCATGCAATTCAAGCCGGCCTTGACATGGCGATCGTTAACGCCGGAATGCTCGAAGTGTACGAAGAAATCCCTAAAAATTTACTGGAACTTGTCGAAGATGTATTGCTCAATAGACGAAAAGACGCCACAGAGCGACTGACAGATTTTGCAGAAAGTTACAAAGCTGAGGGATCACGTAAGATTCAAAAGGATACAAAATGGCGTGAAGGGACGGCGGAAGAACGTATCATTCATGCTTTGGTGAGAGGCATAACGGAACATATCGTAGCGGACACCGAAGAAATCTTCAAAAAATTTGATCTGGCATTGGAAGTGATTGAAGGACCTTTGATGGAAGGCATGAAAGTTGTGGGTGACCTTTTTGGTGATGGCAAAATGTTTTTACCGCAAGTCGTGAAAAGCGCCCGCGTGATGAAACAAGCTGTAGCCTATCTTGAACCGTTTATGGAGAAAGAAAAGAAGCAATCTGGCTCGCAGACCAAACTCCCAAAAATTGTGATGGCCACAGTGAAAGGTGATGTTCACGATATAGGCAAAAATATTGTGGGCGTGGTTTTGGGCTGCAACAATTACGAGGTTATCGATTTGGGCGTGATGGTACCCTGCGAAAAAATTTTGGAAACCGCACGTGAGCTTCAAGCAGACGTGGTTGGTCTTTCAGGATTGATCACTCCGTCTCTGGATGAAATGATGCATGTGGCCAGCGAAATGAAGCGCGAAGGTTTCAGCCTACCTCTTTTAATCGGTGGCGCTACCACAAGTTCTGTACACACTGCGGTCAAAATCGCTCCGAAATACGACTATCCCGTGGCATATGTTCCGGATGCTTCAAGAGCTGCCGGAGTTATTACCAAATTATTGAGTCCTGACTACAAAACTGAAGCCGTACAGGAACTTCATGAAGAACATGAACGGCGAAGAAAAGCTTACAAAGATCGAAATAGCAAACGTAAATTGCTATCCATTGAAGACGCACGAGCAAACCGCACTCCTATCGACTGGAAAACCAGACAGTCCACCGGAAGATCCGATTCCGGGACTGATTGCACGATTGACACCCCAGGTTTTCTCGGATTGCGGGATTATTCGGTTGAAGTAGAAACCTTGTTGGAGTACATCGACTGGACACCTTTCTTTTACACATGGGAGATGAAAGGGCGCTATCCCAAAATTCTTAAAGATCCAAAATTTGGCATAGAAGCCAGCAAACTTTTTGAGGACGCACAAATTCTTTTGGGAGACATTGTTGAAAACCGGAGATTTCGGCCAAAAGCCGTGATTGGTTTTTTCCCCGCAAACAGTGAAGGCGACGATATTCTGATTTACACAGATGAGTCCCGCAATGAAATTAAAACGATATTCCACACTTTACGACAGCAAACAGTCAAGGCCGATGACAAACCGAACCAGGCTTTGTCCGATTTTATCGCACCCACAGATTCAGGTCTCGCTGATTATTTGGGAGGATTTGCCCTGACCACCGGCCCGGAAGTGGAAGAACTGGCCAGAAGTTTTGAAAAAAAACTTGATGATTACAATTCCATTCTCGTAAAAGCCGTCGGTGACCGTTTGGCAGAAGCACTTGCCGAATACATGCACAAACAAGTGCGAGATGAATGGGGTTTTGGCCGGACAGAAAATCTGAACTTGGACGATTTGGTAAGCGAAAAGTACCGGGGAATCCGTCCTGCTCCGGGGTATCCTGCTCAACCAGACCACACGGAAAAACCGATACTATTTGAATTGCTGGATGCTGAAAAACGCAGCGGCATTAAACTCACAGAAAGCTACTCCATGTCTCCGGCCAGTTCGGTTTCAGGCATGTATTATGCCCATCCTGAGTCACGCTATTTTGCAGTGGGCAAGATCGACAGGGATCAAGTTGAAGACTATGCCGAGCGCAAAAAGATGTCAATTTCAGAAGTTGAGCGCTGGCTGGCCCCAGTTTTAGGCTATGTTTAGTGGGATTCACCTACAGTTTTGAGTGTTGAATTAAAAGTGTTGAGTTTCCTTCGACTCTCTACAAAAATTAAAACCTAAAACTTAAAAAAATGCATTTAATTGATTTGTACCAAAAACAGGATTTTGTTTTTTCGATTGAGATTTTTCCACCCAAAACCGAAAAAGGCATGGAAAAACTCAAAACGACTCTGGAGAAATTCAAATCCTGTACTCCGGATTATTTTTCTGTAACTTACGGAGCAGGAGGGACTTCCCGTGCAAACACCCACGAAATGGCGGCACATATCCATCATGAACTGGATGTGCCTGCAATGGCTCACCTGACTTGTGTGGCACACACTGAGAAGGAAATCGATGAGGTTTTAACAAAACTCAAAAATAGTGAAATCACAAACGTAATGACCCTGCGCGGCGACCCCCCCGCTGGTACCAAGCATTTTGTCCAGCCCAAAGGAGGTTATCATTATGCAAGTGAATTAATTGCAGCTGTTCGTAAACACAGCGATTTTGGTATAGGTGCCGCAGGTTATCCGGAAGGCCATGTGGAAAATCCCGATAAAGACGATGACCGAAAGCGTTTGCACGAAAAAATTGCCGCAGGAGCAGAATTTATCGTGACTCAGTTTTTTCTGGACAACACTCATTTTTTACACTGGCGGGATCAACTGCACAAGGAAGGTGTATCCGTTCCATTAGTCGCAGGAATCCTTCCCCCTGCAAATTGGAATGCGATTAGTCGTCTTTCGGACATGTGTGGTGTCAGTATTCCAGAAAAATTAGCCCAGGCCCTGATCAAACACGAAAGCGATCCGGAAGTCTCCAAAATAATTGGCTTTGAGCATGTTGAAAAGCAGATAGAAGAACTGCTCCAAGAAGGTGTGGAAGGTCTTCATCTTTATGCACTCAACAGCCTGGAAACAGTAGATCGTTTGGGTCCAAAACTAAAGGAAGCTTCCGGTACTTAATCACTTACCCCGCTGATTGATTTTCCTCCTTTTCAATTGTATTTTTCTTCTTTCCAGCACATAATAAAGGGCACAAGTCATTCAATACATTTCTAAATTTTTCACCACTAAAAAACCCATGCAGGAATACGTTCCGCAAGAAATTGAAGCCAAATGGCAAAAATATTGGGAAGAACAAGGGTTGCTGGACTTTAATTTTGATTCGGGAAGCCCCAAATTTTACATGCTGACCATGCTGCCTTATCCTTCAGGAGATCTGCACATTGGTCATTGGTACGCCATGGCACCCTCAGATTGCTATGCGCGTTTTATGAAAATGCAGGGCAACGAGGTTTTTTTCCCAATAGGTTTTGATGCATTTGGACTACCTGCAGAAAATGCTGCCATAAAAAATAACCTCCATCCCAAATCCTGGACTTACACCAACATTGAGCGGATGCGCAAACAGCTGCGCACAATGGGCAATATGTTCAGCTGGAAAAACGAGGTGGTTTCTTGCGATCCTGAATATTACAAATGGAGCCAGTGGTTTTTCCTGAAAATGATGGAAAAAGATTTAGCGTATCGCGAGTATGCACCTGTTGATTTCTGCAACCATTGCCAAACCACACTCGCACGGGAACAGGTTTGGGGAGATGACAGAATTTGTGAGCGCTGCGAGAATCCGGTGGTTAAAAAGAAGTTGAATCAGTGGAAATTGCGGATCACAAAATATGCGGATGAATTGCTTGATTTTGACGGACTGGACTGGCCAGAACGTGTGCAGTCAATGCAGGAACATTGGATCGGCCGCAGTGAAGGAGTGGAATTTGCCCTCAAAATTGCTGGTTCTGAAACAGAAGGTCGAGAAAACGTCACAGAAAATAATGCAGGAACAGAAAATATGCCGGCCAAAGACTTGAGTTTCCGTGTTTTTACGACTCGTCCAGATACCGTTTTCGGCATGACTTTCTGTGTGTTGTCACCGGAACATATTTTGGTTGATCAGATTACGACTCCACAACAGAAAGAGGCGGTTGATGCCTACAAAGAAGCAGCACAACGTAAAGACGAAATTGAGCGAACAGCAGAAGGCAGGGAAAAAGACGGAGTGTTCACCGGAGCTTTTGCAATCAATCCGATGAACGGCGAGCCGGAGCCAATTTGGGTCGCAGATTATGTATTGGCCACCTATGGAACCGGCGCAATAATGGCGGTTCCCGGACACGATGAGCGGGATTTCCATTTTGCCCGTAAATACGACTTGCCGACGCCGGTGGTGATTGTTGCACCAGAACAGATTGATTCCGTTCCGGATGGTGCAGAACTAAGCGAGCCTATTTTGCAGAAGGAAAATTCAGTGATGGTCAACAGTCCAGGCTTTGATGGTGCAGTTTGGCCGGAAAGTTACAACCGTGTTGCCGACCAGATGGAAAAGCAAGGTTTTGGTGAGCGGCAGATAAATTATCGTTTGCACGACTGGCTAATCAGCCGTCAAAGGATGTGGGGCACACCGATTCCGGTTGTTTATTGCGAAAGTTGCGGAATGCAGCCAGTGCCTTACGAGGAGTTGCCGGTGGTTCTTCCCGATGATGCTGAATTCAAACCGACTGGTGAAAGCCCATTGAAATATCACGAAGGTTTCTTGAAAACAGCATGCCCGAAATGTGGAGGAGAAGCAGAAAGAGAAACTGACACGATGGATACTTTCATCTGTTCGTCCTGGTACTATTATGCTTATGCTGCACCTTATTGGAAAAAAGGCGAAACCCTGACAAAAAATGATCTTCCCTGGGATGCTGATATAATTCGGTCTTTGTGTCCTGTTGATCAGTATACAGGAGGAATCGAACACGCCACCATGCACCTTTTGTATTTTCGTTTCTTCACCAAAGCTCTTGCAGATTTAGGTCTGCTGGATTTTCGTGAACCTGCAAAACGTCTGTTCAATCAGGGCATGATTTTAGGTGAAGATCACGAAAAAATGTCCAAAAGCCGCGGTAATGTAATCAATCCGGATGATTTGCTGAAAAAATATGGATCTGATACTGTTCGAGCTTACCTGATGTTTCTGGGTCCATGGGATGCAGGGGCTCCCTGGAACCCTCATGGAATTGAAGGGCTGGCCCGTTTTTTTAAAGGAGTCTGGACGCTTTGCCATCTGAAGGCTCCGGAAACAGCTGAAGTAAAAGCGGAAACAGAAAAAAGACTACGTAAAACACTGCATCAAACTTTGAAAAAGGTCGGTGATGATTTGCAGAATTTTCGTTTCAACACTGCAATTGCAGCTGTGATGGCTTTCCGGAATGTTTTAAAAGCTGTACCTGAAGCTGCCGGAACTAAAGTCTGGGATGAATGTCTGGAGACCATGTTATTGATGTTGGCTCCAATTGCTCCACACATCACTGAAGAATTGTGGCAGCACCTCCAACCAGAAAACGAGAATCAAAACGTAAACGGCATGGACGCATTTCACGGCGGCTTCTATGATAGCATTCACCAACAAAAGTGGCCTCAATACGACGAAACTCTGGCCGCAGAAGATTTGGTGACCCTGGTTGTCCAAGTCAACGGTAAAGTCCGCGACCGCTTCAAAATGCCGGCAAGAACCAACAAAGAGGAAACAGAACGCCTGGCCCTGGCTGCCCCCAAAGTGCAGACTCATCTTGAGGGAAAGCAAATCTCCAAAGTGATTGTTGTACCGGAGCGCCTGGTGAATATTGTCTGCGGCTAAAAAAAGCTGACGTTCAGAATCCTCCGATCCTGAGGTTTTGCCGTTACCTTCCACATTGGAAACAGAAGTTCGACAGGAACTCAAAACCATTGCACAAACTCCACCCTATAAATCAGTACAAATTGTTCATATGGGAGAGAAAATATTAGACCATTGCCTGGGTTACGAGACTCCTTACCGAGAGACGGCGGAACGGATAAGACAGTTTGTCTGTTCAAATCACACGCAAAATATCCCCGGTTTGATTGAAGAGACCCTGAGGAATTAGTGGTTGAAGCTTAGTGAAGCAAATAATTTTGGATTTTCGGGCGGCCTGGCAGATTTAGTTCTGACTGAACAGACGCAGAGCGTGAGATAATGCTTCCGCGGCGGATCACAAAAAGCCGGTTTGCTTTTAAACGTAGCGCTTCTACAGGATCTGCTGCCTGTAAAATAATCAAATCGGCATTGCAGCCTTTTTCAATTCCATAGCCTTCCAATCCCAGAATATCGGCTGGGACTTCTGTGACTGCACCGAAACAGGCTTTCATCTCATCTACTCCCGTCAGTTGTGCTACATGCAGGCCCATGCTCGCAACTTCCAGCATATCTGCAGAACCAAGTGAATACCAAGGATCCATCACACAGTCGTGCCCAAAAGCCACCTTTAAGCCAATTCCCATCATTTCCGGAACACGCGTCATACCGCGCCGTTTGGGATAGGTATCGTGTCGTCCCTGGAGTGTGATGTTAATCAATGGATTTGATACTACGTTCATTTCTGCTTCTGCCATCAACGGCAATAATTTGCTGACATAGTAATTATTCATGGAATGCATGGAAGTCAGGTGTGAGCCGGTAACTCGACCCTGCAAACCGTGACGGACAGTTTCTGCAGTCAAAGTTTCGATATGACGCGAAAGGGGATCATCACTTTCGTCACAATGCATATCAATCCGCAAACCTCTCTCGGCCGCAATACGACACAACACTTCCACTGATTTTCTCCCTTCGTCCATCGTCCTCTCAAAATGTGGAATCCCGCCGACTACATCCACTCCACGATCAAGTGCAGTTTCCAAAAGCTCTGCGGCTTGAGGTGAACTGAAAAAACCATCTTGCGGAAAAGCCACCAACTGCAAATCAAGATATGGCGCAACTTCCTTCTTGACTTCCAGGAGGGCATCCACTGCCAATAAACGAGGATCACATACATCAACATGACTCCTGATGGCCAGCAATCCCCGTGCTACTGCCAAATCACAAAATTTGAGGGCTCGTTCCTTGATTGCATCAACCGTTAAATGAGGTTTCAGCTCGCCCCACAGGGTGATGCCCTCCAGCAAAGTACCAGACTGATTTAGCCGCGGCTGTCCCAAACTCAGGGTGGCATCCATGTGAAAATGTGCATCAACAAATGGAGGGCTGACCAGATATCCGGAAACATTGATTTCCTCCTGGCCCTTTGCAGTCAGCGCCGCTTCAAGTGCTACTATTTTTCCATCTTTGATACCAATATCTATTCCAAATCTTCCATCTGGAAGATTTGCATTGCGGATAATCAGATCCATATTTCCCTTTTAAATTTTTTTAATTTTTCCATTAAATCGGCTTAAAAAAATATCGCTTGAATTGTTGATCTGAAATCAGAGAAAACAGTCGAACAAGGAGCCAGACTGCAAGCAGAGCAAAAATTAAGCGGCCAACAAAAAAGCCCCATAAACTTCCACCGAGCAGCATCAGCAGCAGTGTGTCTTCAACAAGACTGTGAAACAGGCCCATCAAAACCAGCGCAAAAAAAATATCCCGCGGACGAATCGTGCCGTTTTGCGATTCACGAATAATCAATCCACCGCCATATGCAATTCCAAGTGTGATTCCAATAACCGTAATGTTCGTTGCCTCTTTTCCAATTCCCAAGTTTTTAAGCAAAGGATGCAGGATCCGCTGAAGCAATTTGGTGAAGCCAAACAGATCGAGTAATTTCATCACTTGCACCAGAACAACCAAAACCACAAACATAATTATTAGACCAACCATTTGGTCCCATGCCCACGTTTGCAGTTCCACCGGACCTGTTTCTGGATGCCAAAGTAAAATGCTGCTTTCCGAAAGCCAGTTCCCCCAATGCAAAACCTGATTCAAAATCATGCCATAGAGCAATGCTCCTCCTACCCGAAGTATTCCCATACTCCACCAACGTGGTCCTGCTTTATCGGCAATTTGCAGTTCAATCGGCAGTGAATGTGCAATCAGCATTAGTGAGGATAAAATTGTGACCTGGCCAACCGTCAGCATTTCTGTTGCTGCGAGATCAACAAAAATAATAATTCCAGGATAAAAACCTCCTACAAGAGTCGCTGCCCAGACCAATCCCATGCTTCCCGGAAGTCCTACAAGCCCCATCAATGGTGCCAGCCAGTGACCCAAAATTTCAATGGCACCAATTTCCTTGAGTATTTTTACTACAATTATCATTGGAATAATTATTCGATAAAGCGGCAAGGCAAGACCCACTGACTCTTGAATAATCTTCCTGAATTTCAATAAATACTGCTGAATCAATTCTGTCATGCGGGAATCATTTTTCCAGGATTCATCAGGTTATCTGGGTCAAACGCTCGCTTGATCTGCCGCATCAGCTCTAAAGAATCTCCGTGTTCCGCTTCCATATATTTAATTTTTCCGGAACCAATCCCGTGTTCTCCTGTACAAGTTCCTCCCATACGCAAAGCCCGTTCGACAAGCCGATCGTTCAATGGCTGATACCGTTGCAGTTCCTCTTCTTCGTTATCCGGATCGATCAAAAAAAGCAGATGAAAATTACCGTCACCCACATGTCCTACTAAAGGTACTATCATTCCGGATTCTTCAATATCACTCCTCGTTTCCAGAATACAATCCGCCAGTCGCGAGATTGGCACACAAACATCAGTGGGCCAGCCTTTTGATCCCGGACGTAAAGCCAATGCTGCATAAAGAGCATTATGACGTGCCTCCCACAATTTTTGCCGTTCCTGTTCTCGATTCGACCAGTGAAAATCACTTCCTCCTTCTTCAGAAGAAATTTCCTTGACCATTTCCGCCTGCTCCTGTACCCAGGACTCTGTTCCATGAAACTCAAAAAACAAAGTCGGTTTGAGGTCATAATCAAAACCTGCAAAACGATTGATAGCATCAACTTGAACCTCATCCAGCAACTCTATTCTGGCCACAGGGATTCCCATTTGTATCGTAGAAATGGTGGTGTTTACTGCACCTACCAGTGTATTGAATGAACAGACTGCAGCAGAAATCGCTTCCGGAACTCCATAAAGTCGAAGCTGAACTTCCGTAATAATTCCCAATGTTCCTTCCGAGCCGACAAACAAGCGTGTTAAATCATAACCTGCAGAAGATTTTCTGGCACGGGTTCCGGTTAGGATGATATGTCCGTCTGCTGTTACTACTGTCAAACCAAGCACATTTTCCCGCATCGTTCCGTAGCGAACAGCGTTGGTGCCGGATGCACGAGTTGCCGCCATTCCTCCCAGTGAGGCATCGGCTCCCGGATCAATTGGAAAAAAGAGACCCGTATTCCGCAGGTGCTGATTAAGCTGCTTCCGGGTGACTCCTGCCTGCACCCTGCAATCCAGGTCATTTTCGTTGACTTCCAGAATCTGATTCATTCCGGAAATGTCAAGACAGATACCTCCATACAAGGCCGCAACATGTCCCTCCAAAGAGGTCCCGGTACCAAACGGAATAATTGGCTTTTTGTGCTTAACGCAAATCTGCACTATCTCAGCTACTTCTTCATTGCTTTCTGCAAAAGCGACTGCCTCCGGTGGTGCTGAGGCGTGAAATGACTCGTCTTGACCATGTTGTTCACGCACCGATTTTGACAATGAAAGTCGCTCACCCAAAAATTTTTGGAGCTCTTGCAAACATGGATCTTTACATGAAGTTGAGTCAGAAGGAGATGTGGGATTATTCATGAGTGTCAATAATCAACAAATTACTTGATATTTTTAAAAACTTCGCGGTGCTCTGTCAAGGCTCTAAGCAACTGCTGGCAGAAGTGAAACCAATGAGTAGTGATGTGTACCTCAAAACAGGAAAGACTCGAGCAGACTTCCGGGAAAAAACAACTGGAAAAGCCTGATCTTCATTGATTCCTGAGAGCAGAATAGTTGACCATCTTAAAAAGTTCAAGTCTTGGCCCAGCAAAGTACAACCGGTTCTAATTGGACTGTCGCAGAAAACTTCCCTCTTCAGCAGCAAATTCTTTTCAAACAGATGGGCTTCATGGCTCATCGATTTCGAGGTCGGGACCATTTTGGATTAATTCAAATTACCTGAATATCCTGGTACCCATAACTTTGAAAAACAACATGGACGTCTTCCAGACGTTCCGGAGTTGCTTCTGCAAAATCGGAGTGTTCAGGATGTAACCCGTGCCGGCGAAAACCGATTAGTTTGATTCGGATATCTGTGCTTAATCGGCTTAGCCATTCTGCTATTTGCTGTAAGACTAAATCTTGATCGTTTAATTCAGGAATAATCAGCAACCGTACCTCAAACAGCTTGTCAAATTCCAACAAAACTTTCGGAGAAAAGCTCCTCCACGGCTGTTGAACCCTCTCTGAATTTGCTAACAGGGTCACTCAACGCGCAGGATTCCGAACCACGTTCAATAGTCGAGCGCGGGAGGATCGGGATACCAAGGAACTTCAGCCTGCTGGGAGTTCGTGTCATCGAAGTCGCTGAAAGAGGGGACGGGACCGGTTGGCATCATTGGCGGCGCTCGTGAAGTCTGTTCCCTGAAGTGTTCGAGGATCTTCGCGACCAAACGTGAATTGGTGATGAAGGCTATGATACGCATCTGCTCCTCGCACTCAGTGCACGCAGACCCACCTGGATTCCAGTCAAAAGTGACTGAACCCTTGTTCTACGGTAAATTAGTAGAATAAAGCGGCTGAAAAGCGTCTGTATTCTGGCTCGCTAGGGAAGGTAGGTGGAGGTACCTTTCTCTTGGAATTCCTTGATGTGCTTTGTGCTGAAATGAGTGTAATTGGTGATCATCGAGCAATCCTTCCAACCCATGATTTTCATAATCATGTCTCCAGGGATGCCAACTATCACAAGGTAGGTTGCAACTGTCCGTCTGAAATCGTGCTGGGTAATTTGATTGTTACTGTGAGGGCTCTGAAGCCCTCTAGCATAAAGTCTCTATAAAAATGTGAAATCGCTACTTATTCAGCTCATCTAAACAAACCCAGCCATACTTTCTTTGAAGCTTTTCCTCAACAAAGGCAAGACCCTTCTCGTCACAGTAATCTGTTGAGTTTTGAGCGCTCCAGACAACCTCACCCATTATATTACTTGTCTCATCGGCCTTAATATAGATCACCTGACAACCTGGATACTGATGGGTAATCTTAACCTGCCTAACATGATTGTTATCTTTATGGGTACAGATATAGTGGGAAGAGACCACATCCTCTGCATAGAGCTGAGTAGAAAATAGAAGCGCGAAGGCAATTAAAATCTTCATTTGTTTATCCTTTCTAAATTATTGCAATTTTTTTCTTAATTATCACTGAATGTTCACACATTCCTGAACTCTCACCTACGAACTATATAAGAAAATCAAAAAAAATCAAGAAAAAATTACAGGGCTTCTGCGGCCATAGGGATGCCAGTATACAGTATTGTGAGCATGCTACAGAAGATTTGGAGTCCTACTATTCGTAACTTTAGGAACTGTACAATTTAGTAGGGACAAGGGATTCTTGGTATATTTGGTTGATCCGTGTGGTAGAAATAAGCTTCTTATCTCCACAAGTTACCCTCAACTAATCTCTATACGCCTTTTTATATCAGCTTCAAAAATAACAGATCAATTAATCACTTCCAACAGTGACAATCCTCATGAGAAGCACAAGTATTCCAACCTGCATTACATAGAGATAAAGAGTCGTCTGACTTACTAGAACAACCAAAAAACAATAATACTATAATGACAAATATTAATTTCTTGTATTTTTCCATCATATTTTTCTCAACTTTTAGTTAAAGGTTATTATAGCTTATAAAACTTTCGAATAAAAAAACAACATAAAAAACAAATTTATCTAAATCTATAAAAAAGTTTTTTCAAGAGATTATCTCTTTTAATTTGGAAATATTAATTTAAGTGTTGACGAAAGATTAAATCAGTGGCAAACTGACTGATTGATAATTAATTAATTGCTTAGCAACAAAGGCGAACGTATCGAAATATGCCGACATTAAGTCAGTTAGTCCGCAAGGGACGTAAAAGCAAAATAACCAAAAAGAACACTCCTGCACTGGA
>ERZ651768.1550-NODE-1550-length-16696-cov-3.427703_pt1 | contig 16696 bp, 16 predicted proteins | sample MGYA00514754_ERZ651768 | MGnify/ENA metagenome assembly ERZ651768
AGATCCTGAAAACAGTAACCGTCATATCCAGCAATCAATGATTTTGGTTCCTATCGATACCCCTGGAGTTAAGGTCATCAGACCGTTAACAGTTTTTGGTTACTTGGAGCCACCCTTTGGACATCCTGAAGTCAGTTTTACCGATGTCAGGGTACCGAAAGAAAATATTATCCTTGGAGAAGGAAGAGGTTTTGAAATTGCACAAGGGCGATTGGGTCCTGGTCGTATCCACCATTGCATGCGTTTAATCGGTCTCGCCCAACGTGCTCTGGAATTAATGTGTATTCGAGCAAACAACAGAGTTGCTTTTGGCCAACTATTAAGTGCTCAGGGCTCTGTTAGAGAAAGCATCGCGATATCTGCCAGTGAAATAGAACAAGCACGCCTTTTAACATTAATGACCGCAGACCAAATGGATCGCTATGGCAATAAAGAAACTGCTGCTCTGATCAGTATGATTAAGGTAGTGGCACCGAGAATGGCTTGTCGAGTAATTGATCGAGCCATTCAAATACATGGCGGAGCCGGTGTATCGGGTGATTTCTTCCTTGCTGCAGCTTATGCAGGTGCACGCACGCTCAGACTAGCAGATGGGCCGGATGAGGTGCATTTAGCGTACACAGCAAAGAAAATACTGAAGGAGCACTCACCTCTTAAAGATTAGCAAATGAATGTCACTGTTCACAGTGTCGATGAAGCCAAACTAAGCGAATACCTAGAACCACATGTTCCTGGATTCCAAGGACCGGTCCAATCAACAAAATTTAAAACCGGGCAATCTAACCCCACATTTTTATTGGAAACGGCAAGCAAGAAGTTTGTCTTGCGTAAAAAACCACCTGGCAAGCTGTTGCCTTCCGCCCATGCGGTAGATAGAGAATACAAGGTTTTAAAAGCATTGGGCAATACCGACGTTCCTGTCCCAGAGGTTTTTCACCTGTGTGAAGACGAGACAGTTATTGGCAGCATTTTTTATATCATGGAGTATGTTGATGGCAGAATTTTCTGGGATCCAACACTCCCTGAGGTGAACAACCAAGAACGACAAGAAATCTATGAAGCAAGCAATAAAGTACTAGCTTCATTGCATCAGATTGACATTGAGAGAGCTGGTTTATCTGACTTTGGGAAACCAGGAAGTTATTTTGAACGTCAGGTACACAGATGGATCAAACAATACAGGGCAGCAGAAACAACTCACTATGATGAAGTAGAATCATTGATTCAATGGTTAGTAGACAACATGCCCAAGGATGATGGGATGGTATCTATTGTTCATGGTGATTATCGTCTTTACAACATGATTTTCGACCATAAACAAACTCAGTTGTTGGCTGTTCTAGATTGGGAACTATCTACATTGGGTCATCCATATGCTGATTTAGCCTATCAATGCATGACTTGGCATATTCCCCAAATTGGGATTACACCAGGTTTATTCGGTTTAGATGTCAAAAGCTTAGGTATACCATCCGAAAAAGAATATATCAAAAGCTATTGCAAAAAAATGAAGATTGATACAATTCAAAACTGGTCATTCTATCTAGCTTTTGGCTTTTTTAGGCTGGTAGGCATTGCTCAAGGAGTGTATAAAAGATCTTTACAAGGCAATGCATCGGCTGATAATGCAAAGGAACTGGGTGCTGCGGTCCCTATTCTTGGTCACATTGGATTACAAATTATCAATAACGGAGAATAGATAATTGGTTAAAAAAGTACAACAGATACCTTTAAAAACAGCAAAAAGAGCAAAGCAAGTACTCAAATACATTTCGAGATTAAACGCATTCATTTATCATATTTCCAATGGACAACTCTCTAATAAGTGGGCAGGCAAATATCCAATAATGATTCTGACTGTCAAAGGTAAAAAAACCGGTAAAAAAAGACATGTCCCATTAATTAAAGTATTAAAAGACAATCAACCTATTCTGGTTGCTTCCTTAGGAGGCATGCCTATGAACCCTGATTGGTTTTATAGCGTCTCTGCAAATCCCAATGTTGAAATCCAGATTGGTGCTAGCAAAGCAAAATATACGGCAAGAAGATTGTCTAAATCTGAAAAAGTATCTGTGTGGCCGGTCGTCTGCTCTCACTTCCCAGATTATCAGGTATATCAAGATAGAACTACAAGAGATATACCTGTCTTTTTGTGTGAGGGTAAAAAAATAACGCAAGACTGGAAAGATTGGATTGAGTTAAACAGAAGTAGAGGTTGTGACCGCGATGAGTTGTATACAATCCTTTTAGATGAAGGCTTCGATACTAAAGAGATAGGTCGGGAAATGAGTAGGGTCATAGAAGTGGGTTTTTCAGAGTCCCCAAAACTTTTTTTACCCAATGCCCAAAAGGTGGACTCTGATTTGGTGGATGAGTTATATACATTGCCTGACTTTTTGAATCCTACAGAATGTGATCAAATGGTGGAAATCGTTCAATCAAAATCGTATCCATCAACCGTTGTATCTGACTACGGCGATAAAGTTGATGAAAACTACAGAACAAGCAGCACTTGTGATCTGGGTGTTCTCGATGATCCTTTCGTTGCTGATATTGACAGGCGCATTTGTGCAATCATGGGCATTAATTCCTCTTATTCAGAGATCATTCAAGGACAAATCTATGAAATAGGCCAAGAATTTAAAGTTCACACCGATACTTTCGAGGGCTCGGCCTTCGAAGAACACACAAAAGAACAAGGACAAAGAACTTATACTTTTATGATCTATCTCAATGATGTCGAAGAAGGGGGTGAGACAGAGTTCCCTGAATTAAACTTGGTGCTAAAACCAAAAAAAGGGATGGCTGTAATATGGAATGATTTAAACGAAGATGGGTCCATTAACTACAGTACCGCTCATCACGCCCACCCTGTTAAAAAAGGTCAAAAAGTCGTAATTACAAAATGGTTTCGAAGCAAGGGTGCTGGGGAAGCATTTACCAAAGAACCTGGAGAATATTTACCTAATTACACGAAGATTGGTTTTAAAAAAGACAAGCTTGATGCTCAATTATTTAAGAAAATTGAGGATTATTATGCTGCCAATAAAAAAAATAAAAAATCAGAACGTGTTGAAGGTGGTTATATAGAAACCCTTGATTCAAAAGAATCAGGTAGCGACTTAATTGATCTACCAGACAAACTGAAAAAAGAGATACACAAGTCATTAAGAACACCTCTTCAAAAATGGAGCCATTGCAAGTTAACACCAACATTTGTATATGGCATTCGTGTCTATAAATCAGGAACAACCCTTGTCCCTCACAGGGATAGACTAACAACACATATTGTCAGTGCTATCATCAATGTTGGTCAAAATGTTGAAGAAGAGTGGCCACTGGTTATTGAAGACAACTATTATAGAGAGCATCACGTTTTGCTCAAGCCGGGCGAAGTCATTTATTATGAAAGTGCTCGACTAACCCATGGGCGTCCTCAGCCTTTAAAAGGCAAATTCTTTGCCAATATTTTTTGTCATTTTATGCCTAAAGATTCAAAACAAATAACCAAGCATAAATAAAAAATTTTCAGCCAATTGCTATATTAGAAATATATAAAATGATTTCCAGTCGATTAAAAAATATTTACATTCTTTCATTGATCCTTATCATCTCGTTTGCAACACGATTTGTGTATTTAGGCGAGATTCCGGGACCTGTGTTTGATGAGGTATTTTATCCAATGTATGGATATAATTATTTGACGGATCAACAATTCTTCTATGTCCATCCTCCTCTAGGTAACTATATTCTTGCAGCAGCCATCTGGATATATCATCAATTACCTTGGATTGAGGTTAGTTCACTGAGCACTGTATCATTTGAAGAATTACCTACCCTAAGTTATCGATGGTTAAATGCTCTATCAGGATCTTTGTTATGTATTTTGTCTTACATCCTTTCGCAGAAGCTATTTAACAATAACAAGTTTTCACTCTTGGTTTGTTTTTTTGTTGCCATTGATGGATCCCTACTAGTTGACTCACGTATTGGGTTAATCAATATCTATTTGGTGTTTTTTGGATTATGCGCTTTGATATGTGCTGCAAAGGCTAAGTTTGTTGACCTACAAAACAGGAACTGGTTGATATTATGCGGTGTTTTCATAGGTCTTACTGCATCAATCAAATGGAATGGTTTAGGCTATTTATTCACTATTCTTACTTTTTTAGCGTTTGTTATAAGTGTTCGAACAATTGATGCTCTTAGGCTTAACCATCCAAAAAAAGAGATAGAAGGGTCACATAATTTAGTGGCCAATAACGTAACATTCAGTTGGGAGTATGTATTATATTTTTTAATTATTCCTCTGGTGATCTATTCATTAATCTGGATTCCTGATCTTCGTTTAAATACAGAATATAATTTCCTAGAAAAACACCAGCAATTACTCGGTTTCCACCAAATAATGGTGACAGAAGATGAGCACCCCTACTGCTCTAAATGGTACTCATGGCCATTTATGATACGGCCTATCGGTTATTATTTTAATAGCTATGAGATTGTCGGACATTTGGGCAACAAGACAACCATGTTTCAAGATATCCATTTATTTCCAAATCCTCCTCTGTATTGGTTTTCATCGATTGCAGTTCTGTTGATGGGTTTTGAGTGGTTGAAGTTACTTTGGCGCTGGATGAGAAAAAAAACGGTATCAAATAAATTTTTCTTTTTCACCTTCATATTATGTGGGTATTGTGCCAATTTTTTACCTTGGGCTTGGGTCTCTCGATGTGCTTTTCTTTATAGTTACCAGCCGGCTTCAATTTTTGCGTTCATCGCTCTTGCTTGGTACTTAGCTCATTTGATGTCTGCCGAATCGATTAAATATAGAATACTTTCTTGGGGCATACTCATCCTGGTCATCGCTGCTTTCTTCTATTGGCTCCCCATCCAAACTGGCATCCCTTTGGAAAGAGACTTATTTTTTCAAAGGATTTGGTTTCGATCATGGAGTTAGTGGTCATAATGATCCGAAATAGTTATCCTGAATGAGCGACAACTTCATGAATAATGCTCAAAAAACAGAATCACTTCCACGAGCGTGCCTTGTTTTACCAACATATAACGAAGCTGAAAATATTGAACCGCTAATAAAAGAAATTTTTGCTGTCCAATTGAATATTGATACACACTGCCTACATGTGATTGTTGTTGATGACCATTCACCGGATGGCACTGCAGATATAGTAGAACAACAAATGAAAATATACTCTCGTCTACACTTAGTCTCCGGCATTAAAACTGGTTTGGGCGATGCCTACAAAAGAGGTTTTTCTTTTGCATTAGAAACATTTAATCCTGATCTGCTATTGCAAATGGATGCTGATGGTCAACACGATCCAAAACTTATACCGCAATTTATTAATCTTACTAATAAGGATTATGATCTTGTCATTGGATCGAGATTTGGTGTGGGAGGCGGTATACCTAATTTAACTATTTGGCGAAGGTTTCTAGCTGTATTTGGAAACCTGCTAGTTCGTTTCGTTGGGGGAATTGACAATATCAAAGACTGCACTTCGGGCTTTCGGTGTATTAAGGCGGATCTTGTTCCTAAATGCAATCTAGGGGTTTTTTCTACGAGAGGATATTCGTTCCAATCTTCACTAATTTATGAGCTGCTTAGAAATGGCGCCAAGCCTATTGAAATTCCCATTATATTTGAGACAAGAACAAAAGGCCGATCAAAACTCTCTTATAGCGACCAGGTAGAATTTGTTTTTAATCTTACAAAAATCGCTTACAGAAATTCAGGAGAATTCATAAAATATTGTTGTGTTGGAATGATTGGTGTAATGGTTAATACGCTGGCTTATATTTTATTTACCAGATATTTTCAATTCTCTATAGAAATAGCACCTTTGATGTCGATGGAATCAGCAATCATTTCAAATTTTCTACTCAATAACTATTGGACGTTTACTAACAGACCACAAAAATTATCGTTTTTTAGAAAAATGCTCAACTTTCATCTAGCAGCAGGATTTACAGGCTTAGTCTTTTATTATTTGCTGTTCTTATTTTTAACTCAAGTTTTAGGGCTTAATGACATGTTTTCAATCATTATCAGCATATTCATGGGTACTGTCTCTAATTATTCTATTAATTCTTACTGGACATGGAGTAGAAAGAATAATCACTAGATATTAATGGGCAATGAACAAAATACAAAAACCATGTAGAGTAATCTAATGGATAAAATTGAAAGTGTAGTAGTAAGTGGTGGATTTGATCCTCTGCACGTTGGGCATAGCAGGATGTTTCAAGAGGCTGCAAAACTTGCTTCTAAATTAATTGTTATTGTAAATAATGATGATTTTCTCATGCTGAAAAAAGGCTATGTTTTCATGCCGATTGACGAAAGGATGGAAATAATCAAAAACATCGGTGTTGTCGATAAAGTAGTTAAATCAATTGATACCGATTTGACTGTTTGTCAAACATTGAATCTTCTTGCTAAAGAAGAAAATATAATAGTTTTTGCGAATGGGGGTGACAGACAAAGGGAAAAAGATATTTCCGAGGCAACCGTTTGCAGAGACAACCAAATTGAAATGAAATTTAATATTGGAGGGGGGAAAATTCAATCAAGTTCCAGCCTAGTTTCAAAAATAATCAACAAACCTTGGGGTTCGTACAATATCCTCAAAAAAGATAAAGATTACTTAATTAAAATTATCACGGTTAATCCAGGAGAGGAACTATCCCTTCAATCCCATAAACATAGAAGTGAACACTGGCAAGTAATCTCAGGAATTGCCACAGTCGAGTGTGATGGGAAAATCAGTCATTTAAATCGCAATGAATCTATTGTTATTCCTCAGTGTTCCAAGCATAGATTATCAAATAAGAATAAAGAGCCTCTGCAAGTACTAGAAACCCAATATGGGGACATCCTCAGTGAATCTGACATAATCCGATATCAGGATAAGTACAACAGAGCAGAATAATTCGTCGGTTCAACCAGATCGGAAATAATCTCAAATAGATACTCACAATACTGGTTTTTAAGACAATTGAAGATCAGTAAAAATACGTAGTGCACCGGGTATCAACGAAACCTCTATAGGCGTCCTGCCAATATTCTCCCCATCAATATTTAAAAGATCATCCTCGGTTTGAATTGAAAATATTTTTGCATTTCTATACTCAACCAGTGGGTCGGAAACATGCTTACCTGAAAATGATTGAATAAAAATTTTTAATATTTTTAATCTAGAAGCATCTCTGAGCAGTAGCAAATCCATTAAACCATCGTTTAATTTTGCATGGGGGGCCATTTTCATTCCTTTGCCTGTGTGTATGGTATTTAAAGCAATAAAAAGAATGGCATTACAATCAATAACATCATTGTCGAGGCGCAATAGAATAGGTCTTTTTTTGAGGTTTAAGATACTTATAATCGCGGAAAGAGAATACCGGCTGTTGCCAAGCCATCTTAATTTTTCTGCACGAATATTTACATCCGATGCTATGCCCCAAGCAATAATATTGAATGCGTAACTAACTGTATCTCCTTGTGAGATCCGCATGACATCCATCGAATGCATGTTGCCAGAAACTATTTGATGAACTGCTTGAGTAGTGTTTTTTACACCTAGATCATCAGCAAACGCATTGCCGCTTCCACCTGGGATTATCCCCAATGGAAGATGCAATCCTTGTCCAGATTTCATTAATCCATTGACTACCTCATGAATGGTACCATCGCCTCCAACAACAACCAAACCATCGTATTTTCCCAAATCTTCATGGGCAATAAAATCCATGAACCATCCAGGATGCTTACTATAAAAAACATCATTAGCAATGTTGGCGGCTTCAAAAGATTTTAAAATGACAGGGAGTTTTTTTGCTGTTTTCCCATCACCAGCAAATTGGTTGACTAATATGCATATTTTTTTGTTTTGTGCCTGTTTCATTACTTAGAAAAATATACCTTTATCTTCTTTATTACAAAGCAAATACGATTTATACTGCTTGCCAGTATTCGGGACATCGTTGTCTTGATCGTTCAAAAAAAAGAAAAGGAGCTGTCGTGAGTGACTCAGGATTAGGTTTCTCTTATAAAAGATTTATAGCTTTAATCGTCGTTTTTGCTTGCTGTATATTACTGTTTGAGTTTGTAGGCGATTTAGGTGGCGGCTTGATTAAATCTCAGGTCGAAGATACCACCAGTAAATACAACAAGAACAGAGGGCCAGAAGATAGAATATCCCCTGTATTCGTATTGGAAAAAAACCAGCAACAAACATCTAACATCATTACTGCAGAAACGGTCCCTGCCCCATTAGCCACTACAATGAATGGTGAAGAAGTGTATAACTCCGCCTGCCTTGTCTGTCACACAACTGGAGCAGGAGGTGCTCCTCTTTTAGGAGATTCAGCTACTTGGGAAGTTCGCATGGAGCAAGGTATTGAGACTCTCATGGAACATGCCATTGAAGGCTATATGGGTGACGGTGGAATTATGCCCGCAAAAGGTGGGCGTTTTGATCTTTCTGATCAAGAAGTCGAAAATGCCGTTGTTTATATGCTTGAGCAATTCTAAAGATCAATGACCACATCTGTAGTTTACTATTCTGGCGATTTGAGAACTGAAAGCGAGCATCTTCAATCTGGGAATAAAATTATTACCGATGCCCCTATTGACAACGAAGGAAAAGGGGAAGGATTTTCACCCACTGACCTAGTAGCCACCTCCCTTGCAAATTGCATGTTAACCATCATGGGGATTGCTGCCTGTCGACACAAGGTTAATATTGATGGAACTCGTGCTGATGTAGAAAAAATAATGGGCACTGAACCAAGAAGAATTACTGAGATACAAATCGAATTTTATTTTCCTGCTAATTATGATTCAAAGACAAAAACAATATTGGAGAAAGCGGCACTAAACTGCCCGGTCGCCAAAAGCCTTGCTGAATCACTGCAACAAAGTATTGGGTTTAACTACAGTGGCAAAGTACAGAAAACTTTTTCTATTACTTGATCTGTGTCTCTAATTTCTTGATGCGTTTTTGAAGCTTCTGTATTGTTTTTTTCTGGGTCAAACAAAATTCTTCTAATTCAGCTCGCTCAACCAGATCCATCTTTTTTATTGCATCTTTTATAAGAAATCTAATATTCTTCTCAATATCCGCCTTAGCCTGCATTGCAGAGTCAGGTAATAATGCGGATATTTTTTTCGTCCAATCTTCAAAATTATTCTTTTTCATAATCGATTCCTTGTAAAAACTTAAGTATTATCATTAATCATAAGGAGAGTGACTGGATTAGCCAATATGATTTAAAAAAAAATGACAAATAATAAACAATCCCAAAAAAACGATCTTTCGACCAAGGCATCTGAAACAAAAACAGGAGCTGCAGCTAAATTGACGTGGTTTGTAGTAGTGGTATTTTTAATCTCCGGAATCGGGGCTTTGGTCTGGTATGGACAACGGTTAATGCTTTCGTTTGATGAATCTTTAAATCAAACAACAAAACAGATTGAAGCAACTGCTAGTGCACTCTCTGAGAATAATCAAGTGATAGATTCGATTATTACTGATCAAAAAAAGATGACGGATTTTTTTAAAACACAAGTCACTATTCTGGAGCAACTGCAGAACAAAAGCATTACACAGCAACAAATATTAACCGATCTTCAAAATCAAGTGGCTTTGATACCTTCAGTGCCTGCCGATGACCGAAACAATTGGTTGGTCAGCCAAGCTAAATATTTTTTAACTATGGCGCAAGCAGAACTCTCATTATTTGGGAACCAAACATCGGCACAATCTGCATTACGCTCTGCACAACGATCCATTCAACTTTTGCCTGGCCGTTATTTATTGATCAATCAAGCAATAGAATTGGCTTTATCAAAGCTTGATCCTGAGGGGTCGACAATAAAGAAAAATCAAATCATAGCTAGATTGCAAAATGTTGATAACTCCTTTGTTTTGCTTTTAAGCAATAAAATCAATATGAATCAAATAGAAAAACAATCAACCACTAAAAAAACATTTGGTCTAGTGTTGAGAGCAGCTGGGACAAAAATAACTAAAGCTATTGAAGAGCTGATCATTGTAAGAACAGATGGTGATGCAAGGAGCTTAAAACTAAGCAAAACCCAAGAACAAATAATGAAATCAATGGTTAGCCTTAATCTAAACATGGCAAGGATTGCAATTTTGCAGAATAATGATGATCAATTTCAATCCTCACTGGAAGATTGTGAAGAGTTGATTAAGCAAACGCTCAGTATAAATACAACGGGCATCACCGAACAACCACCTGGTGTAGTCAAACTACTAAATGAGTTCAAACAATTAAAAGATTTTAGATTAAAACCAATCATTCCAGAAATTCAAGATGCAATAACTCTGTTAGAAGAGGTAGACTCATCATGAAATTTGCTCTATGGGGGTTCTTGTTACTGGTTCTGATCGGCCTGGGAGTCAACTTTCTATTGGAAGATAATGGCTATGTTCTGATTGAATTTCTCAGTTATTCCATTGAAACATCGCTGCCTATTTTTCTCTTAGCATTAGTGGTTCTCTACATCTTGGTTAGGCTCCTTGGGTTGATTTGGCATTCGCCTAAGATTTTCAGACAAAAAATGGCTGCGAAGAAAATTGAAAAATCAAATAAATTACTGCATGAAGGATTAAATTTAGCTGGAAAAGGTAATTTTGCCAAAGCTGAAAAAAAACTTAAAGCTTCAATAGATGATGTTCATGCTTCTTTGCTACCTTTCCTAATTGCATCCGATGTATCTCAGAAAAATGGGGATGAACAAAGCAGAAATGAATGGCTTAAAAAGGCACTTGCAAAATACCCTGAATCAGAAACATATATTATGCTGCATGCATCGCAGCAAAGAATGGAAGAAAAAAATTATACAGCTGCACAGGATTGCATCAATACCTTACTCGATAAGGACCCCAATAACCCAATAGCGCTCAATCTATTATCTCTATGTCTCTATAAAACCAAGCAATGGGAACTCCTTACACAAAAAGCAAAATCCATTATGGAGCGGGTTGAACCTGATCAAAACACTGAATTGTATATCGCCACAGCTTTTGCAGAAAGTGCTAGAGCACTCAAGGGAAATCAACTACAAATAGAAATATTATGGAATAAAGTACCCTACTCGTTGGAAAATAACGTTTTAATTTTGGCCACAAAAATTGAGTCAATGATGCTGAATAGCCAGGTAAATGCTGCAGAAAAAGAGCTAAAAAAACACATTCCAAAAACATGGAATAAAAAATTAATTACCCTTTTTGCCAAGCTTGAAAACCCGGACCTTTCAAAACTTAGTAGGCAAATGGATCGTTGGCTGGTGGATCGACCTCGCGATGCAAATCTATGGCAGGCAGCAAGTCATTTGGCAAGGCGTGATGAGCTTTGGACACAAGCAAAACAATTTATTGAAAGATCAATTGAAATTAATGAAAACCCAATTGCTTATAATCAACTAGGTTTTATTTTGCTTGAATTAGGACAACAAGATGCTGCAAAAAAAGCATTTGAGCAAGCCATTAATCTAAATAACGACTGACATACATCAATTCAATAACCATTTAATTGACTCAAAAGATCGAGAAAGAAATTTGATACTTAAGTCCACCCCATGAATAAGAATGCTGAACAATTGAAAAAGAACTTTCTTCACCACTTGGAAACAGAAAGAAGGTTTTCTGTCAACACAATAACAAGCTATCAAAGAGACTTAGCAAGTCTTGAAAGTTTTTGTTTTGATAACCAGATTAACAGTTGGCAAGAACTAAAACCTCATCACTTGAGGGCTTTTTGCTCAAAAATTTTTAACCGTGGATTGGGACCCAGAAGCATTCAGAGGCGACTTTCAGGCATTCGTAGTTTTATGAATTATCTGTTGAGAGAAAACTTGATAAAATCCAACCCTGCTACTGGCATTAAAACACCGAAAGCACCTAAGCGTTTGCCCGATGTGCTGGATGTTGATCAGGTCAATCAATTATTAAACATTAAAGCAACCAATCCAATTAGTCTCAGGGATAAAGCTATTTTGGAATTGTTGTATTCTTCAGGATTAAGACTTTCTGAGTTGGTTTCTTTAAATCCAATCGATTTAAACTTAAAAAACAAAAGCATGACTGTTCAAGGCAAAGGTGAGAAAACAAGATTACTGCCCATAGGTCAAAAAGCAATAGAGGCTATCAATCAATGGTTGGAGGTTAGGGGACAACTTGCTCATATGGATGAAGAAGCCTTGTTTGTGAGTTCAAAAGGGAGTCGGTTAAGTCAACGTGCAGTCCAATCAAGAATTGATCACTGGGCTAAGCAAACCGGTATGCAACAAAATATTTATCCACATTTATTAAGGCACAGTTTTGCCACACATCTCTTGGAAGCCAGTGGCGATTTAAGAGCAATACAAGAACTACTGGGACACAAAGATATCAGCACCACTCAAATTTATACCCACTTGGATTTTAAACACCTAGCGGAAACATATGACAAGGCTCATCCCCGATCTGGAAAAAAATGAAGCAAGATCTTAATAAAAATTTTGATTTCGGATATGAGCGCGTAACCAAAGAAGAAAAAACAGAAAAAGTGGGCGCTGTCTTTGATTCTGTTTCCCAAAAATATGATCTTATGAATGATCTAATGTCTCTAGGTCTACATAGGTTCTGGAAACGATTTGCAATGATGCATACTGGATTGACTGAAGGAATGTCGGCACTCGATGTTGCAGGCGGAACCGGGGATTTGGCTTCAAGTTTGTGTCAACAAGTGGGCAAAAAAGGTACAGTTGTATTAACCGATATTAACTTCAACATGCTCATCAACGGCCGTTCCAAGCTTCTGGACCAAGGCAAATTAAATCAGATCAATTTAATTCAGTCCAATGCAGAATCATTGCCTTTTGTTAATGATTCCTTTGATTGCATAACCATTGGTTTTGGATTAAGAAACATCACCAACAAAGAAAAAGCTCTTACGTCCATTATGCAAGTTATCAAGCCTGGTGGGCGATTGTTGATTCTAGAATTTTCAAAACCCAATGAGCTGATCAGTCCATTCTATGATTTTTATTCCTTTAGTGTGCTACCCAAACTTGGTGATTGGGTTGTGAATGATGCTGATAGCTATCAATATTTAGCTGAATCGATACGAATGCATCCAGACCAAAAAAAGCTTAAAGCAATGATGGAAACAATCGGTTTTTCAAATTGTGAATATTTTAATTTGACCGGTGGTATTGTGGCTTTGCATATAGGGTACAAAATTTAACTTTTTCATAGAGTAACCATGCATCAATTCAAGATATTAACCCGATTAATCCATATTCATAAGATACTGGTTGATTACCGATTGGATGATCTCATACGAGACATTCCCTATTTAAAGCCCTTGCAATGGTTATTGTATTTCTCACCCAAAAGATGGCTGTCTAAAAAAAATCAATTGCCTAGAGCCATCCGGATCAGAAGAGCGCTGGAGGAACTCGGGCCATTGTATGTTAAATTTGGGCAATCATTGTCCACTAGGCCGGATCTGTTGCCTGAAGACATTGCAAATGAATTGGCTAAACTTCAAGACAATGTTCCAGCCTTCTCATCAGAAGCAGCCGAGCAAGAAATAAAAAACTCATTTGGGCGTTCGGCACAAGAGGTTTTTAAATCATTTAATTCGGTTGCTTTCGCTTCAGCTTCCGTTGCCCAGGCTCACCTTGCAGAACTTCAATCAGGGGAAGAAGTGGTGGTAAAAATCCTCAGACCAAGAATTCTGGAAGCCATCGAGAAAGACATGCAAATCCTGTTTATCTTAGCCAAATTGATAGAGAGTTATTCCAAAGAAGGCAAGCGATTAAAGCCTTTGGAGGTTGTCAGTGATTATCAAAAAGTTGTTCACAATGAATTGGACTTGATGAGGGAAGCTGCCAACTGTGCCCAAATAGGGAGAAACTGGGAGAATTCTGAAATCATCCATGTTCCTAAAGTGTATTGGGATTATTGCCGCCCAAATATTTTGGTTCAAGAACGCATTAATGGGATTCCAATCAACAATATTGATGAATTAAACAAAGCTGGTGTGGATATACAACAGTTGGCAATCAATGGGGTAATCATTTTTTTCACCCAAGTTTTTCATCACAACCTATTTCATGCCGATATGCACCCAGGTAATGTATTTGTGGATGTTTCTAACCCAGGTCAGCCTAAATACGTAGCTGTGGATTTTGGGATTGTAGGCAGTCTTAACGAAAGAGACTTGCGTTACCTTGCTAGAAATTTTTCAGCTTTCTTTGAACAAGACTATAAAAAAATTGCACGGTGCTTTATTGAAGCAGGGTGGGTACCCAGAGAAACGCGAATCGATGAATTTGAAGCCTCTATTAGAACAGTTTGTGATCCAATATTTGACAAACCGCTCAAAGATATTTCGTTTGGAAATCTGTTGTTCAGGCTGTTGCAAACTGCGAGACAATTTGAAATGGAGAACCAACCACAATTGATCCAATTGGAAAAAACATTATTGAATATCGAAGGATTGGGCCGGCAACTGTATCCGGAATTAGATCTAATGTCGGCTGCTAAACCGGTGCTGGACGATTGGAGAAAAAAACAACTGGATATTAAAGGATTGGTTAAAAAACTTCAAAAAGATGCACCTGAACTAAGAGAGACTCTGGAACGCTTGCCTGAAGTTGCAAGAAAACTGCTCGAAGAACGACCGGATCACAATCAATCAGTCCTCACAAATATGGATATCATCGCTACATTTAAAAGACTTTATCTTGGAATGATAGGAATGGGATTCTTCATTGGAGGTATTTTATTATTGGCAATTAAGGAGATTTCTTTTTGGCCTGGATGGGTAATGGTTGCAATAAGCGCTATCATAATTCTGACATCAAAACCTAAATAATGTGACAAGGAGTAAATTCACAATTGAAGGCTTTGCTAACAGTTGACTCTGTTTTAAAAAACATAAACCAGCCTTTGGGCGAAGAAGGTTTTCTTGAGCCTTTGGAGCTTCTTCTCAGTGATTTGAAGAATGAAGCCAGCCTCAATGCATTTGGGTCTATTGGCATTAGACAAAACATCATCAATAAACTCCAAACAAGAGCGAAATTGTACGCGTTGGTAAACCAAGAATCATTGCCTCCTCCATCGATACCTTTGGTTATAACCGGACTCCCAAGATCTGGGACCACCTTTTTATTGGATTTGCTGCATTGTGATTCCAGATATAGGGGGCCACTGACTTGGGAAATTTTTCACCCGCTGCCACTGGCAACAACAAAAAGGCAAACCAAAGCAAGGATCAGAAGAACGAATTTTGATTTAAGAATGATCAAAACGGCAGTTCCTGATTTTGAAATTATGCATCCTCTGCATGCAGAGCATCCTGAAGAATGTCAACTAATTACAACCTTTGACTTAAGAAGCATTAACTACGCGTATATGGCAAGAGTCCCCAACTATGAAAATTATATTAAAACATGTAATTTTTCATCAGCCATGTTATGGCATTCAAGATTTTTGCGAGCGCTTGAAAAGAATAATAAACCGGACACATGGCTACTTAAAGACCCGTGGCATATTCAACATATACCGGAATTTCTTTCTACCTATCCAAAAGCTTGTTTTGTTTTTATCCATAGAAATCCAACCGAGGCCATCCCTTCGATTAGCAGTTTGTCTGCCCATCTCCGTTTCGGTTTTTCAAAACATGTGGACAAAAATGAAATTGGTCTCAATTCAGTTTCTTTTTGGAGTCATGCAATGGAAAAATGTCTGATGGACAGAGCTCAAATACCTGAAAATCAGATATTTGATATTAATTTTGCTGATCTGGTCTCAAACCCCATGAGGCAAGTGAGACTAATGTATTCTCATTTTGGTTTGGAGTTTGCTGAAGAAAACAAAAACAATATGCATCATTTCTTAACTGAAGCTGCAGCGAACAAAACTCTCTCCCATAAATACACTTTAGAAGAATTTGGACTCACAGAAAAACAAGTCAGGGAAGGATTTAAAGAATACACAACTCAATTTGATCTTTAAAAAACAAGGATTGAACAACAATTCAATAAGGAGAAAATCATGTTTCCAAAAATGCGTAGGATCGTTACCGGTCACAATGAAAAAGGCCAGTCAGTAGTTGTCATTGACAGCCCGCCTCCACATACACTTGGCCGTGAAGAAGGCGGTTTGTTTGAACTTTGGAACACAGATGGGAGTCCTGTTGATTCTACGGATCCCACAGACCAGGTAGAGCCCAAAGTGACCTTGTCGCCGTCAGCGGGCGGCACCAAATTCAGGTACTTTGCAATAGCGCCGACACCTGAGGGGGCAACACGCGAACAATTAGAAACGGGAATGGCAGCAGCTTTTGAGCAAATGGGTGCAACCCACGAACGAACTGACACAACACGCCACCCTGGTATGCACAAAACCAAAACCATCGACTATATTATTCTCTTGTCTGGTAATGCGACACTGCTTCTTGATGACGATGAAGTGCAACTACAACCGTTTGATGTGGTGGTTCAGCGTGGCACCAATCACGCCTGGGTGGTGGACGGTACTGAATCGGCACTGTTTATTGCTGTACTGATTGATTCGGAGGTTGTTGAGTAGCGACTTATTATCTCTCTTTGACTCTCAGGCCGGTTAAAAATTCAGCTGGCTGTTGTCCGGAT
>ERZ651768.1552-NODE-1552-length-16694-cov-15.198772_pt1 | contig 16694 bp, 14 predicted proteins | sample MGYA00514754_ERZ651768 | MGnify/ENA metagenome assembly ERZ651768
TTCTACGGTTCTACCCGCAGCTACCATCCGATACTGGCACTACACGGGTGGGAAGACCTCGGCCTCAAACTCCACGAAATGTCAAAAAAAGGGCAATGGAAACAGATGGCGGCCCAGGTACCCGATGAGGTGCTCGAAGAATTTGCAGTCATTGCCACCTACGACAACCTGGTGTCAAAACTCACTGAACGCTTTGGCGGACAGACCGACTGTATGACGTTACCGATACCAGAAGGAATCCCGGATAGCGAGGCCCGGGAACTGATCCAGGAAATCAAAAAGATTAACAGTCCATTCATTTCCTTCCCGAAGTCGTGGTAAGGCGCAATCGGCCAACTTTAGAATAGAATCCGCTGACCAGACTTTTCAGTAAACATCTTACTCCATGTACGAAAACAATCTTACGAACTGGGATCATAGTGATGCAGAAACTGCGCTGACGCTTCCATCAACGTACTACTATGACGAAGCGTTGTTCGCCCTAGAAGCGAAAACCATCCATTACCGCACATGGCACTGTGTCTGTCATCGATCCGAAATCGAATCGCCCGGTGACTTCGTAAAGTTTGATCTGCTGGACCAGAGTATTCTTGTCGTAAAAGGAGAATCCGGTAACGTTTATGCTTACCACAATGTGTGTCAGCATCGTGGCACCCAGTTAATCAAAGAGCGACGTGGCAAGATTAAGCACTCGATCATCTGCCCTTATCACGCCTGGACTTACCAACTTGACGGTCGACTCCGGAAAGCAACTCGGACAGAACGCCTAAAAGATTTTGACCCGGCAGGGATCTCATTAAAAGCCGTTCCGATAGAAGAGGTTGCCAGCTTTTACTATGTCAACATGGATACTGACGCGAGCCCGCTCGCCGATGATGTTATTGGAGCCGAATCCGAAATGCGGCGATTCCTGCCCGATCTAGACGATGTCGTGCTGGTCAACGAAACTGATTATGTGGTTGATGCAAACTGGAAGGTTATTGTCGATAACGCGATAGAGGGTTACCACTTCCAGTTGTCTGGCCCTATTCACAAACAACTGACATCGCTAATCGATTTTTCGGGTTATACGCTTGAAGCTCATGGCAAGTGGTGGGATTTCAAAGGCCCGCCAGCTTCAGTAGACACTGCATTTGGCCACTCGGTTGCCGGTGAAACGTATCAGACTGACTGGTTTTACAACATCCAACTCTGGCCAATGACAACGATATACGCATTCCCTTACGCGGACGTCATTGGAACATTCAACCAGATTCCACTGGGACCTGAAAAAACACTGCTCCGGTTCGGGCACTATCAGCCAAAATCGCGACCACAGAGCGCACTCAGTAAAGCGGTCGTGGACTGGTTTAACAATAAACTGGGGCCCGAAGATATCGACCTCAATATAGCTGTTCAGAAAGGCCTTCGTTCGTTCGGGTTTGAGCAAGGCCGTTACGTGGTCGACGCTGAACGTAGCGCAAACAGCGAACATCTATTACATCATTTCCACCAACTTGTTTATCACACGATGCATGGTTGATTGTCGTGAAATCTAGAAGTCGCCCATCGGGATTCCTTAACAAAGACCAAATATGCTACTTACAGCAGCCACAACTCAGTAGCGTACTGTAACAAAAACAGTCTAGTAGAACTTCTCCGGCAACCACACAGCCACCTGTGGATAGATCAGGAGCAGCGCAATCATTACAAGCATTGCGATGACGAACGGTGCTGCGCCGATGCTCACGTCATTGAATTTACCACCTCGTGTGCGGATTCCATGTACGACGTAAAGATTTACACCTATTGGCGGTGTAATCAGAGCTGTTTCCATCAATACGGTGATCATAATCCCAAACCATATTGGATCGAAGCCCATGTGCATCACAATTGGAAAGACAACCGGGACAGTCGTCAACAGCATGGACAGTGTTTCCATAAACATACCCAGCAGCAGATAGAACACGATGATGATCAGCATCGTTTCCATCGGCGTGAGGCCAAGAGCCTCTATTCCCTGCAGGATTGCCTGTGTCACACCCATAAATCCAAGGACAAAATTAAGGAACACAGCTGCAAGAATGATCAGCATAATCATCGCCGTTGTGCGCATAGTGCCTTCAAATGCATCACGGAGCATCTTGAAGTTAAGCGAACGATTGACTGCTGCGATAATCAGAGCGAACACTACCCCGAGGGAAGCCGCTTCGGTGGGGGTTGCCAAACCCATATAAATCGAACCCACTACCGCACAGAACAACAGAATAGGCGGCAACAGATCCGGTAGTGTACGGATCCGCTCAGCCCAGGTTGTTTTTACCGGTGAGCCACCCCAACTCGGTCTGAACAGACAAGTCACAACAATCACAGCCATAAACAGTGTGGATAGAATAATGCCTGGAATAATGCCGGCAAGGTAGAGCTCGGGTACCGAAGAATCTGTCAGCAGACCGTAAATAATCAGATTTATCGACGGTGGTATCAAAATTCCAATAGTGCCACCGGCCGCTAAAGAACCGAGAAATAAGCTTTCGTTGTAATTGCGCTTCTCGATTTCTGGATAAGCCACAGTGCCTACAGTGGCAGCGGTTGCAACAGAGGAGCCCGAAGAAGCTGCAAATATTGCCGAACAACCAATGTTGGCGTGCATCAGACCGCCCGGCAGCCAAGAAAGCCACTGAATAACCGCGTTGTACATACGTTGTGCTATTCCGGCCCGTAACATGATTTCGCCGAGCAGAATAAACATTGGAATAGCGACCAGTATAAATTCCTTGCTCTGGTGCCAGATAAAATCTCCAAGCATGAGCGACCGTCGCCCGTTCATAAAGATTTCATCAAGAGACAGACTCAAAATTCCGAGCACTGCAGCTACAGGAACAGCAGATACAACCAGTACCAACAACGCAAGAATAATCAGACCACCCACCTCAGTGCTCCCGCCTATCCGTTACGGCATCAGCAATCACTGCGCCGGTCCCTTGTGTCTCGTCCTGCAACTCCTGGGCAACATCCCGAACACCAATAGTAAGGGCAACCGTAGTCAGGTCATTACGTACAAATGCAACAAGCGCGTAGATAATCAAAAAAACGAGTGTAACAAAGAAGAATACCAACCCACCGAGCCAGAATATTTGAGGAATCCACAACGGAGTCGCCAGCGTTGTCTGTGCAGTGGCGTTGTATTCGATGGTCTCCGTAAAAACAAATATCGCTTTGAAGGTCAGCAGATAGATATAAAACGTCAACAGTCCAATACCAATAAAATCCAAAATCGCTTTTGCCCGCGGTGACAACACGTTGTAGAGCGCGTCAATCCGAACATTGGCGCGATGTAGGAGGCAGTAGGAGTAGGCCCAGGTTGTACTCGCGGCAAAAACATAACCGGATATCTCGTCGGAACCGCTCATGGTGACAGAGAAAAACTTTCGCGCTATCACATCCAGCGTCACCATGATTGCTGAGAGCATCAAAGCGAACCCGCCACACCAGACAGCAAACTGGGAGACAGATTTGAAGCCAGAATGTAGGCGACTAAACATAGGATGGGCTATTGCGTAAAGGGTGTCACGCCGACCGGCGTGACACCCCTACAGAATTAACAAATAACTGTGTAACCTTTTTAAATCAAAGCTTTGCGGTCATCCCAACGATTGCGCCCACTGTGGCATTCCACTCGTCCGCACACGTCTGGCCACACCGCTGAGCCCAACGTTTGAGGACAAAGTTTTCACTGATGTCCTTGAGCATAGCCTGGTCTTCGGCAGAGGGTGTAATAGGCACCATCCCGCCGGGTTCACCCTTATCACAGGGGCCGCTGGCGTTGCAGTCCATGCCTTTTTGGTCCAGTGATTGTGTAAATGCCCAAGTAGCATTCTCCATCTTAGTCGCTTCCGCTTGAATCAACGCCTGGGTCTCGGCATTGAGGCTGTTCCACGTATCCATGTTCATGGCTGTAAACGTGGCCGCATAGCCAAGGCGAACGCGAATATTGTGGGTCACTACCTGCCACCACTTAGCATTGTAAGCAGGCATAGTCCCCGTTATCCCACAGTCTGCAACACCTTTTTGAAGAGCAGGCACAACTTCTGCAAATGCAATAGTTACAGCACTGGCGTCGAGACCTTCGATGAAGTCACCCAACGTTCTGCTATAGGTACGGATTTTCTTACCAGCTAAGTCTTTCAGACTAATGCTGGTGATACTTCGGTCTTTCATATTGCACCACAACTGCTGGCTGGGAAAGGAGTAAAGGTTGAGTAGTTTTGCGTTGTACTTATCCGCAATCTCCCGCGCGATAACAGACCTGTAAGCATTCACTGTCTCTCGGTAGACTCCGAAATCCTGAACAACACCGGCAAGATCGATGCCTTCTAACGCTGGGCTGGCCTGGGCGCTGTACGAGGTCAGGGCATGGACAACATCATAGGCCCCTTTCTTAAGACCCTGCATAACCTCATATCCTTTCAAACCAAGTTCAGTGTAGGGCTTTGCGTTGGCTGTCAATTTACCACCTGACGCGGCTGGCAAAGTTTCTGTCCAGAACGGATTTTCAAATTGTTGCCAGTTCTCAAGGAAACCCCAGGTGCCGACAACCTCAAACTTCATCTGCTGTACATCTGCTGTAGCAGGCTGTGCCACAAACACAAAGATGCCCGCGAGCATTGCTGCACATAACGATCTGATTGATGATCTCATAATCTCCTCCATCATTTTATAATTGTTGACTGTTCTAATTAGCCAACCCGTTTTGGGATGGACTGGACGGTTACTGCATCCAGTCGCTACCCAGACCACAGCCGTCTAACGACAGTACTGTGTACACATATCATTTAAGTTCATGACCGCTGCTAAGTCAAACAGAATCAACAACGTGTGAATCACACTATCCCCGGATTCAGTCATGTAATAATCAAAACCCCGTCCCAGCTAGACTCAAGCAGTTTTGCCTATAGGATTGATGGATTGAAAGGTTGACTACCCCAAGAACTTAGCGCACGAAGTTCAAATTAGCCCCTAACATAACACCAGACACTTGAGGAGCGCTACACATGAACCTTGGACTTGAAGGAAAAGTAGCCGTCATTACCGGCGGCAGTGATGGCATCGGCAAGGCAGCGGCGCTGTCAATGTCACGAGAAGGTGTACGCGTCGCGATTGCAGCCCGGGATCAATCTAGACTGGATGCGGCCGTCGCTGATATTTCAGACCAGACTCAGAATCCTGTTCTGGGTATTTCTACTGATGTCCGGGATGAAGACTCAGTTCGGTCACTCATTTCTCAGGTCGCTGACGAATGGGGTGGTATCGATATTCTGGTGAACAATGCGGGTACTTCTTCGACATCGCGGCTTGAAGAAATGTCAAACGAAATAATGACTGCTGACATTGAGCTCAAGGTTTATGGCGCGGTATACGGCACGAGACATGCTCTGCCTTATCTGAAAAAGTCTGATTCGGGCGTGATCATCAATACCACCACACCCGGCGGTAAGGCGCCCGCCGCGGGTACCCAGCCCACTGCCCTATCAAGGGCTGCGGGGATCTCCCTGACTAAAACCTGGTCTAAAGAATTTGCCGAGTTCAATATTCGAGTCAATACCATCTGCATCGGCCTGATCAAGAGCGGCCAGCACCGTACATCCTGGGCCCGAATGCACGAAGACAATTCTGACTATAGTCTGGACGACCATTGGCAGAAACTGAGCCAAGCTGTACCGCTTGGCCGGGTTGGGGAAGCTGATGAGGCAGGCGATGTGATCTGCTTCCTGGCTTCGCCTAAAGCAAGTTATGTCACAGGTACATCAGTCAATATTGATGGTGGGCTGTCACCAGTCGTCTGATCCGGAACACCGATGTAGCTAATCATTGAGGCTTGCTAAATCCTCCACCGGTCGGTGTCTTAACCCGTCAGTACTGACGATCAACATCGTTGTGTAACCCCGGTTGAACGGGCACTGACGTATTAGGTAGAACTCAATCAGATTCAGGCGCGAGCGGATCCCGTTGTTCTAGCTGCAGCAACAATGCGCGGGCTTCCTCATCGGTGTAGTGCAGCCACTCTGAAATTTCTTCGAGAGTCCGATGACAACCGCGACAGTAACCGGTCACCGGGTCAATAATACAGATGCCGACACACGGACTGATAATCATGGTTCATACAACGGTTGGTTTACTCAGATGAAGCATTTTACGCATCAGCTAAATTATATTTGGTATTTTGTTAACTTACGCGACAATACTGGAATCGGTCGATGCTGTCTTAACTTTCGGTTCATATGGCCTGACCTTCCGCACAACAGATGAATGTCATCATAATTGGTGCAGGTGTAATCGGTAGCGCCATCGCCTATTACCTCTCACGCAAAGGCATTGGCGCCACTGTGATCGAACGCTGCGATACGGCCTGTGCAGCATCGGGCAAATCTGGTGGCTTTCTGGCGCGTGACTGGTGCGTCGGGCAACCCCAGGACCCACTGGCCCAATTAAGCTTCGATCTACACGCCGACCTCGCCGATGCACTTGAGACTGACTATGGCTATCGCCGTGTAGATACCTATGCGATGGCATTATCGGACCGCCGCTCATATTCACGCAGTACTGGACTCAGCACGACTGTAAAGTGGTTAAACAATGAAGGCGTAGTCCATCAACTGCTCGGCGACACCACGACCACGGCCCAACTGCATCCAGAACGGTTCACACGGGCCCTGCTGGCGGCCGCCTGCACAGCGGGTGCACAACTCAGATCCGGAACTGTGGAGTCTGTAGAACGGGACTCGGTGAAACATCAGGTGACCGGTGTCACAGTCGATGGTAAGTTTCTAAGCGCTGATGCGGTTGTCATCGCTATGGGGCCGTGGAGCCACCTTGCCACACAGTGGCTGTCTCTACCTGCCACCTATGGGCTAAAGGGTTACAGTATCACGCTGTCCCCCACCACACCCGTCACAGCCGACGCGCTCTTCCTGGACTACGAGGACCAGTTTGGAGAACGTCATGGGCCGGAACTGATCCCACGCGCCGACGGGGAGGTTTATCTGTGTGGATTTTCGGGTGATGATCCCCTGCCTTTGTCACCGGAAGATATTTCAATTGACGATACAGCCTGCGATCGACTGCGGGTACTTGCCGGCCGTGTCTCTACGATGCTGGCGGAAGCGACCGTCGTTCAGCGTCAGGCCTGCTATCGACCGATCTGCGAAGATGCAATGCCCGTCATCGGAGAAATTCAAGGCACTCGGAATGCTTACGTTGCCACAGGCCATAACTGTTGGGGAATGTTGAATGCACCAGGCACTGGCCTGGCAATGGCTGAGTTGATCAGCGACGGTCAAGCCAGCAGCATTGATCTTGCACCGTTTGCGCCTGACCGGCTGCCGCCATTGCGCCACTCGCATTGACTGTTACGGCCCAGTTCTCGACTGCGCACGGACATTGTCTGTTTAACCGGATAGAGGTGTTATCCTCTGTCTGAGATGATCAAACCGATCTACTGACAGGTATTTTCAGTATCGGTACACATGGCCTGGCCTGTGGCAATGGGTGGCGAACCCAGAGAACTAACCCCTAGCAAGCACTTCCAGAAATATGACCACACAGCCGCCCCCACACCCTGACCATATATTTGACCGTGAACTGATTGCTGAGTCACTGGACAGGCTGGCAAACAGTTATCGCCCACGCACCCAACCGGTACCGGAATCACCATCCCTGATGCTTCCTGACAGTTTGCCTGAGACAGGAATTGGCGATAGCGCCGCTCTGGATACATTGGCACCCGCTGTTCTAGACGCCAGTGCGCAGCTTCATCACCCAGGCTACTTTGCCCATATGGACCCGCCGACTCCTGCCATCACCTGGGCAGCTTCACTGTGGCAGGTGGCTACCAACCAGAATCTGCTGCATCCGGACGCTGCACCCGCCGCACGCTCACTCACTGAACAGGTCGTCAACTGGCTGGCACCGCCATTTGGAATGTCCGGCGGACATTTTGTACCTGGTTCTACAATTGCCAATCTGACAGCACTGTGGGCCGCCCGTCAGCTCAAACAGATCACCCGTATTGCGGCTTCAGATAAGTCTCATCTTTCAATTCGCAAATCAGCTGAGATTCTAGGCCTGAAATACATCGCCCTGCCTACCAATTCACGGCACGAGATGGATATCTCCGGGCTGACTCAACTGGACCAGACCGCACTAGTTCTCACTGCCGGTACCGTTGCAACCGGTGTTATCGACCCGTTAATTCGACCCGATGATGCAGCGTGGGTCCATGTTGACGCGGCCTGGAGCGGTCCCTTGCGTTTGACAGACCGATTTACCCACTGCCTCGACGGTATCGATACAGCGGACTCGGTTGGCTTTTCGGCACACAAATGGCTGTATCAACCCAAAGGCTCAGCATTGGTGTTGTTTCGCAATTCCGACGCAGCGCATGATGCGCTTAGCTACGGCGGGGGTTACCTCGCCACACCCAATATCGGTCTGCTGGGCTCGACACCAGCCGCAGCGGTACCCCTAGCCGCAATGCTGCTGTCATGGGGACGAGAGGGCCTTGTCCAACGTATTGAATCCGACATGGCCAAAGCAGATCAACTGGCACAGTTGATCGAATCGGACCCGAGATTCTTGCTGTGGGGTCCCAACCAAACCGGTGTTGTGGTCTGGCGGCCGGTAGACGCCGAGCCCAGCGATGTCCGCAACCGTCTGGAGAACGGTTGGGTGTCACTCACCGAAGTTGACGGGCAAACCTGGTTTCGATCCGTTGCAGCAAACCCCAGTGCCGACCCAAGTTATCTTTTTGATCAGGTGGGTGCTGCACTCTAATCATGCAATGAAGCGCTCAAGGAGAAAATCCTGTGACAACATCTGGAACAAGCACCTACGACCCTGAGAACTATCGTCTTCGGACCTTTTATGACGCCAGTGCAGAATTCAGGGACGGTCGTGACACCCCTAGGGCCTACCTGGAGCGCTGTCTGGAGACAATCGAAGCAAAAGAACCCGTGGTCCGCGCGTGGGTGGTCTTGAATACCGAAAATGCACGCATCGCCGCAGACGAATCCTCCGCACGCTACAAAGCTGGCCGACCGTTATCGGCGATTGACGGCATGCCGATCGGTATCAAGGATGTTATACAGACCAAAGATATGCCCACAGCACTGGGCAGCGCCATCTACGAAGGCAGGCAGACCCACATGGATTCTGCCTCAGTCAACGCGCTTCGACTTGCTGGTGCGATCATACTGGGAAAAACAGTAACCACTGAATTCGCTTTTGTTCAGCCCGGACCCACCACCAATCCTTTTGACTCTCAGTACACGCCTGGTGGATCGTCCAGCGGTTCATCCGCTGCAGTTGGCGCCGGTATGGTCCCGGCCGCATTGGGTAACCAGGTGGTGGGCTCGATCATTCGACCGGCAGCTTACTGTGGCAATATCGCAATTAAACCCACTATGGGTGCACTGCACGGTGGTGAAGGGCTGAGTCTGAGTCAGCTGCACCTGGGTGTTCATGCCGGTTCCCTAGTCGACATGTGGTCGGTTGCCTATGAAATTGCGCACCGTGCCGGTGCTGATCCAGGTTATCCCGGGCTCTATGGCCCACTCGAACTACCGCCTCCTACCCGGCCGGACACTCTGATCGTGCTGGAGACCGAGGGCTGGTCACAGTGCGATGAAACTACCCGCAGCGCTTTCGAGGCGATCCTCGACCAACTGGAATCTCTAAACGTCAAGTTGGTCACACGTAACGAACTTCCTGCGATTGAAACATTTGAACAGGAGATTGACGGTAGCGTGGTGCTCTGCAGAATTCTTTGCAGTTATGAAATGCGCTGGGCACTTCGCCATTACCAAAGCACTGGACTGCTGGGCGATGACCTTAGCTTGTGGCTGGAATTGGCCGAGACAATCACCCTAGACGACTATCGGAGAGCACTCGAAAAACGAGAACGGATGAGAGCCAGTTTAGCTGCACTCAAGGGCCTAGCATCGGCGATGATCACACTGTCCTCCCCCGGCCCTGCCCCAACAATGGAAACACTAACACCTTCAGGCGAATCGGGTTATGCGTACAAAACAGGTAGCCCCGCTTTCAATGCAGCAACTTCTGCGCTGGGGTCACCCGCTCTCACCCTGCCATTAGCCGCGGTCCGTGGCCTGCCACTGGGAATACAGCTTATCGGTCAGCCGCACACCGACTGGGATTTAACAGGTTACGGCGCTTGGCTGCAGCAATCCATCCAGACGGTATCAATCAGGTAGTCGCTGCACTTTAATCAGACAATGAAGTTCTCTCAGGGAAACAGCCATGACAGCATATGGAACGGGTACCTATTGCCGCGTAACTCTCAGGAAGGCACACTAACGGGTTCATCGTCGACAAATTCACCAATATAGGATTTCATTGGTGGCCAGACATAACCTCCAACCTTGCTTGTCTGGAGCCCTAAGGTAATCAGACCTTCTACCATCTTGACCGCTGCAGCCACTCCGTCGATCACTGGCAGGCCGAACTTTTCCGTCAATTGCCGAGTTAAATCCGCCATGCCGGCACAACCCAAAATAATCGCCTCTGCCGAATCCTCATTGACTGCTCGTTCTATTTCGGCCTCAATCAGCAAACGCGCCTCCGATCCTTCCTTCTCCAGATCAAGAACAGGAATCTCTGCGGCACGAACCCTGCGGCAGAAGTGATCTCGGCCATAACCACGCACGACTTTCTCTATCGCTGGTACCGAACTCCTCAGAGTAGTCACCACCGTAAAGGAACCGGCAACCATGCTCGCTGCATAGACTGCGGCCTCACAGATTCCAACCGCTGGCCCTGTTGCTATGCTGCGGACCGCGTGAAGTCCAGGGTCATCAAAACAGGCGACGATGTAACCATCAACCCCCATTGATTCACCTTTTCGAATCTCACGCAGAAGTCCCGGTACAGCGAAGGCCTCGTCATAGTATCCCTCGACACTGGCTGGCCCATCCTGGGGATTAATTGCTAGTATCTCAGTATCTGTTGCTGCTACCGAGCGCGCCGCCTCAGCAATTTTATCGGTCATAGACTGCGTCGTATTCGGATTCACAATCAAAATTTTCATCAGACCATTCCTTTCCCGGCATCGGAGCCAAGTGCAGATCGACGGCGTTGCAGGTGCATTGCGATCATCACCGTACTGGTAATTATTGCAAAAGAGACCGCCAGCGTAACAGTACCCAGCGCATATATTTCAGGTGTTGTGACTGTGGTAGTCAGGCCCTGCAAGTCAAGGGGCAGCGTGTTTTTGGAACCGGCGGCTTGCTGAGTTCGGGCCAGTTCGTCGTATGACAGGGTAAATCCGAACAACGCTACCCCAACTAGGCTCGGTGCGATGATTGGTATTACGACATATCGAATTGTTTGCCAGTGATTTGCACCCAGATCCCTGGCTGCCTCTTCGTGAGCAGGGTTAAAACGATTGAAGACAGCAAACATGATGAGAAGCCCGAAGGGCAGTGTCCAGGTTAGATGGGCACCCAGTGCTGAAGTAAATAGGCCGGTGGTGGTCTCAAACTCTTCAATAATGAAACGAATGTCGTACGCCTCTCCGAACCACATGAAACCGTTGTCCATAAGCTGAAAACCCAGCCCAATACCCAGGCTGACAACGATAGAAGGCATTATGAGGCTAGATATCACGACAAAGAAAACTGTCGACGCACCAAAAAACCTCTGGCGAAATGCAAGTCCCGCAGCAAGTGACAGAATTACTGTAAGAACCATAACGACCAAACCAAGCTGAAGCGAACGTCGGAATCCTCGCCAGATATCAATAACACCCACACCTTCCCATAAACGTTCAAACCAGAAGGTCGAAATCCCATTCATAGGAAAAGTTAATCCCCCTTGTGGTCCCTGAAATGATAAAACCACAATGATCAGCATAGGTCCATACAGAAAAATGATGAAGGCAGAGAAAAATGCCGCAAGATAATAGAAACTGATTGGACGACGCTGTCTAGCCATGACCTAGAGTTCCTTGCGCACATCCACCACGCGGGTGAGGCCATAGATAATCATCAGAACGATCGCCAGCAGTATCACGGCGTTTGCAGCTGCGGCTGGAAACTGGAGGTACTGCATCTCAACATGAATTATCTTTCCGATTGACGCGATCTGCTGACCACCCATGATACCTATCGTGATGAAATCACCCATGATGATGGTAATCACAAATATCGAGCCGATTGCAATTCCTGGTCGACAAAGAGGTATAACAACGTTCGTCAGAGTCTGCCAGTTGCTCGCACCAGCATCGTAGGCCGCCTCTAGAAGAGAGTCATCTATTCGCAGCATAGAATTGAAAATTGGTACGATCATGAACAATGTATACAGATGCACAAAAGCAAGAGTCACGGAAAATTCAGAGTACAACAGCCACTTTATGGGCTCATCAACCAAACCAACGGCCAACAGCCCTTTATTGATCAGGCCATTGAGTCCAAGGAGCGGGATCCAGGAAATCATTCGAATTACGTTGGAGGTCCAGAAAGGTATGGTGCAAAGAAGAAACAAAATGATCTGTATCGTCAAGGTATGAACATGAAATCTCAAAAAATAAGCAAGGGTGAACCCGATAGTCAGTGTTAACAGCCAGACAATTACGCAGAACTTCAGTGTGCTCCAGTAGGTCATAAAGGTCATACAGATACTGGGCAAGCCATCGATACAATTTTCAAAAATCTCTTGGTAATTACGGAAAGTAAAATCGGGAATGATGGCGTAGTCGGTATAGTCCCAGAAGCTGACGATGATAGTCAGCACGAGAGGCATAACAAAAAAAAGCAGGAAAACCAGACTCAAAGGTGCGGCCTGCAGCAACGGTACCATACGATGTCCGCGCAAGGTTTTCAGTCTCCCGGACAACAATCGGTTGTTGTCATTCGCTGTTTCCAGAGACCAGATGAACATCACCCATCTGCCATGAAGCTTCCACGACGTCATCTATTGCGACAGGCGACGCATTGAAAACGTCTTCAGTCAACACGATTGTCAATTCATCTATCTCGTCTGTATCAAGACCGAGTTTCACCCATGCTCCCTGGTACTCGACGGATCGGACTTGTCCAACGATACTGTTATGTGGCGACTCACCCAGTTGTTGGCCAATTGTGATCTTGTCGGACCTAACCGCGAATACAACTTCTTCCCCGACAACCGACTCCACATCAGCCGCCGAGTAGACTTTTCCACTGGTGCTCACCAGTCGAGCTACATCTTCGACCAGGGAGCTGACTGTTGCGTGAAAAAGATTGTGCCCGCCAATGAATCGAGCGACAAAATCAGTGGCGGGCTGGTTATATACCCGCTGGGGACTATCGACCTGTTCAATCTCACCCTCGTTCATCACGACCACCATATCAGCCAGTGCCATGGCCTCTTCCTGCGAGTGCGTCACATGGATGAAAGTCATATTCAACTCCTGCTGCAAGCGCCGCAGTTCATCTCGCATTCGAACTCTCAAAAAGGGGTCCAGAGCCGAAAGTGGCTCATCCAGCAACAACACGCTTGGGTTAGTGACCAACGCCCTGGCCAGCGCCACACGCTGCTGTTGGCCCCCGGAGAGCTGGTTCGGGAGCCGTTTATCGAATTCTTCCATGTGCACCAGCGCCAACAGGTCCTTAGCTCGAGCGTGCCGATCATGTTTGCCGACACCGCTCATTTTTAGACTGAAAGCGACATTGTCGAGACAGTTGAGGTGAGGAAACAAAGCGTAATCCTGAAACATCATCGCGGTCGGTCTTTCTGCCGGTTCGCGCTCATTCATCCGGACATCATCAATCCGAATTTCCCCTTCAGACGCCGCCTCATGACCGGCGACCAGTCGCAGCGTAGAAGTCTTTCCACAACCACTGGGTCCGACCAGACAGCAATAGTTTCCTGCTGGAATTTCAAGGCTGACCTGATTCAATGCCATTGTGTCGCCGTAGCGTTTGGACAACTTGATCAGCCTGCAATACCCGGAGCGATCCATCAAAACAATATTTCCTAAATTTGCGACCAGAAGATGTTGTCTTGCACTATCCAATCACAACGATTCACCAGTTCCTTACCCCTATTCCACAGCAATAATTGCACTGCTAACGCACTGCGCAAACCTGTTGAGAATCGAATGATGGAAGATACTTCAAATCAACTGGGGCAGGCTATCACCTGCCCCAGCTGTAGTGCTTCAGATCATGCTGCGATGAACTCGTTCCATTTTCTGACCATGTAACGATTCTCATCCATCACCGCGTTCCAACAGGCGACTGCGCCCATACGTGCATTAAACGATCCACCGTCCCGGACATGACCCTTCTTTTCCATGACAGTACCGTCTGGGCCTTTGATATCCTGGGAGGCAGGTTTCCCAAGCATCCAGTAATCCCATTCGTAGGGTTCCATCTGAGCTTTTGCGGTGGTCAAAACACCGGAGTAATAACCTTGTCGAAAGAGAAAGGCTCCAGCCCAGCCCGAGGTAAACCAGTTGACGAGCTCGTAAGCGGCATCCAGCTTCTTGCCTTTTAGAGTCCTCGGAAACGCCATCCCTGCACCCCAGGCTCGAGCACCTTCTTTGAGCGGCTGGAAGATGCACGGAATACCCATCGACCGGACTTTTGTCACTGCTGGTGACCACATGGACTGGATCACCACCTCACCGGAAGCCATGAGGTTCACTGATTGATTAAATTCATTCCAGAAGGCGCGGAACTGCCCTCGCTTTTTGGCCTCAGTCAGCACCCCAAGCGTAAGGTCGATTTCTTTCTTGGTCATATTGCCTTTGTCGGGATACGTGTACTTGCCCATGGACTCTACAACCATGGCCGCGTCCATGATTCCGATTGAAGGAATGTTCAGAATCGATGCGCGGCCCTCAAACTCCGGATTCAATAGTTCATGCCAGTGCTCGATCGGCCGTCCAATAAGATCAGGTCTTATGCCCAACGTATCAGCGTTATAGGTCGTTGGCATCAACGTCGCCCAGTCGGTCGGGGTTTTCGAGAACTTCTTACTGTTTTTCCCTTCGACATACATTACGGTAATTGGCGCAGTGCCCTGATCACCAATCTTCTTACCGTCTACTTCGCCCTGGGTCCACGCCGTCGTGACGTTATCCCATTGTTTGAGCCGATTCACATCCATTGCCTGCATCTGCCCTGATGGCACAATCTTTTTAACCATCCAAAGTTCCGGCTCCATGATGTCGAAGCTATTGGGCTGGGTCACTGCTTTTTTTACCTCTTCATCTGAAGTAACGGTAAGGTATTCAATCGTGATTCCCAGTTCTTCTTTGGCTTTAGCCGCAATCTGGCTGTGCTGAGAAACCCCAGTCGCCATGTAGCGCAGTGTCATCGCCTCGCTGGCGTGAACATATGGAAAACCCTTTATCAGTCCTGTGCCTGCCAGTGCTCCAGCGGCCGTACCTTTTATTAAGCGTCGACGAGACTGATCTACTGGCCGTGCGCCCTGGACAGGTTTGTTTTGTTTTCTATCTTTCATCTTGGTCCTCTCTCCCTATTTGATGTGAACAGTATTGTTTGAGTGTCGTGAAATTTCTATCGACAGGCAAATTCGAGCCCCTTTCAGTATTTCCTACCTCCTCATTAGTACTTTCAATTATGCATGTGAGGCTTCCTGGATGCAGGCCTCATTTGAACCCGCTAATCCATCCCCTGGTAAAAGTGGTAGGATTTTTTCACTAGAACCGTAATTTCTCTTCGTTCACAATCGGTTAAGAGTATTTTTTGCTGTCCAGTCTGAACCAGATATAGACTGAATCCATCATGAGGAATCATCCCCCAGCAACTGTCCGAATGGATATTTCCCTGGTGTGGTGCTGACAACACCCCACGTTACATCTCCTCAGCAAGTAGCAACCGGGTTATCATCGATCCGACATCCTTATTTGTTTCCCAGAGATCGAGGAACAGCAGCATGGATTCATTGGACACAGTCATCCGCGGCGGCACTGTCGTCACAGCAGTCGACAGCACTTTGTGTGACGTGGGCATTTGTGATGGCCGCATCACAGCACTCGGTCTGGATCTACCCAGAGCCCAACATGAGATCGATGCGTCCGGTATGCTGGTACTGCCCGGCGGAGTAGAGGGTCACTGCCATATTGAGCAAGCGTCGTCTGTCGGCAATGTCATGAGTGCCGACGACTTTTACACCGGTACTCGATCCGCCGTGTTTGGCGGTACTACTACAACGCTATCCTTCGCTGCGCAGATGAAGGGCCAGTCACTGCGCAAAGCAGTCGATGATTACCATGAATGTGCGTCGACGAAAGCCGTCATTGATTATGGCTTTCACCTGATCGTATCTGATCCCACTGAGCAGGCGATGCACGAAGACCTGCCTGCCCTGATTCGTGAAGGTATGACGTCGTTCAAGGTTTACATGACCTATGACTCATTGAAGCTGGACGACCATCAGATGCTCGACGTACTGGCCACTGCCAGACAACATGGCGCGATGGTGATGATCCATGCCGAAAACCACGACATGATCCGCTGGCTCAAGGAACGACTGCTTCAGGGCGGTTACGTTGCACCAAAATATCACGCCATCAGTCATGTAGAACTTGCCGAAGACGAAGCCACGCACCGCGCGATTCGCCTTTCCGAACTGATCGACGTTCCGATCCTGATTGTCCATGTATCAGCCAGTGAAGCAATGGCCGAGAT
>ERZ651768.1555-NODE-1555-length-16675-cov-3.642969_pt1 | contig 16675 bp, 13 predicted proteins | sample MGYA00514754_ERZ651768 | MGnify/ENA metagenome assembly ERZ651768
TGAAATGGTCTGAAGCCATACTTCAGAAAACGGTGGACATTTATGCCGACCTAACCCGGTCAACATTAGCCGAGAGACCGGCCTTCATCGTATTTCCAGAGACCGCCATGACGTTTTATCTGAAAAGCCCGGTGTATCAGGCGTTTACCGATCAGGTCAATCAGCTGGTTGACGAGGCCGGTGTGCCGATACTCACCGGCGCCCTGGGATATCGTTCCGGTGAACGGGCGATATACAACAGCGCCTTCTTATTATCGCCGGGTCGTGGCATCGTGGCGCAATACAGCAAGATGCACCTGGTGCCTTTCGGCGAATATCTACCCATACCGACGCTGTTTTACTGGCTCAGCGGACTGACCGCTGACATCGGGTCCCTGACGCCAGGCGACAAGCTCACCATCATGCCGCTTAAAGAGCATGATATGCGAGTCGGTACCGTTATATGCTATGAGTCCATTTTCCCGGATCTGGCCCGGCAATTCGCGCTAAACGGCGCCAATGTGCTGGTGGTAATGACCAACGATGCCTGGTTCGGTAAAAGCCCGGCCAGTTACCAGCATATAAGCATGGGAGCGCTTAGAGCAGTGGAAAATCGTGTGCCCATCATTCGTGCCGCGAATACAGGGGTTTCAGGAACCATCGATGCCAACGGGGCCCTTCGCGATGAAACGGAACTTTTTGTCGAGGCGGCACAGATCACCAAAATTACCCCCCGCCAGGGAGGGATCACCTTCTACACCGCCTATGGCGATGTTTTCAGTTGGCTGTGCTTGTTCGCAACAGGTGTGATAGCCATTGCCGCTCGAAGAAACCGGCGAGCCGCCGGTGGCAATGAGCAATAGCTTCTGCTGGCCAGCATTCGATTTGCCCAGCTGAAAAAACCCTGCTCTCTGCCTTCCCTGCTAAGGGGTAAGGTGGTTGAGAAGCAGTTCTATATTGCGGTCGCCGGGTTTGGCACCCACGAACCCCTCGATATCACCGGGACCGGCCCGTGCATCACCATCGACATCTATTCTCGCTGTCAGCACCATGGGGCCTTCAAAGGAAGTTCCCGGAACCATGATGTCCTGTGGCCCCAAAGTAAATTCATAGGGAAACTGGATGTCTGTAATCCTTTTGACCGCCAGCGGAGGCCCCCGCTTAACATTCTCAGAGCGGACAAAAATAAACAGGGACCCGTTTTCGGGAACCTTGTTCTGGAGCCCCACGCTCACATTAACGGTTCCTTGTATGTTGTAGGCATCCGCGCTTATCAGGTTGTTCAACACCAGCTGAACTCCTTTTTGCCCCGCAGTGACGAGGACTTTTCCTTCCACATCGCCCGGACTTGACTTCCTGTTGCCATCCTGGTCCAGGCGTACTGTCAGGTCCATGGTTCCCTCAAATTGGGTTCCATCGATCATGGTATGCAATTGCCCAATCTCAAATTCAAAGGGAAACTGGAAAACACTATGGCGTTTGACGGCAAGAGGTGGCCCGGCTTCCACACCTTCCGGTCTGGCAAAAATGAACAGTCTGGCACTGGGACTCAAGCTCACATTCAGCTCAGGATTGAGCGAAATGGTGCCAGATACGTCATTAATATGAATAGTCGGATCGGCCTTACGAGCCAGCTCTTTTTTCAGGCTTTCGGGCAGAGGATGTTCTTTCAGGCCCCGGTCACATGCTGTTACCCCTATAATTCCCCAAAAAAACAAAAATAACGCTAAATGTTTCAAAATCACCCTCCGATAAGAGCTTACAGGCCAAAGAAAAAAAACCTGGGTGGGATGCTTGACATCCTAATTTCCAGATATCATTTTATACTACCAGACCCAGTTTATAAATTTCATTGGCCCAAGAGGCTAAAACCCACCCAAAACGATGATCCATCACCTGGGCGGAGGCAATTAATGCATCTTACGCTTCCAAATCAGGGCGAATATCACCAGGGTAGGAATAAGTTTGGAGTGTACCATGTTTCATGAAGTCAAAATATTTGATAAAAAAGGCAAAGTCAAAAAGGTTCTTTCTAGTAAAAAGCTCAGCAATAAGTACTGGGATTCGTTTTTTCACAATCCGTTGAGCGAATCGATGCAAAAAAAGAAGGGCCGCGGACGAAAATCGCAAGAAAACGTGGATTTCGATGATGAAAATCTGGGTTCGTCCTAAATAGGAATCACTAAACTCCGGTACCGGAGCTGAGATAATAAATTGGGATAATTTCGATTACTGGCTAACTCCTAATCCTCCACCAAGGTAGAGTTGGAAAGTTGAAATTACCCCTTAACGTGGGAGGCGAATCCAGGAGGAATTGCCTCCCACGTGCCCCAAATTTTTTCAAACCTAAATTCCCCCGACTACATTTTTCCCATATTTTTGATCGCCCCCAGAACTCCCAGAACCTGACGGGCCTTGACTTGTTTCAACTCCGCAATATGAAAATGGTGGTTCAAAAAATGCTCCAACGCCTGCATCGATTTATGCCGAATACCAGGCCCGTGCTCCCATAAATACACGATCAAACCGATCTGCGCCATCGTGGCAGGTTTGCGCCCACTACCGTGGGAGGGGGGTGCCTTAGACTCACTTTGCTTGCGACCCGTTTCACTTTTTGTATATTCACTTTTCCAACCCAGACTTTTAAAATGCTCAAGCAGTTCTTCAACCTGTTCATGAGTGAGATCTCTCGCGGAACCTTGACTAAACAAAACATTCAGGAAACCGCGAAACAAAGGATCGGTTAGCTTGAGGTCCCGTTTCGCAATATGGATTTTTGCTAGTTCGGCATGAGTCGGCATGGTGGCTTGCATCAAAATATTTTAGTATCCCTCTTAGGAACCTTTGACATCGTCATTTAGTCATTGGGGCGAGAGGAAACGTAACGGCCCGTGAACAGAAATTCATCCCTAACTATAAAATATAGCTCCTGATATCCGTTCAGCCAGCGAAAATTTTTTACATGGGGATATTGACTTAAAAATGAATGGGTTGGGCCTGAAATTATTTATTTCTAAACTTGTTCCTGGCGGAAATCTTTTCCCTGCAGGTGCACCTTCTTGCACATTTCCATCAATCGGGAAAAAATGCGCGAGCCAATTTTATCCTCCAGAGTATAACGGGTACTGGATTTGGAAAGCCCACCTATTTTACTATCTCTTTCTTCCTTGCCAATTCCGTTATCCAGCTTGTCTTTAAAATTGGTGGTGACCAGTGTCACTTTGTCATCATCATTATAGCGGGCGGAGATGAAATGATCGAGAATAGTCAGTTCCCATTCCGTGTTCCTGCCCTTGGCCAGCTCGTCAATCACCAATACCTTAACGCCCACATATGGATTGATGAATTCGCCTTCCGAGATATCCTCTCCATAACCATGGCGGATTTCCCGCAGCAATTCAAAAAAGTCAACAAACTTGCATTCGACTCCATGTTGTAAAAGCAGTTCCTTGATGATGGATACGGCGAGATGGGTTTTACCCAGTCCGGGCTCACCCATGAAAATCAGGCCCTGGCTGTACTGGCCTTTCATCTGAATGAACTCTTTGATGAAAGTTCGCGACCGCGATAAAGCGTCTTTCAGCACCCGGTGCCTGGGGGTCGCGACGTCAAAATTGTCCAGACTCTCATGCACGAATTTACCTGGAATTCCAGCCTTGTTGAATAGTTTCAGTTTTTTAAAAAAGTCGGCGCATTGGCATTCGTGAATTCGGGAAATACCATTGGCATCTTCTACCAAAATTCTTCCTGTCCCCTGGCACAACTCGCAGGTGAAGCATTTACATGCTTCGGCCTGGACTTTCCCTTTCTGGTTGGACACCACATACTGATGGTCCCGGCAGGTGGTGCAACATACTGAATTGGCAGTTTTCCCTTTCATGGCCGACATCGCTCCAGTTCCTCTTCGATAAAAACCTTGAGATAGCTGAGACCCATCCGCGAAGATTGCCGGGTATTCTGCCTGTCAAATTCGGCAACACCGTTTTCGATGCCACGGCAGACAATATTGACCGGAATGCCCCGGTTTTCCCATTGCTGAATGAGGTCGTAGTCGGTGGCAGAAAGTGCTAGTCCCGAATCTTTCAAGGAGAGAAAAAACCGCTCAACAGTGACAAGATAATTTGGGTTTTCCCCACTCATGCGGAGTACCTCCGCGGGAAATGAGCAACTACTAGCCGTAGGGGCAACAAGAAATAGTTCATAAGGCCGAGAAAGTTTTCTGTTCGCCAAAAAAAGCTATGGCTCATTGGCCCCACGCCGAGTGGGGGTTAGGATTTGATGTCGAGGATGGTGCCCAACAATTCGTCGTTGGCTTTAATGACATTGACATTGGCCTTGAACGCCGCCTTAGCCACAATCTGATCGACAATTTCTTCGGTGATGTCGACGTTGGAACCTTCCAGAAATCCAGAGAGAACCGTGCCCCGTCCCCCTTCTCCCGGGCCACCCACAACCGGCGCACCGGAACCTGCCGACTCGTTCAACAGGTTACCCCCTGCCGCTGATAGTCCGGATGGATTTGCAAAATTGGCGAGCTGAATCTGGCCGAGAACTTCAGGCTGTCCTCCTACCTGAGCGGAAATTTGCCCATTTGCACCCACGCTGATTCCAGCATTGTTTCCCGGAACATTCACCGCCGGCACCAAAGCGTTGCCACTGGCATTTACAATGTTACCCCCTCCATCAAGCTTGAAGCTTCCCGACCGGGTGAAGCTGGTGCCTCCATTCGGGTTGGTGACCTGGAAAAACCCGTTTCCGCTGATGGCGAGGTCCAACGGGTTACCTGTAGGAATCAAAGCCCCCTGGGTGTTGGATTTGGAAACGTCGTTCACCCGGGTGCCGCCCGATTTTATGTCTGCACTATTTACATCGCTTTTCTTAAAGCCAGCGGTATTGATGTTGGCAACATTGTTGGCGCTGTTTTGTAGTCTTTGGGACGCGTTTTTTAATCCCGTTAACGCGCTGAAAATTGGACCTAACATGACTCAATCCTCCAAATCCTTTTTATTGGGTCCTCTAGCAATATTTAACTTAATAATTTGCAATTCGCTACCCCCTTAAAGCGGAGAACCTCCGCAGGCAAATTGCAATATATTTATCTTGCGGGCAAACGTTCTCTCGGCTCTACGAACCATTGCTAGCTGCCTCCACGGCTAGTGGGTGGCTCATGGCAAATATGGGCTTTTCTAGATACCTCTTAAATATAGGACTTCTTCCGAATCTTTCAAGGCTGGATCGACCTGCTTTTTCAGTGATAACAATGAAAGACTCATGGCCGTTTCATCACAATTATCTTTATGCAGGCAGGCCTGGCAATCGTTCCACACCTTTTGCGGCAATTCCATTTTATCAACGATTTGAAATCCGAACTTGGTAAACAAAGGTACTGCGTATGTCAGAACAAAGGCGGTATCGCAGTCGTCCCTTAATAAAGCGCGCTCAATACTGCCTTGAATCATTTGGGTGGCGATTCCCTGCCGCTGATAACGCGGGTCCATCCCGAGCGAGCGAATCTCAACCAATCGGTCCCAGCCAAATTTCAGGCTACAGATGCCGATGATTTCATCGCGTTTTTCGTAAACCAGGAAATCAGAAATGTTCTGCTCGATTTCTGCCAAGGTGCGAAACAACATTTTGCCGTCCTCGGAATAGAAACAGATCAAATTCTGGATAGCTTGCGCATCCTCTATTTTAGCTTCTCGTAACATATGTAGTAGGAACCTTAACCTAAAAAACCCCGGTCCGCACGCCGGGATTTGATAGTCTTTGAAAAATCGATAAATACTTAAAAAACTTTTTTTGTCTCTTTTATCTCTCTGCGCGGTGGTTCTACAGTATCGGGGAAGTTGCAGAATTAGTCAATACCCTTCGATGTACCGCTTCGGGGCATGAAGTTAGCGGAAGGAATATCACAGGCTTACGAAAGCTGTGGAAGAATACCACGGCCACCGGCGGCTCGCCGGCCACCTAGGAGTTGACCACGAGTTGGTCTTTGAGTTGGTCGATGAGGAGGATGTTGGTGATGGAGATGGAGACTTTATCGGCCATGCGTTCGAGAAACTCGGTGCCGAGTCCGTCATGAAAATGAAAGGGTTTGGGACTGCCAAACGCTATGGCTCCGACCATGGTGTCCTGCGCCATAATAGGAATAAGCGCTTCAGATTTTATATCATTGTGCCCGTTATTGGGACCGAACACTTCTGAATCTTCGACCTCACTACGCAGGACGGGTTTGAGTCCGGCTTCAAACCAACTGTCGGCGGTTTCCCGGCAAATGAATTTCACCAATTCATCCAGGTTGCCGTTATAGCGTTGCCGCAACCGGTCTTCCATAAAATGGTCGGAACCTTTAACCAAACACAACAAAACACTGGGAATACCGAACCGGTTGGGAATTTCTTTTTTCAATTGATCGACCATTTGATCCAGGTTGGTGCTGGTCAATACCAGTCTTTCGATTTCGAACAGGTGTTCCTGAATTTTTTCATTGGCGCGGGAAATTTCGTACAGCCATTCCAGTTTGCTTTTAAGATGTTCTTTATCATCGTGAACCCGTTTGACAACCCGGTCCGCAAGACTCAGCGTACTCAAGGGCTCGATGGGCAGGTCTTCATCTTTAATCTCTTTTATTTTTTTCAACAGTTCCGGGTATTCGTTGAAGAACTCGAGATGCTCGTTAAGGTAAATAGCAATCTGGTCTTTGTTCATGAGGATTTCCTGTTATGAGTAAAAATCGAAGTGGACTCAATGTACCACAAACTCCTCCAATCTCATAAAAATAAAACACATAAAATCAATAAGTTATTGGATTATCGGAACAAGGCCGGCTACTAGCCGTAGGGGCAATAGGGCAGTGCTACCCCTGCGGGGCATGAAAACAAGTAAGGGGACACCACGCGCTAACGCGACCGCCAAAGGCGTGGCCGGGCCACGCCCGGTGGGGAACAGGACAAAGGCCCATCAAGTCCAGATGACTTCTTGCTAGCCAGAGAAGGCTATTGCTCGTTGGCCCCACTCCCAGTGGGGGTGCCATGGAACCAACGGTAAAGGGCCGGCACGACCACCAGAGTCAATGCGGTAGATGATATAATACCGCCGATGACCACCGTTGCCAACGGGCGTTGCACTTCGGCCCCGGTCCCTGTGGCCAGGACCATGGGCACAAAACCCAGCGATGCCACCAGGGCGGTCATCAATACCGGCCTCAGACGGATGAGCGAACCTTGTATGATCGCTTCTTCTAAAGCAAGACCCTCATCCCTCAGTGTGTTGATGAAGGAAATCATCACCACTCCGTTAAGCACAGCCACCCCTGAAAGAGCGATAAATCCGATCGCTGCTGAAATCGATAATGGAATTCCTCCAATCCATAAGGAGAAAAAACCTCCTGTTAACGCAAGAGGAACTCCGGTAAAGACAAGAAGCGCATCTTTTACATTACCAAATGCGGCTAATAACAAAAGGAGTATCAACAACAGCGCTAGTGGGACCGCAATCCACAACTGCTGAGCGGCGGAAATCATATGTTCGAACTGCCCACCCCAGGCAATCCAATAACCGGGATCAAGGGAAACCTTTTCTTCAACGGCCTTCTGAGCCTCTTGCACAAATGAACCCAGGTCGCGACCCCTGACATTTGCCGTAACTACAATACGGCGTTTGCTGTTTTCCCTGCTGATCTGGTTGGGACCTTTCACAATGGAAAACTCCGCTACAGCGGAGAGTGGGATGTAGTTCAGATTTTGACCGCTTCCGGGTATTTTCACTGGGGAGAAAACTTCATGCTGATCGGAGAGATTTTTAGGAAGGGCTATAGGGATTCTTTTAAGGCGTTCTATATTCGTTCGTATATCTTCCGGCAATCTAACCATAAGCTCAAAACGCCGGTCTCCTTCGAAAACCTGCCCGGCGCTTTTGCCGCCGATAGCTATTTCAACTACTTCCTGAACGTCGAATACATTGATCCCTAAACGTGCCATCAGTTCCCTGTTTAATTTGAGAGTTAGAACGGGAAGCCCCGTCACCTGTTCCACTCCAACATCGGAAGCGCCAGGAATTCCTGAAAGAACCTCCTCAACTTTCTTAGCTTTGGTAACAAGGGTTTCTAAATCATCGCCAAATACCTTCACCGCGATATCGCTCCGTACACCGGCTATCAATTCGTTGAAGCGCATCTCAATAGGCTGGATGACTTCGTATTTGTTGCCCGGAACCTGCGCCATTTTTTCCTCCAGTTCCCTGATAAAGTCAGGTTTGGGCCGGTCAGGATCAGGCCATTGGGACCTGGGTTTAATGATTGCAAACACATCTGCAACACTGGGCGGCATGGGATCGGTGGCGATATCCGCAGTGCCGATCTTGGCGAACACGAAATCCACTTCCGGCATTTCCTTGATTTTTTTCTCCAGCTTGTCCTGCATTGAAACGGCCTGGGAAAGACTGGTGCCGGGAACGCGCAAAGCATGGATGGCGAGATCCCTTTCATCCAGAGTCGGGAGAAACTCGCTTCCCAGGCGAGTGGACAAGAGAAGACTCAGGACAACAAGAACTCCGGCAAAAGCAATAACCGTTGGCCGATTATTCAGAGAAAAGTTCAGCAGAGGTTCATAAATATTGCAGGTCCATTTCACGAACGGGTTTTCCTTTTCCGAAACATGTCCTGAGGCAAATTGAGCGATCATGGCGGGAATAAAGGTAATCGATAGAATCAGCGCGCCCGTCAACGCCGCCAGGACAGTGAACGCCATGGGCTGAAACATCTTTCCTTCAATCCCGGTCAGGGTCATGATGGGCAGATAAACGATCATAATGATGAAAACCCCGAATATACTTGGCTGGAAAACTTCTTTGGTCGCATCCCCAACCATTCCGAAACGTTCGTCGCGGGTAAGGATGCGTCCTAACCTTTGTTGTTCCTCGGCCAGGCGGCGACTGCAGTTTTCCACGATAATGACAGCCCCATCAACGATGATTCCGAAATGGATTGCGCCTAAGCTTAAAAGGTTGCCGCTGATCCGGTTGCCGACCATGCCGGTGACTGCAAATAACATTGAAAGGGGTATGACCAGGGCGGTTATGATAGCGGCGCGAAAATTACCCAGGAGCAGGAAAAGAACGGCGATTACCAATAGAGCTCCTTCCAAGAGATTGTTTCTTACCGTTTTCAGCGTGGCATTAACCAAGTTGGTGCGGTCATAAACGGTTTTGGCAACAACCCCTTCCGGCAGGGTCCGGTTTATCTCTTTCATTTTTTCCGCGACTCTCAAGGAGACCGTGCGGGTGTTTTCTCCCTTCAGCATAAAAACCGTACCCAATACCGTTTCTTTCCCGTTTTGTGTCGCGGCTCCAGTCCGTAGTTCTTTTCCTAATTTAACTTCGGCAACGTCTCTGATAAAAATGGGAACTCCCCGATGGGAACCGAGCACGATATTTCTTATGTCCTCCATGCCCGATACCTGGCCTGGAGCTCTGATAAGGTATTGTTCCCCACTGTGTTCAATATAGCCTGCCCCCATGTTGGCATTGTTTTTCATTAGAGCTTCCATAACACTGCGAAAAGTGATTCCATAAGCCATCAGTTTTTCAGGATTCGGAGCAACATGATATTGCTTTACAAAACCGCCGATACTGTTGACATCCGCAACGCCCGGGATATTTCGCAGTTGGGGCCGGATAATCCAATCTTGAATGGTTCTCAACTCAATGGAAGAATAGGAGCTGCCCTCGGGTTTTTGATATCCGTCTTCGGCTTCCACCGACCACATGAATATTTCACCCAGTCCCGTGGCGATTGGACCCATGATGGGTTCCACTCCCGCGGGCAGTTTACTTTTTACTTCTTGAAGGCGGGTGTTGACCAATTGGCGGGCAAAATAAATATCCGTGCCGTCTTCAAAAATAACGGTCACCTGAGAAAGTCCGTATCGGGAAATGGACCGCGTGTGAGATAACTTCGGGATTCCCGCTATGGCCGTTTCGACCAGAAAGGTGATTCTCTGTTCAACCTCAAGCGGGGTGTATCCGGGGGCTTCCGTGTTGATCTGAACCTGGACATTGGTGATATCCGGAACCGCGTCAATGGGCAGGATTTGGAAATTGTATACCCCCACTACCGCCATTGCCAGGGTTCCTAATATCACAAACGCCCTTCGCTTAATGGAGAAACTCAAAATTCTTTCAAGCATGAAAAGTCCTTTAAATTAATGCTCGTGAACGGCGGATGATTTTTCGATTTCAGCCTTTACCACAAAACTATTTTGCGCTACATAGTGCTCCCCCACAGACAAGCCTTGTAAAACCTCTACCCAATTACCGTCGTTTTCGCCCAGTTCCAGAGGCCGGGCTTCAAAGAAATTTCCGTATTTGACAAATACCACGGACCAATCTCTAATCGTTTGGATGGCTTTTGTTGGCACGGCAAGAGGAACGGTGCGTTCCTCAAGGACCAATTTCAACGTGACAAAGGTTCCAGGCCGCCAATGCCCTTTAGGATTGGGAATAACCACCCGACCTGTAACGGTCCTGTTTTTTTCGTCTATTATGGAATCGAGATACGTCAAGTTCCCCTTGGCTTCTATTCCAAGATTTTCATCCTTGACGACAACGTTTTGACCCAGCTTCACGTATTTAAGATCCTTCGCGGGAATAGCAATATTCGCCCATACCTCCGAAAAGTCTGCGAGAAGAAAAACATCATCATCATTTTTTACTGCTTCTCCAGTGGTCAAGTGCTTTTGTATGATCACTCCTCCCAAAGGCGACCTCAACTCATACTGGATAAATGAATGTTCTTTCTGGTTGGACAACGTGCCGACTTCCTGATTTGTTAAACCCAGCACAAAAAGTTTTTGCCTTGCCATTTGGAGCTTGAGTGTTTCCATCTCATCGGTTCTCTTTTTTTGACGAACCGCCCATTGACCGTCATAGGCTATCTTTTCGCGCAAGGCGATGTATTTGGCTTCCCCGCTCTTGTAGTTCTCCACTGCAAGTAAATATTCAGATTCCGAAGAAATTCCTTTCTCAAACAATTTTTTCTCACGCAGGTAGACAGACTTTGCCAGGCTCAATTTCGCATAAGCGGGGATGAGTAATTCACGGCTTCTCCCAATTTGCAGGTCTTTCAGTTCACGATAAACTTCTTCCAAATCCAACTTCTTTTGCAGGAGGTCCAGCATTTGGTTAGTATTTTTTAAAATGAGGGTTTGTCTTTCCAGATCCAATTTTGCTAAATTGGCCTGTTTGGTAGCGGCAAGATAATTGATTTTTGCATCGGCCAACTCCCGGCTTTCAATAATAGCCAAAACATCTCCAACCGTAACCCGGTCTCCTAAATCCTTGAAAACCTTTTTCACCACACCATCAAGCCGTGGAACAATGTGAACAACCTTCTCCTCGTTGAGACCGATTTCCCCGGATAAATTGAGCAGGTTTTTCAGTTTAGCGGAGCCTGCAGTTTGGATGGTGATATCTGCATTTTTAATCGCTTCCTCAGGCAACTCCGCCCTGGCTTCAATTTGAGAAAACTCCCATTTATAGATTTGTTCTTTCCAGCGAGCATGGATTTTTACGTCAAATGAATGGGGCTCTACAACGGTCATATCGCCCAGAAGATATTTACCGACCGGTTTAAAATGAATTTCATCAACCCGATCCAACCTGTTCAAACTGATGGTCATGTCCACTTCATTAAGAGGCACCATTTTGCCTGCGGCATCGGTTACATAAACTCTGAATTGAGGGGGAATACCGGTTTCAAAAATTTTAACCTCGACCTGTAAACCATTTTCAGAAAACAACCAACCGCCATGCGGCCCTCTTGCAATGGGGCTGGCGTGTTCAGATTCCGAGGCAGATTCGTTTTCGCGTGGATCATGGCCCACGGTAGCAGTATCCATGTTCAGGATTATTCTGCCCACGAACACCCCCATCGCAAGGATCAAAATCAGTGGAAGTAAAAATTTTCTCTTCATTGTCCCGGTTCTCCTTCATGCTTTATTGAAGTTAGATTGAAGGACGCGAGGGATTCCCCAATTAGTCTTTCAACATCGGCCACCGCAATATGGTAATTAGCCAGAGAATCAAGATATTGCCTCTTTGCTTGAAAAAAAGTTTTCTGGCTGTCCAATACATCTAAATAACCAAATTTTCCGAATCGGTAACCTTCGTTAACTCCATCGAAAGCTTTTTGAGCTCCTGGAAGTATCTGGGCTTTGATCGAAATCACCTGTGAGTGGAAAAAGACCAGGGTGTTATAGGTTTCCAATAGATTCTTTTTTATGGTTACTTCCATCGCTCGTTTTTCTGCCTGGACTTTCCCTAGCTTATGGCGAGCTTCCTCGATGGCTCCCTGATTTTGATCAAACAACTGCAAGGGAATTGATATTCCAAAAACCAGCGCGTTGTCATCCGTTGCTTCTACGTGTCTGAATCCTCCCTGAAGAGTTACATCGGGAATTCTTTTAGAAAGTTCACTATCTAAAACCGCCTGGCGTTGTTCCGTCTCCGTTGTCCAGCGTGCAAGATCGGGGTTGTTGATTAAGCGTTCCATTAAACTTTCCAAAGTGGGAATCATAGAAATCTCAAAAAGATCCCCTAAGGCAGATTCATATTGCGGTTGGGGGCTCCCCCAGGTAACGGACAAATTACTGCGTGCAACCTTTAACTCGCGCTTTGCCTTTTTTAATTCTATCTGCATAGAAGAAAGGCTTATTTCAGATTTCGTCTTTTCCAGGAGAGCTACTTTTCCCGCCTTGACTCGTTCACCCACCGCCTTAAGAAATTGCTCGCCAAGATGCACCAGGTCCTCAGTGAGTGATACTTGTTGCTGGGCTTTCAATACATCCGCATAGGCTTTTGTTACCTGCGTCAATACCTCCATGCGTTTAGTTTCGTAATCCCAATCGGCCAATTTCTTTGACAGCGTATTGGCGCGTAACCTTGCGGCTCTTTTTCCACCTAACTCAACTAATTGGCTGAGTTGAATGGTCGTTTGTGACTGGTTGAATCCATTAAAATTTCCAGAGCCAGCGGCATCTTCCACCAAGATTTCGAGTTGTGGATTAGGCATGAGGTCCGACTGTAAGGCCCGTGCTTCTCTAGCACGTTGTTCAAAGGAAAATGCCTCCAGTTGCGGGTTATTCACCAAAGCTAAAGCCACAGCTTTTTTTAAGGTGATAGGGCCTCGGGGCTCTTTGCTAAGCTGAATCGCCCCATCCGTATCCGGAAAACTGGCGCTGGGTATGAAGAGCAAAACAATCAGGGCGAGCCTTATAAGAATAAATAGTTGCTTCATGTAAACTTCCTCAATTAAATTGGAAAACTCAGGGCATCGCAAAACCTAAAATGAACAGACCAAAACCACTGATTTGCCAAAAGCAAACTTAGAGTGTCCGTTGAGGTGCGTTCGTTAGCAATGAATGAGGTGAAAAATCAAATGATGAAAGCGGGTGGGGAACGTGAAGAATGAGGGCTTCTGCTAAACCGCGATTGAAAGGAGGTGGTTTCGGAACCAGCCGGAACAAAAACCAGAGGATTGGAAAACTCAAAGCGTAAGGGGTGTCCGACTTCTTTGAAGATCAGGCTCTGCTTGATGGACTTGAAATTTTTGGCCAGGGTAAAAAATCCGGAATCATTTTCTTCGTTTTCTTCGGAAGAATGCGAATGATGAAAATGGTCATCGAGTTCACGATTGGCAAAATGCCCATTAACAAGATGGGCATAAGCTTCCAAAGTCGCGGAATGATAACGTCCCGGATGCTGATGATCCTCCACCTGGTTAGTGTGGCTATGCGTTGTTTCGGGATGATAATGAATGAACGGAAGCAATAAAAGCGGAATAGCGATCCCTAAAAGGATCAACCTCCACAAACCCGAACTTTTCCTGTTAAAACGGAAAGTCATCGACACCTGCACGGTTTAAGTCATTAACTATTATATCGGAAAGTATGCTTATTACTTTAAACGAAAGCAGTTGCAGGATTCAAGCAGGTTTTTCTAGTTTCTAAATACATCAATGAGTCAGGGGGGGGAGTGGGAGGGCCTTTGTGACCGCAACCAGCCGAACCGCCAAGACAAACCAGGATCATTAACAGGAATACAACGGTATTTAATTTCATACTCGCACTCTATTTCAGTTTTTTTGTTAATCGGGAAATCTGCGCTTTCACCTGTTTTTTCGCCGTTCCCCCATGAATATTTTTCCGGTCCACTGAGTTTTTAAGTGCAATGTGCTCAGAGACATCCTCATCGAACCGCTTAGAAATTTTGCGGAGCTCCTCCAGCGAAAGGTTACCCAGGTTTTTTCCTTTATCCAAACAGTAGGCCACAGTTTTTCCAGTAATCTCATGCGCCTCACGAAAAGGAACTCCCTTTAGGACCAGGTAGTCCGCCATGTCGGTGGCGGTCAAAAACCCGCTGGTTGACAGTTCTTCGACTGAAAGCGATTTGAATTTTGTCGACTTCATCATATCGGTGAAAATTTTCAGGCAGACTTTGACCGTATCCGCCGAATCGAACAAGGGTTCCTTGTCCTCCTGCAAATCTTTATTATAGGTTAGCGGCAATCCTTTCATCAATGTAAGGAGGGAAACCAGATTGCCAAACACACGGCCAGATTTTCCCCGAATCAGTTCCGCCGCATCAGGATTCTTTTTTTGCGGCATGATACTGCTCCCTGTGGTGAAAGCATCAGACAATTCCACAAATCCAAACTCGCTGGAATTCCAAATGACCAGTTCTTCACAGAACCGGCTAAGATGCATCATCAGCAAGGCCGAAGCACTACAAAATTCAGCGGCGAAATCCCGATCCGCAACCGCGTCCATGCTGTTATGAGAAATTTCCGGAAACTTTAAAATTTTAGCGGTGTATTGGCGGTCGATGGGAAAATTAGTTCCCGCTAATGCCGCTGAACCCAAAGGCATGACGTTGATCCTTTTTCGTGCGTCAAGAAAGCGGTCTTTATCCCGAAGGAGCATTTCCACATATGCCAGAAGGTGATGCGAAAGCAAAACGGGTTGCGCCCTTTGCAAATGCGTATATCCAGGAATCACCTGGTCGATATTATTTTTGGCAAGACCCACCAGGGTCTTGCACAACCGATCGATTTCTTTTACCGTCTCATCCACCTCGTTTCGCAAATAAAGACGGATGTCCAGACAGACCTGGTCGTTCCGACTGCGGGCGGTATGGAGCTTGCCGGCGGAAGGGCCTATTATTTCATGCAGGCGCCTTTCAATATTCATGTGAATATCCTCCAGCTTATCGCTGAACTGGAAACGCCCCTCTTCACATTCCCGTAAAATCCGCTTCAACCCTTTCTGGATTTTCTGGGATTCGGATGGGGAAATGATTTTACAACGCGCCAGCATTTTGCAATGCGCGGTACTTCCCTCAATGTCGCAGGCGTATAACCGCTTATCAAAAGAAATGGAAGCCGAGAAGGTTTCCATCAAAACATCGGTCGATTGTTTGAACCTGCCACTCCATGGTTTTTTCATCAAATTTTTCTCGCTAGAGAGTGGCGGAGGATGGGGGAATGAAATCCCGTTTTTTAACCCATTTATCTTTTTGCACGATATTGACGCGGGTTCCCAAGGGAACCATTTTGGCCAGGAAGTGCAGGTACCATTCCTGGATGTTGGGGCAACCGGCGCTACCATTTCGCCAGTCAAAGTTTTTCTTGAAGAATTCGTTTACCTTGGCCGCATTGACTCCGTGGATTCCATAACTGCCCTGAATCGGATCGCCCAATCTTTTCATACCCATCCACCAATGTCCGATTTCATGGTCTTTATGACCAAACGGAATCGCCCGTACCCTTGTTTTTCCGTTTTTGGTCTCTTTTTTATACCAGGTAGGTTTATAGGCCTTATTCGTTATTTCATATTCTCCGATCGGGGTTTCTTCCCCGGTCCTTCCGAAAATACTTTCTATTTCCATAATTTCTTCATCGTTGTAATAAATTCTCAGGACACCGCTTTCAATGATTCCCAAAAGGTACCAGAGTTGTGGATTTTTATAGTTGAAAGAAGCCACATCCTTGGTGTTGTACTTCAAGGTCATTGTCTGGCCGGAACGTACATAGCTTGCATGCTTGGTTTTATAAACCTGTTTCAGAATGTATTTCAGGTTTTCCGTGACCTTGTTATTCAAAATCATCTGCTCGATCTGCACGCTGAGCTCAGCATTGAACTTGCGCGTTTCTTCCAGTTCGACGGAGGTCATGGTAAGATCCTGGCGAATCTGTGCCACTTCTTCCTTGGAGACCAAGCCAACCTTATTCAAGCCCTGATACCATGCCACATTTACTTTTTGCCGGGTTTGCGCACCGAGAACAAATTGGTAGACCAGGATTCCGCTGATAATTATTACCCCAATGGCGGAACCCACCAATTTCAGAGTTCGTTTGAAATTGCTGGATAAGCGGTATCTGGCGACCTCAAATTTTACTTTTTTATTTCTTTCTTCCAGTGCGCCGAATGTTGCTTTTTGGAATTTTTCCAGCAGGCGGCGTTCGAGCCTGGATAGGGTGCGGGTACGAGATCGAAGCTTTTCTATGATCCAATACAGGTTTTCACGGGTCTTACGGTCGTAGCTACCGTTTGGATCTTTGGTGCCGATCAGATTATATTCGGTAATACTTAAAACTGTAAGCTTGCTTTCAGGTTTCATATAACCCAGTCCGCAGAAAGTTAAC
>ERZ651768.1557-NODE-1557-length-16672-cov-4.438626_pt1 | contig 16672 bp, 13 predicted proteins | sample MGYA00514754_ERZ651768 | MGnify/ENA metagenome assembly ERZ651768
AATAATAATATCTATGATTTGGGAGAGAAATTTAATAATTATTCCGGCTATTGGTATGTGGATGAATTGGAGCTGGCACGAGGTGTTCACTTGAATGTCAACGCCGCAACAAAAAAACTGATTTCTGCCCTTCATGTCTACACGTCTGTTAATGAGTCCGGGAAACAAACTGAGTCACTTTTGCTTAACTCCAATGGAGACGTGGGCACATCGGTTGGGTTATTTAATGGCAGTTTGAATCTAATTCGTTTTCAGGGTGTAAACACAAATAACATTACTTTTTCTGGAACAATTAAAAAGGAATTATCAGAAGATGGAGCAACATCTCATGAAACATGGAGTGATCTAATTTTTAATGGTAATTATGTTGAATCAACTCCGAAAAGAGAAATCCGCAAATTAGATGGCACTGACTTGAGATCACTTTTTCAGAATGGAGAAATATTGCCTCCAGAAAATGTGGAAACCGCCAAATTTGCAGAGCCATTTCAAAAACTGATTGGCAGATGGGAGCTGAAAAATGAAAAGAATAAAAAGAGGCTCTGGCCTATATGTTTAGCTGAGATTTTTATTTGAGTCTCCAAATTATTGTTGGTGAGTTAGTTAAGAAAAAAATAAGCTGCAACTAAAACGAGGGGATTTAAAGTAGTAATTTTTAATGAATAGATTTAAGAATGACTTATAGAGACCATGTCATTGTTTTTAATTGAGGGGCTTTCTTTTTTTGACAAAGGATAAAAATACTTGCCACCCTTTCTCCCAAACCAGACAATTTCGTGCGCGTACTTTTTTTTATCTCCACCAAACCCTGACCCTCGATCAACTTGATAGGAGGTGGGAACCATTTTTAGAGAGGATTTTCCCCCATTACGAAAGGAGTGAACAAACTCTGGAATATCAGCACAAAGATTTAACTCGATAAGGCCCTTTGCGTCCGGTCAGACTATTAACTCCTTCTGTAATCGTATTAAATCAGTTGCTACATTTTTATTGATTGAGATTATTTAAAATAGTTTAGGAATAAAAGGAGTAAGCAAAATGAAATATCAAATGGTAAATCAAGGCCAAGGCAAGAATAATGATCATATTGTAACTACACAATATATTAATGAGCTTTGTAAAGATAAGCCATTAATGGTCATACAAACTAAATGTGGAATGGGAAAATATAAATTCAACAGATTAGGGGAAAGTAAAGGTAGCCTTTATATTGAATTTAAATTAATTCATGATAATGATTTTAAAGACTGTGAAAAAATTTCCCATTATTTAGGAGAATTTTGCTACTTGTCTCCAAAACAATATCTCTATGCATATAAATATTTTGCAAGTGCATAGATAGAAAGGAGGGTATTATTATGTTAATTACAAAAGAACTTATTATGAGTCTTTTATTTGTCTTTGGAATAGGAAAATATTGCGATAATTATTGAAACAACCATTATTCCAACACCAATCCATTGCATGTTTCTCTCCAATTAAAACATCCTTTCAGTGATTTATAATCTAATAAAAATATTGCAATACGTTCGTGGTTAAAATACGTAATAGCCATACGTTAATATCAATAGTCGTTCCCTCCCATCCACCCATGGATTAGAATCTTGCAATTATCTACAGAATAAATAGTACTATAATAATATGCTCAGGAACTAACAAATACAATTGCACTTATGATTATGACTGCCATCACTAAATGTACAAATATTGCTAGAAAGAAGTTTTTCATCTGCTCACTCTTGTGTTGAATTATGGGTTAAATCTAAAAAAACTTGTTAATACATAAAACCCTATCCAGGATTCACATCATATTAAGTTAACTGATAGGGGATTTAATAATCTTATTTATTTTTCGGGTAAAACTACTTCCAAGAACTCTAAGTCATTTGAGCACTTAGAAAATGAATGATTAATTTCGGACGGAATAACCATAGAGTCCCCAGTACCCATGTAATACTCCTGATGACGATTAATTGTAACCGTCATCGCACCTGAAAGTAAAAAAATGAAATGGAAATCAATCTTATGGCTGAACGAGATTGGCTTATTTACTTTAAGTGGTCGAATAACCTTAACATGGGCTAATCCATCTGTTGCAACGGCAATACCCATTTCACTACACTCAAAATCATTTGTTCTCCATGGAAACCACGATTCTTTCTTTGCTTTATGATGAACAAATCGCTGACCCATAAAATCACGATTTTTTCGAACGGTATTTGTTGGTAGGGTTAAATCATTATCTGCTATAGTTAAATGCTCGGCGGGGCAACTTATCTCAATCACTTCAAACCCAGATGAGTTCTCAAGAACCTGGTGCCTTATTCCCGAAGGTTGAAGAACACAATCTCCAGTATTGAATATAAATGGATGACCTTGATCCTCATAAACAACTTTTGCCCAGCCTTTATAACAATAGATCATTTGGAATCGGATCTTGTGGAAATGAACGTAGTCTGGTACGGGACCACCATCGAGGATACGAATGTGAGAAGCTATAAATCGGCCACCCTGGCGACCTGGAATAAGGTCACGGTATTGCATCCCTGCTCTACCGATCTTCCATATCGAATCTTCATTAAGCCTGCTTATCGTAAGTGATTGATTACCCTTTGGAATTTCAAAAAGCGAATCTGACTTAATTATTACAATCTGAGTACCATTTGGAGCGGTAAGATTCGTTTCCCCATCAGCAATGGTTCCAGATTTATCACAGTTTAAATAAAGGACACCTGGAGTTCCCGAGCCACCCCGCTTCAATCGCAGACGCACTCCAAATCCAGTTATGACTGCTTCCCGAGGTTCATCTGCAGGGAAAATAGATTCAAGTTGAAATCCGATCTTATCGATAAAAAAAGAAAGTGTATCATCAAGAATTGGACATGGGAGAACGATTTCGCCAGTATTATTCATAATAATTAATAATCGCAAGTCTGATTAAAATAAAAAATTCGCAACCCACCATACTATTAATCAATAATGTAAGAGCTATTAACAAAAACTCCATTCTATGCTGCATTAAACAAATTTACATAATTACAAATGATTTACGGTATGAAACAAAAAACCATTTGGTTGAGATAATTTATCTTACTACTTGGTTATCTTATTACATGTAATAATTGCGCAAAATATCTTGTGATCATCGAGGTGTATACCCAGTCAACTTATTAACTATTAATCTAAAATTATCTCATTATTAGGCGACTATTTTTTTCAACTTACTATTTCTATTTATTCCTTTTCCACTCAATCCTATTACCATTTTTCCACTCGCCCATATACATTGCACCATCTGAAAAGGTGTAGGCACCTAGACCGTTCTTCATACCATTTTTCCACTCACCATTATGGTTATCACCATTTGAATATGTATATGCGCCTCGTCCATCCTGCCAACTATTTTTCCACTCGCCATCATACTTGTCACCGTTTACCCAAGTCATAATACCCTGTCCATTCTTCTTATCATCTTTCCACTCGCCTTCATATTTGTCACCATTTGTTTTTGTGTATATTCCTCGTCCATATTTTTGATCGTTCTCCCATCCGCCAACATACTTGTCCCCATTTGAATAGGTGAAAAAACCATGTCCATCTTTCCTATCATCTTTCCATTCACCATCATACTGAAAACTAATGGTGTCGTGTTCATTAACGTATGTATATGTTAATGTTCCTCGCCCTTTTCTTTTACCATCTTCAAAATCACCTTCATACTTTTCTCCAGAAGGATCAGTGTATACACCATGACCATCTTTTTTGCCATTTTTCCACTCACCAATAAACTTGTCGCCGTTTACATAAATCATAGTACCCTGACCATGCTCAACTATTATTCCACTATATTCTAAACTACCAGCATACTTGTCTCCATTTGAATAATCTATAGTACCACTTTTACCCTTAACAGTTGCTACTGAAAATTTTTCTCCAAAATCATTCCATTCAATAAATTTTCCAGTACCTATGCCACCAGTTAAGATTAACTCTGAACTGTCTTTCCCATTAGAAGACCAATGAGTCCATATACCATCCTTTATTCCATTCTTGTAAGTACCTGTATAATATTTATTTTCATTTTTATAATACCCAATCCATTTGCCATGTTTTTTACCGTTCTTATAGTAACCTTCACTTTCTTTTTGCTCGCTATCTTTAAAAGTATAGTAAGCAGGTCCTGAGTAGAACTCAGCAATTGCTTCCTTATTGATAGGTTTTTTAACACTTCCGTCTTTTTGGTAATAGGTATAATACCCTACCAATACACCAGTATTATAGAATCCATCAAAAAGTTTCTCACCACTTTCATAATATCCTACAACTTTACCTGTATAAGGTTTATCTGAGTTAGATAGATACAAAAGTCCATCCTTATTGGTCAATGCAGTCTCAACAACAGTTTTTGTCTTATCAGTGGATTGAGAACACCCGAAAATCAGTAATAACAGAAAATAAATTAGTAACGCCTTGTTCAACATACTTTCCCTAGTGACCAATTTTACGATTTACAGATTCTAAATATCCATAAACAAAAAACCCCGCTACTGGGCGGGGTTTGATTATTCTTCTTCATCAGATTCTCGATTAGAATCAAACCAGGACTCCAGATGTTGAATACGGGAAGAATTCAGGTCCAGGGTCTTTGCCTGTATCTCGAGCATGCGTCTTCCCTGGGACGTGATGACACCGTCTTCCATAGCCACTGAGTAACCCTCGAGGTAGTTTTTCTCAGCAGATGTGAAGGACTCTGGCATGATAATATTAGAGAATCTATTGATCATGGATAATATCGGTTTTCTTAGTACTATCAATGGTAGTCCTATAAGCACCCCTCCAATCCAGCCGAACCCGATCATCGATTCCATAAGCTCGGACGCTACCAGTAAAAGAATACCCCCGAAACCCGCAAAGACTGCGGTGCTGAAGCCCTTCCGTAGACGTTCATCTATCCCCAAAATCTCATTCTTGAGTATTGCGTAGGTGAACATTACGCCTTCGAACAGAGCTGCAGCTAGAATGCTGAATAAAAACCCATAGAGACCTATTGAGAGCTGAACAAGAGTAGATCTTTCGTCTCCATAGCTGGCGATATCTGCAGTATTGAATTGGCCGAACTTGATCGTATTGTAAATGATGAAGGCGGTCATTGAACCCTGAAATACAACCTTGCCAGAGAAACCAATGAAAAGTGATCTTGCTTCGACCGCCTTTTCATTTTTGCCATCAGATCTTTCCAACCGCCTTTGTGCATTTCTCATGAACGCCAGAGCTATCAAAGCAAAAAAGATCGGAGTGAGAAGCAATAGTCTCCCCAGGCTTGTCTGCTGGGGAACGAAGAATTGGAACGGTCGGTAATCTTTATCTTGGAGACCTACGCCCGTTACAAGCGGTTCAGATCCAGGATATAGTGTTAATTCTCCCGGAACACCATATTCCTTATCCGAGAGAAACACGAGACCACCGAAGGCATCGACCATACCACCTGCATTGAAGATCATACTGGCGATGATCAGAACTGAAAAAAGTGGAAGAGCCCAAAAGAGATTGTTACGAACAATATCCTTGGTCATGAACCCAAGGTATCTGACCGGATAGAATGATGATGTTGAAAAATACATCAAGAGGGAAAGAATCACGAAAAAGTACCATGCCACCCGGTAGTACATTATAGTAGGCATGATCTCAGGACCGAATGGATAAATATTGTACCAATTGGCCATGACCTTGAAGCCTTCCGTCACAAGCATAAGGCTCATGAATCGATTCTCTGCCGCTGATGGTCTCGCTCGCAGGATAAGTGCTGCAAGGATAAAAAGATAGATCATCGTTAAATAAGACAAGAAACTATGGATAATTGTTATACCAATGGTCTGACCCTTATAGAGTGCAATATTGGTGAGCATCCTGATATAATAAGAGCCGATGTCTTCCATTACTTTTATCCGATAGTCATTCTATTAAGTTAAATTACTTTTTCCTTGATAAGCTTGAATCTACCATCACCACTACAAACAAAAAACGCCTGTGGACCCACGTTAAACTATGCTCATCTTTTCATATGAATAAATACCAGTGAGTATTACGGGGATTATAATCGTTTGATATTTAACTTTAATTGCAATCGCCATGGTACATCATATTGATTTCGTTTTACTCTGTTTATCAACACTTTTTACACTGATAAATCCTATTGGGATAACTCCCTTATTTTTAACACTCACGGAACGTTTTCATGAACAGGATCAAAAAACTATTGCCAAAAAGGGGGTCCTTACGGGATTCGTTGTCCTGGTTCTTTTTGCTTTCCTCGGAGGGTATATTTTCGCTTTATATTCTATTTCCATCGATGCATTTCGAATTATGGGAGGTATCATTTTTTTCCGTAGCGGTTTAAAAATGCTTGAATCAATTGTCCCTAGAACACGCACAACCCCAAAAGAAACGGAAGAAGGATTGAGCCATAATGATATTGCCATTAGCCCGATAGGAATTCCCATCATTACAGGCCCTGGGGCGATAACGGCAGCGATGGTACTTTCAGGTGAAGCTGATGGAATAATCCAGCAAGGAATCCTGCTGGTCTCAATTTCCATTGTGATGTTTGTTACTCTTTTGATTTTTCTCGGTGCGCCTAAAGTATTTCGGAAGCTTGGTACATCAGGCTCCCGATTAATTCAACGGCTAATGGGGATTATTCTAATGGTGATAGCTGTTCAGTTTGTTATTGATGGCATTACAAATGTCTTATCAAATATCCTGACCAGGTAATGACAAAGAACTAAAATTGCCTTTCTTATAAAATAAATCTACCCACGCACGAACAAAAGATTCCCCGTAAAGAGACTATAGGCGTTCCATTCAATTCTTTCGCTCAGCTAACAAAGAAGCGCAATCATCCGTAATACGACGTTTTTTATGTTACTAATCACAACGAACCCGTGTAACGGGTTTCCGCCATTGATTACTAATTTATCCAAGAGCTTGATCCATAAATTTCTTAGTAGAAGTTAAACCTTCCTCTGTTACTCTTTCTCCACTGAATAATTCTGCAATCGCCTGAACTTTTTCTTTGTTATCCAAATAAACGGCATTGACAGATGTTTGTTCATTAATTGTTTTTTTATGAATATATAAATGGTGGTTAGCTCTTAAAGCTATTTGAGGCAAATGGGTTATACAAATGACTTGTTTATCCTTACTCAATTTTAATAATGCTTCGGCAACTTTATCTGCTGCCTGCCCGGATAATCCTGAATCAATTTCATCAAAAACCAGTGTTTCTACAGGATCACTTTTTTTCAAAACTGATTTAATCGCAAGCATGATTCTTGACACTTCTCCTCCAGAGGCAACTTTAGTGAGAGGTTTGGGGGGTTCACCTGGGTTTGCGCTTAGAAAAAATTCAACTTGATCATATCCTTTTTCCCCATATTTCACCAGTTCATTCTGAAATTGTATGGCACTTTGACTATCTTCTTGCTGGTGTATTCTCACTTCAAATTTTGATCCCGCCATATTTAATTGGACCATTTCTGTTTCAATTTGAGAAGCGATCTTTAAAGAAAATTTAGTTCGAATAGCATTTATTTGATCTGCTAACTTTTGGTAACGGGTAATTAATAGTTCTTTTTCCAATTCTAAATCAGCAATTTTACTATCCAACCCCTTCAATTGATTCATTTCATTTTCCGCTTCCTGAATAAAGGACTGAACGGACGCAATAGAGCCGCCATATTTCCGCTTTAAACTTTCTATAGCATAGAGGCGTTCTTCTACTTTTTGAAGATGATCTTGATCAAGCTCGAATGATTCCACATATTGAATCATTCCTGCTGACGCATCCTGGATGGATATTGAGGCTTGGTCTATCGATTCAATATATGGTTTTAATGAATCGTCATATTTGGACAATCGATTTAATTCATTAAGAGCAGAAGCAAGCTGTTGATAAATGGAATGATCATGTTCAGTTAAAGATTGGTTCAAATTTTGAACTGTAGAAACTAATTCTTCAACGTGATTGAGTCTTTTAAACTCCTTTCCCAATATAATATCTTCATCAATTTGTGGATTAATTGATTGAATTTCTTGGATTTGAAATTGGAGTAATTCTTTTCGATTCGCAGCATCTGTCTGCAATTCGATTGCTTGGCCCAAGTCTTGGATCATCTGGCTTGATTCAGAGAAAGTATTGCCAATATTTTTGACTAAATCCTCGGAATTACAAAAACTATCTAAAAAATCAATATGCGTAGAGACATCCATGATATATTGCTGCTCATGCTGGCCATGAAAATCTGCTAACGATAAAACTGAATTCCGAAAATCCATCTCAATGATTGGTTCATCATCAATGAATGAGCGGGTGCGTCCACTTTTATAGATTAATCGACGAAATATTTTTTCTTGCCCGTCCACAGTTAATTCCACTTCAACCACAGTCTTATCCTGCCCACTTCGTACATCTAATTTATCTTGTTTTCCCCCTAGTGCGATTCCCAACGATTTCAAGATGATGGATTTACCTGCACCTGTTTCACCTGTGATAACAGTGAGACCATTATTAATATCAATTGCCAACTGTCTGATAATTGCAAAATCCTTTATGAATAGTCGTCGAATCATTCTCTACCATTTCTTAAAAAGACTAATGCACCATCAGTTATGCCGATCGTATCAGTAAAACCGACCCAACTGCTATAAAATCGTCCAGAAATAAATGACATTAAATATTCATCCATATCATTGGCTTAATCGGTGCATTGTCTGACAAAGGTCTTTTCAGTGGAAAATAGGAGTACACTTAATACAAGAAATAATATGATGCGTTTAAACATATAAAAATCTACTCTCAATACGACAAACAAAAAAACCCCGCTACGGGGCGAGGCTTGATGTTATGAATTATGAATTTAAATTTTTCAATTATCGTAATTTTACAAAATCATTATAATTACTTAATGAACCATCCGTAACATACGTACCCAGTTTATTCCAGGTCGACCACAAGCTCTGGTCCTCCACAATCTTACTAAACCATTCAGATGCTTTTTTATTTGGAATCATTGTATTCCTAACAATTTATGTTACTTGTGAAAAAAGCATTGTTGAATTAATCAACGTTATTAAACCATATACCATTAATAATTTTATTTGGTTTATGTTCATGATATACTCCTTCTACTCTTGTCTTATAGTTGAAATAATATTGATAGCTATTTAATAAAAAATCATTTTAATAAAACCATCTTTCTTGTTTTTCTATACTCACCCACTTGTATTATATAAAGGTATAATCCTGCTGACACAGGCTGACCAAGGTCATTAGTCGCATTCCATTGGATTAATCTATGTCCAACCTTTTGATTCCTATTAACCAGTGTCCTGATCTTACGGCCCATAAGATCATAGACCATGATTGTTACATGGTTTGCTTCAGGTATATCATATCTGAACTGCGTTGTTGGATTGAATGGATTGGGATAGTTCTGATGAAGTGATAAGACATTTAGTGTCAAATCACCATGATTTATCATGGAATATGTCTGCGTAAATTTATATATCGTTCCATCAAATGAACATATATACAACTCATTATATTGGTCCGTGCCAAAAGAAGTGACGGAATAAGGCCCCAAATCACCAAGGGTACTTACTTCAGGGGAATTTCCTTCTTCATACTCTAATGACCAGATATCTCCGTACTCAAAATCAGCGAAGATATACTTTCCATAAAGATTTGGGACCAAACTTCCCCGATATACAAAACCTCCAGTGATGGATTCGCCGATATTGTGGTTGTATTCATAAAATGGCATAATAAGTCCGGTGGTATCGCAACCGACGGGCGAATCGTAACAATAAGTCCCCTCCATAATGTTCCAGCCATAGTTTCCACCTACCTCTAATAAATTTATTTCTTCATACAAGTCCTGACCAACATCTGCAATCCAACAGAGGTTAGTGACAGAATCGAAACTGAACCGCCATGGGTTTCGAAGACCATAAGCATATATTTCCTCTCTATAACCTGTCCCCACAAAAGGGTTATTATTCGGAACTCCATAGTTCAATCCTTCATCGGGAGTATCCACATTGATCCGTAGTATAGCACTATGAAGGGTGTAAAGATTTTGCCCATGCCCATAGGGGTCACCTCCTGCACCGCCATCTCCCATACCAATGTACAGGTTTCCATCAGGTCCAAAAACTATTTGTCCACCATTGTGATTGTCAAAGGGTTGATTAATCTCGATTATTACAAATTCAGATTCTTCATCTGCCTGATTGTAATCGTTTGAAGTAACCTGAAAACGTGAAACCACTGTTCTTAGTGGATTGGGTGCTGTGTAGTTAACAAAAAAGTAGCCGTTATTTTCATAGTCAGGATGGAATGCTAGGCCTAGAAGCCCTCTTTCACCTTCAAATACTACCCTATCCCGAATATCAAGGAAAAGCGTCTTGTCTACCGCAAGCGAATCATTATCAAAAACATAAATGGAACCTTCCTGCTCTACTACAAAGAGCCGATTGGACTCGTCCGGTGGATATTGGAGGTCAACAGGCTGTGTAAAATACAAGCTGGGAAATGCTTCATCGATCTGAATCTGACCAAAAAGAATCGATAAGGGGAAAAATAGAGTTACTTTTTTCATGGTAAACTTAAATATATCCATCATCCCAAAAACAAACAGACCTACTATTTGGTAGAGATTGTACAATTGTTATTTATTATTCAAAGCCAGAATGAAATTTTTAATTATTTCATAGGTATTAATCAAACTGTCTGCGCTAACCCATTCATCAATAGCATGAGCACCGTGTCCTGCCGGACCGAAAAGGATGGAAGGAATACCCGATTGGGTTGACAGTGCTGAATCCGCCCAGTAAGACATACCGCTATATTCTTTATCTCCAGAAATTTTTTTCAATTTAGAGATTATTTCATTCTTTTCAACTTCATTGGATGGTCGACTGAAAATTTTTCTCCCCGTGATCTGATGATTGCCAGGTACATTTGTTGCAACACTGATCACGCGCTGTAATTCTGCATCGAGTTTTCCCTGGCTTTCACCTGGTAAAATGCGGCGTTCCCAATTAAGTTTGGCCCGGGATGCAATCACACTCTGTGACGTACCCCCAGAGATGAGTCCTGGATGGAGACTGCTATGTCCTAGGTAAGGGTCGGGTTTTTCTTCTGATAATTCCTGATTGATTATTTCCAGTTCTTTAAGAACATAACCAAGTGGGAAAATAGCATTCACACCTTCTTCAGGACGGCTTCCATGCGCTGCCACTCCTTCGATCTCGATCTCAAACCAGGCAAATCCTTTATGACTGATGCCAATCTGTTCTTCGGTAGGTTCCATAAAGATACCAAGCATTGGTTTCACAGGTAGTGTAGGGATGAAATGTTCAACCAGGTGTTCCATTCCCATGCTAAGATTCTCTTCATCGGCAACGAACGTAAATGCCAGCGTAACCGGGCAAGGATGCCGTGAAAAATAGGTTGCTATCCCCATTTGAACTGCACATCCACCCAGCATATCATATGTCCCTCGACCAAATAGTTTATCTCCATCCCTACGTAAGGTAAATGGATTGTCCATCCCTTCTGTCCCCACAGTATCAAGATGACCGTTCATGAGCAATACATTATCCGGATTTTCTCCCGTTAAAACAGCAGTGGTATTGCAACGGTCATTTTTTATTGTATGTACCGCAGAAGGAATCCCCAAATTCTGGAAATGATGGCAAACAAATTCTGCGATTTCCTGTTCACCCTGTCCTGCGGATGAAAGATCTGGATTCACAGAATTAATCTGCACCAGCCGTTTAAGGTTTTGAATCAGTTGATCTTGCATAGTATAGAATACTGATTTCTATATTTTAATCCCATTTTCAGGGTCAGGGGGACTATGAATTCCTATGATAGTCACTTATTTTATAAACTTGGTTCAAATCTACCATCATCCCAACAAACAAAAAACCCCGCTACTATGCGAGGATTGATGCCTTTAATAGGGTAAATCTATTTAAGCAGTAACATCTTCTTAGTTTGGATAGGTTTATCTACTTTTAGTAATTATAATGATAAAGATGAGAACACTCTTTTTAACTACTCTGATTTTTGTTTCTTTATTGAATGGGCAGAATAAGAAATTATTATTTATTGGTATTGATGGCTGTCGACCTGATGCATTGACACAGGCACAAACACCAAACATTGATGGCTTGATCAATGATGGTATATACATCAATAACGCACTTTGTTCTATCAATGGACAGCCGACGGTGAGTGGTCCCGGATGGTCAACCATGATCACGGGTGTTTGGTATGATAAACATGGTGTATCTGATAATTCTTTTAGTGGTTCCAATTTTGATGAATATCCACCCTTTAACATTTTATTGGAAGAATCAGGTCAGGAATATCATACAGCTTCCTTTATAATGTGGACGCCAATCCATACACAGATATTTGGCAGTACCATGGATTACAATGAATTGCATTCCACCTACGATGGTAGCGTAGCACAGGGTGCAGCAGATTATATGAGCACGCCGAACGTGGATGTTATTTTTTTAGATTTCGATGATGTAGATATTGCTGGTCATAGTTATGGATTCAGTCCAGAGGTAGATCAATATATTGATGCAATAGAGAATGTTGATGGATACATCGGCTGGGTCATTGACTCCATGGAGAACAGACCAACATTTCAAAATGAGGATTGGTTAATCATGATCACAAGTGACCATGGTGGAATCGGTTATGGTCACGGTGGTCAAACGATTGAAGAAAGACAAATTCCTATTATCATGAGTGGAACTCTTGTCAGCGAAGAAACTATTCCTGAGCAATCTTATTTAACTAATCTGGTATCTACTGTACTTAATTATTTTGGGATCGAAAATAATTGTGAATGGCAGTTAGATGGTATTTCGATGGGACTAACCCCAACGGAATTTCCTCCATATGATATTTGTCCAAACTGTCCCGGTCCTTTGGTGGCGGAAGTAGATCTATCCACAATGGATATTATCTTATCATGGGACCAGAATTTGGCATCAGATCATACCTATTCACTGTATCGAAATGATGAATTGATTGCAGAAATAGATGGAATTGAGACAAATTATGTTGATGCACCATCGCTCATAGGATTAAATGGTATAGCGATATTTTATTATAGGATCGTGTTAGAATCCAATTCAACGGATTTTACATGCGAAGCTGAAATGGTAGTCAGGATACCTTTAGGCATTACCATTCTGGATGAGAATTTTAACAATCTCGAATTATTTCCTGCGGAAGATGAAGCCTATGGCGCTTGTGGAAATTCTATAGGACCAGATGTATTGGGATGGACGCATGAACCTCCTGAAAATTGGATGATAGATAATTCGAATATGCCTGAGGTCGGCACCATTGAATGGCGAGGTTGGTCTTTTGCTTCCATGGATTTTTGGGTTGATGCCGAAGATCAACTCCGAAGCCAGTTCATAAGAGCTGATGGAACCGTTGCTGTTGCCGATCCCGATGAATGGGACGATTGTGGAAATGCTGCATCTTTTGGGAGTTACAATAGTATTTTAACATCTCCGTTAATTCAATTAACGGGTCAACCAATTCATATTTCTTTTGATTCTCACTATCGACAAGAGGCACCACAGCAAGTTTCTCTAACTGTTACTAACTCATCAGGTGAAATAATTGAAATGCTTCTCCATTATTCAAGCGATCCCGGGAGCGATAATGATAGCGGTGATGTACTAAACCAATGGTTAAGTTTCATTGTTGAAACAGATGAAGATGAGATTTATTTCCAATGGGAAATGTATGATGCTGGAAATAATTGGTATTGGGCAATAGATAATGTGACGATTCAATCTCAAACACCACCCATAGGAGATTTGAATTATGATGGGAATCTTAACATTTTTGATCTACTCACCCTTGCAGAAATACTTGTTGGCGTCATTAGTCCAGATACTGTACTGAATCATGTCAGCGATATTAATCAGGATGGTGAAACGAACTTTTCAGATCTCATTCTGTTTTTAATCTATATTATGAACCATTAGAACACAACGCTACTTAGCAGGAATCTTTGTCTATAGACTTGCAGTCAGCATCAAATAAACAAAATTCAAAATACTATCATCATTATCAGGTCTATATAGTGCAAATCCTTGTTCCAATGATATTCCATCAAATATTATTTTTTTAAATATTAGGTCCATTTCCTGACCGTAATGTGCATTCCCATCTCCACTATTGAAATAATGCAAGGCAACAAGAAGATTGGTCTCAAATAAAAAATCAAGATTCCATTTCAAGTTGAATTCTCTCAAACCTTCATGAGCATGGTTCATGAATTTTTTATGTCTGGTGTAATCATAAAAACCATGGTATTTGTGCCCTGCACCAAAGTATTTTGAAAATCCCTCCATTTCCACTGTGGATGTATCATCACCAGATATAAAATCATACCCGAGCCATATATTTTTTACGAAACCATTACTCTCAGGTTTGTAACCCAGATTAACAGAAGCCAAATTTGCAGAGATCTTTTTGCTTACTTGTAATGCATATTCACTCTCAAGTGTGAGTGTTCTTATGCCGGCCTCGATCCTGGTGCCATAGGTTGAATAAGAAAGGGTCGATATGGAATCCTGAAAATCCATGATATATATCTCAGCAATTGACCCATTATTCAAACCTGAAAGACCATATTTAAAATAAATGCCGTTTAACCAGGTATCTTTCTGGTCATTATGATAAGTATCTTTCGATTCAATGGTCGGCAAGGAAAAGATCAACATTTCCCCGAATGGACGTTTATCTTTAATCAAAACACCTTCGAAACTACGCCCCACATTATTCCAGTTGTTCTTGGACATTATGCGCTGTTTACCCAATGCCAGCTCAAACCGTCCGATCTGAATCAATTGATTACGATATGTAAAATTGAAATATGCCTGATGAAAAAATGAGCTCACTGTGGTATTAGCAACTCCGGCATAATTGTCCTCAGCTCCCAATATCCTCGAATCCTGTAGGATAAAATTCGCCGATATTGGTCCATTCAAAAGGTAAAGACCAATTCGAGATCTCATTTCGTAAATTGATGAAACACTTCCCGGTTCTACAAGGGGGGAAGTGTCTGATTTTAAACGGGATCTAATATTGGCGGACCATTGGTATTCCGTACTCAGCCCAGTATCAAGGATGAGGAAAAAAGTCAATAAAGATCCGTATAAAGAAAACGTATTCCTAAGAGTCATGGATGTATGGTCTTATAATAAATAGTTGATAATTAAACTTCCATCCCTGAGCATTATATCCGGATGTTATTTTACAAATAATAAGCCGTGGTCAGTAGCGGGTTTTTTGTTTACAGGGGTGGTGGTAGATTCAGGCTTTCGCCATGATAATACAATTTTCGATCAACTAAATTTATTGATATGAATTATAACCCAAATAATAGACCGATCAATCAATCGCGACGTCCAAAATTGGATATGGATGATGAATGGAACGCCAAGTTTTTAAACAAGATAAAAGTTGGACACATTAGCACACGCGATGGTAATCAACCTTTTATTAATCCCACTTCTTTCTGGTACAGCAAAGAAGATCACGAGATCTATTTTCATTCTAATGCTGTGGGTCGAATGCGTTTCAACGCTGAAAATAATCCTGAAACCTGTTTTGAATGCTATAGATCTGGGAGACTCCTTCCATCCAATCTCGCCTTGGAGGTTAGTTTTCAATATGAATGTGTAATCGCTTTTGGAAGAATCCGAGTAATTGAGGATATAGATGAAAAACGTGATGTTCTAAATGAACTTCTTCAAAAATATTTCGGAGAAATGAGATCAGGTGAAGATTATCGGCCTATTACAAATAATGAATTAAAACGAACCTCAGTTTATGGAATTAAAATAGAATCTTGGAGCGGAATACGCAATTGGGAAGAGCGGGCAGACCAGGCTGAAGATAATGAATGGCCTGATCTTGATCCAAAATGGTTTGAATTCTATTAGAAATATTTTTTCCAGGTTTCTTCAGATTCGGGCCAGCGAGCAGTGACTTTTTTTAAATTCGTCCAGAAATCTACCCCGCTTCTCCCGGTGATATCTCCATGTCCATACTTGGATTCATTCCAGCCACCAAAGCTATAAGGCTCCCGAGGTACTGGTACTCCAATATTAATTCCAATCATCCCTGCTGATGCGGTCTCTGAGATCGTTTTGGCAACCTCTCCGGATGTCGTGAACACAGCAGCAGCATTCCCGTATTGATTATCATTCTCGATCCTCATAGCATCTTCCAAGGTTTCCGTTCGGATAATGGAAAGGACCGGACCAAAGATCTCTTCCTTGGCACAGGGCCAATCCGGGTCCACATCATCCAAGATCGTGGCACCTAGCCAATATCCATTTTCATATCCGGGTGGTGATGTTGCGTTTCGCCCATCGATCAAGACCCGGGCACCCATTTTTTCTGCATCATCGATATAACTGATTATACGGTCCAGGGATACTTTACTAACAATCGTACCCATATCTACACCGAGTTCAAACGCTTTTGCTTCTTCGACCAATTGATCAATAATAGTGTCAACATCAGCCACACCTACAGCAACGCTGGCAGCCATGC
>ERZ651768.1558-NODE-1558-length-16672-cov-4.147334_pt1 | contig 16672 bp, 13 predicted proteins | sample MGYA00514754_ERZ651768 | MGnify/ENA metagenome assembly ERZ651768
TGATTTTTCTTGAAAATTATTTTGATAAACCGGATATACTAGTGAATCAATAGTAGTAGTTCCTCTAAAAGAAAAATTTTCATAATCACTATTATAATCATAAACTGACACTGTTACACTTCTCTCAAAATATTCAAAAATTTCAACCGACGAATAATCGCCAGAGTTATTAACGCTGATCATAGTTTCATTTGAAACAAGTGAATGAAAATAGGTGCGCTCACTGGTATTGATATTATTTGAAAACCAGAGTGAATCCATTCCTCCAATAAATATAGTTGATTCTGTATTATTCAATTCAAAAACAGCTCTAAAAAATGCGACTGAATCGCTATAACCATAGGGTTTAAGAGTGTTTATAATATTAAACGTCACAGTATCCCCTGCTTGTCCAATATTTTCTATGGCTAAGTAACTTTTTGAACCATTATTTGCGTTCGTGTTTGGGTAAGTAGTTTCATTAAATGCAGGTAAGACTCCTTGATTCTGAGGATTTGCTCGATAATATTCTTCATTCTCAGTAAACCACATATCACCAAAATATCCGGATGAAGGATCGTTGAACATAAAAAATGACTCATATCCAATATCCTGCGCTCCGTCAGCCTCTTCTATATCTATTCCTATTGAATTAATATTTTTATTAATTGCATAGTCACCGATACCAGAATGAATTCTATTTTCATCAATGTGCCAAATCAACAGACCTGAGCCGGGTAAACCAATATCATAGTTTGGTATGCTTGTTAAAACTCGATTGCTATCAGTCTCTATATTTACAGAATCTATTAGACTTTTAATGAATGATGGATAACTATCAGACTCCTTCCAAGCTTTATATCTAATAGAGTCCAGACTCACGCCTTTTCTGAAATAATTCACACGATTTTCAATTAAAAAATATTCTGAGTCATTGATATCAATCCTAATAATATTATCCTGACTTATTTTAGGTAGACTAATCTGAGTATTATGTCGAATGACTATTGGCGATTCCCAGCCAGCATAGATACGTGTCCAAGGGTCTGGCGGAGAAGGCACCAGTCCTCTACCGTTATTAGAACCCTGGTCCATTAGTCCAAAGACGCCAATTCTGCTTTCGCCGGTTTCAATATCCCAAAGAGGAGGGAGCCCTACAGCAAATCCAATCATAAGCGCCAATGTTCCATTCAATCCATATTGATAATCACATGGATCAGACTCGCCAGAGAACATAGCATTAGAGATTTCATAGTTAAGATGATTTTGAGTTTCCGGCAAAAGGATACCTTTGTCTATATTGGCTGTGCCTACGGTAATTCCGTCCTGACCAATAGAATTATTTATCATTTCAGAATCAATAAATGTAGATGGAATATCTTCAGGGGTAGGATCCAAAAAAGGAAGCGCAAAATCCTGCCCTATACCAGCATGAAAAACGACAATGATATCATAAATATCATAATCTATTCCATCCATTGAGTAAGCTATTTCAATCGATTCTTTGAATAACTCTACAAGCCTATCTTCTGAACTTTCCTGTTCATCATAAGGATAATAATAAGACATAGGTTGTTGCAGTTCATAAGATCCAGATGCTAGCGGATATATATTACTTTGAACAAGGTCAATCCCAAAATTGCCATAAGACACAGATTGGAAATAATTATTTACCGCCTTTAACTGCGAATAAAAGTATGCTCTATCATGTGGTGGCGGGTCAACATGATAAAATTCACAGTCAGTCCCTTCAATCTCACTTAAAAATTTTCCATTACCCGTTGTGCTTTCTTTATCATCCTCTTGAAAGCTAACCATTAATGCGCAAACGCGAATATTTCCAGATATTTCAGCACTCATAATGGATAAAAAACAGGAACAGAAAAAAATCCAGTTTTTCAATAAACTAAATTTCACAGGAGACTAACTAGTATTCCATATTCAGTGAAAATCTCATCGTATTTGTTAGTGGGTGTCCGGGCTCTCCGTATGTGTATCCAAAGTCGAATCCATAGCCAGCAAATCTTAATCCTATTCCAAAAGTAGGATTGCTTATTTTCCCTGTTTTATCATAGTAATAACCAGTGCGTATTGCAAAATATTTACCATACCAATATTCAAGCCCAAAATTATGAACTAGTTTATCTAATTCATCTGAAAGACTACGATCATTGCTGTTACCCACTTCTTTCTGACCCCATTCATTGTACTTTCCCCAGCCTTGGCCCCCAGGGCTAACATCATCTGTTCGAACCATTTCATTTGCATCTGGCTCATTATTTTCATTCAGATCCATTGATGCATCCCAGGTCCATCCTCCAATGATTTTATCTCCATATTCGCCTGATACTGCACGGTCAATATCGCCACCTAGGAACCAATCATCAACCCAAGAAGTAAACAATGCTAAATATATAGGATCAGTGTGAGCGATCTCTATCTGTCCTTTTTTATTATAATCATTACCCGGGCTCTGGCTTCCATCTTCATCAAAACCCCCAATATACCCATTACCGTCCCAATCCATATCAGGGTATGAGGCAACAAGCAATTTGTCTACATCATATACTAGATTTAGTTTATTGTATTCAGAATTAACAATCGCATAATTCAAACCTAAAGTTAGGTTTGTAGGCTGAGGATCTGCCTGATCTGGGTCAATAAAAGAAACTTTTGGTCCTATATTAGATAGATTAAAACCGATAGTCAGATCATTGATCAGCCAATCTTTTTGCAAATAACCAATGTCAAAACCAAAATCTAATGAGGTGCCTTTACCTCTTTCACTACCTGCTCCGATCTCGACCAAATGCTGGTATGATACTTTTGCATTAATTCCAAAAGATTTTTTTTCAGAGATCAGGGCTCCGTAGGATAAAGAAAATGCAGTCATATAACTTGTAAATGTACCTAGCTCTTCACCAATCTCACTCGTTCTAACCTGTTCACCAAGGTTGAGAAATATAATATGACCACCTAAGGTGCCCAGTGTATTATAATGTTTCCTGAATCCAAAAAACTCATAATACATATCATCTGCTAAACCTGGCAACCAGTTCACGTGCATTAGAGCTGCTTCAGAACCTTTTAAAAAACCTAACCCTGCTGGATTCCAATAGCTCGCATACGCATCGTCTGCGACAGCTACTTGTGCCTCTCCCATTCCGCCAGCTCTTGCACCAGGAGCAATTAGTAAAAATATTGCACCGGCCTCACTCTGTGCAATAACCGAACGTGTAATTATATATAATAAAACGAGTACTACGCCAAAACGCTTCATGGATGATCTCCTTGATAGTATTAATTTAGTGTATTAGCCCCTCTTTCCTAAGGGCTGAAATAGCGTTTACTTTCTAATAGTACTCCTATAATTTGGACGGTAAATATATTTCATGTGTATTCTGAGTGTCAAGTAATGTTTACATTAATAATATTCACTGGTTTATAATAACCAAAGCGTTAGCATAGGGAAATATGTAATAAAAAGTACAGCAACTAGTAGTACAATAAAGAATGGAAAAGTTGACTTATAAATGAATGGCATCTTTTCTTCAAACCTATATGCTGATAAAAACAGGTTCATCCCGACAGGAGGCGTTAAATATCCAAGCTCTAGGTTTGCGATAAAAATTATTCCCAGATGAATTGGATCAACTCCATAGTGCAAGCCCAAAGGTGCGATAAGAGGAACAACTATGATTATCGCACTAAAAATATCCATCAGGCATCCAACAATTAATAGAAAAATATTTAACAATATAAGAAATAAATATTTTGAGCTTACCAATTCTTTCATTATTGATAAAATTTTCATTGGCACCTGTGCGTCAACCATATAACTGGTCAATCCCATAGCTGCGCCAATAATGATTAATACTCCACCAACAAGCGTAGCACAAGAAACAATAATACTTATAATATCTTTCCGTTTTATATCCTTGTATATAAAAGTCTCAATCACAAAAATATAAACCACGGTAAATGCAGCTGTTTCTACGAGTTTTGCGTGCCCGCCAAAAATCCCATAAAGGACTATGAAAGGTATAAATAATTCCCACTTAGTTTCCCAGCATGCGTTAATAGAATCATTTATATTAAAATTATTTTTTTCAACTTTTTCTAATTCGCCAGAATAAATTGTCCAGAGTGATAATGCTACAATTAGAAATATGCCAGGCAAAATTCCCGCTAAAAAAATACTTTTAATTGATATGCCAGCAGTCACACCATAAAGAATTAACGGTAAACTAGGAGGAAATAATAAACCAATCGACCCAGAAGCTGTTATCAGTCCCAGAGAAAACTTTTTTTTGTATCCATCTTTTATCAACATTGGAAAAAGTAAACCGCCAAGTGCAAGAATAGTTACACCTGAGCCTCCAGTCAATGCAGTAAAAAAGCCGCATATTAATAGAACTATTACCGGTGTTCCACCGGGAAGCCAACCAAACACGGCTTTAAAAACATTAACCAACCGATCTGAGGCCTTACTCTCGGCTAAAAAATAACCTGCAAGCGTGAATAATGGGATTGTAGCTAGGTGCGGTGAGACAACAATACGATAAGCTTCTGCAATAACTGCTGAAACGGGTACATAATCAAACCAAAATAGTAGAGCTCCTAAGCCTCCTAAAACGGTAAAAATAGGAGCCCCATTTAAAACAGAAAAGATAAAAATAAGTATACCTATTATAAGAGTTAATGTATTCTCCCTTAGGGTATCCTGAGACACCAAAAACAAGATCATTAATAAAATAGTTACCAATCCTCTCACGGAGAAAATGTTTTGTCTCATTTTTCCCATTATATGTAGAAACATAATAAAATATCCAAGTGGCATAGCTAACTGAAAAATCCAACGCGGTACACTCGGAGCAATAAATATTGGATATTGCAAAGATAACTCAATAAGCACTATATCCAGACTCCCTATAGTCAAAAGTAAAATGACAAAAAGACTAACCCATTTCGTTATATGTTTACTAATCCCTGTTAAGCTGTCATCAAACAGTGATGTGTTAGATAGTGATAATAGTTTACTATCCCTAGATGCAATAACTGCACCGCTAAATCCAATCAAAAGAGTTAAGTGTGAGACTAAAGTTTGTGAGGCTGGTATTTTAGCTATTCCAGGGAAAAAAGGACGAATAATCTCCCTTATTAATAAATCTGAAAATGGTAGGATTACTAATAATATGAATATTATGCACGCAGCAATATTTTCAACTTTATTAACAATCCTCAAAATTTTTCTACTATCATTTTTTCTTAGCTGATGGCATACTATCCTTCAGTTTTAAAACACGATCAAAAATTTCTTTCTGAACAATATTTCCTCTAATAAGTGGATACATTGACTCTACAAGCGTTTTCCATTCATTAAGTTGTTTATTCGTTAGATCATGTACCAAAAGATTATATTCTTTCATTACCTCAACAGCGTCATCAGCTTCTTTACGATTGTTAAGCTGATATTCAATCCCAATCTCTTCAGAAACCTTAAGCATTATTTCTTGATATTTGGGTTTGATCTTGTTCCAGATTTTAATATCTATTACAAGTGCCGCAGTTAGTATACCCCATTTCATGTTCAACATATGGGATGTTATACCAAAATACTGATTTGCAGCAACGTACAAAGGCGGAAATGCCATTGCGTTTACTAGCCCAGTCTGTAAACTAGAGTGTACATCTGGGACAGAAAGTGGGACAGCATTAAAACCTGCCTCATCCCATAATTTTGCAGTTTTATAATCACCTGCCCATGTCCATATTTTTTGAGATCTAAGGTCATCAGGCGTAATTATAGAGTTTGAGCTAAACCAATAGACCCACCCTACGTCAACCATTGTTAATATTTTTACACCATTCTTTTCAGAGCCACTAACGAGATCATCTTTAATATGGTTTCTAACATAGTCTATGTCATCGTACCCCTGAAAAAACAGAGGTATGAAACAATATGTAAATTGAGGATTGACCTCACTTAATCCTTCCGCAGAAATAGCCGCTCCATGAATCTGACCGATTCTCATTTTTCTAATCATATCACGCTCATCTCCAACAATGCCACCAGGGTATATCCGGAGCCTAATATTACCGTTAGTTTCTTTGCTCCACCTTTCTCCCATTTTTGCAATCAGGGCATACCATGGTGTACCCTCAGGTGCCAGCGTTGCCATTTTTATTATGGTCTTTCTTGCACTGACAGAATCAGTACTAATGAGTAAAAAGTAAGCGATTAATAGTATTATCTTTTTCATTTATTATACTTTCTCTAGTAAAAAAACTCATCAATATTTTCTAATAGCCATTCAGCACGGTTTCTACTTATTGTATTTGTTAGCCTAAAATCTTTGTCTGATGAAATATCTATTTTTAATGCTTGGCTTAAAAGGTCAATAAATTCATTTCTATTCTGTCTTGCTTTTGAAACAGACTCCGCATAAGTAACGTATGGGCCCATATCCAAACCCCTCGAGGCATTCACAGCAGAATTAAATAGCTTTTTTGAAATTTTTGCAGCCTCATCAGCAGATATTCTAGGATTATTCATCGTGTAAGATATCAGAGCTACAAGAGCTGCTCCTTTATTCCATGAAGAATCTATAGTAACAATCGTATTTAAAAGTTTACCAACTCTTGGAAGTTTTATTATCCATGAAGGATTACCACCACTAGAACTGATCGCACCGCCATATGCTGCAGCGGTCCAATAAAAAAGGTTAAGATCCGAAGATTTAGGAGTAATAACAATATCATTATTGTCATTACTGACCCAGTCTATATAATCATCATATATAAGACTCAGTGCAGAGTCACCGTACCCCACAGCCTCAGTAAAATAATTATACGCCTCTGACTCAAGTTCTTTAGCCTTAGAATAATTGTATATAATAACTCTATCAGATTCTTCAATCAGAAAGCCAAATGCATATGTAGTTAACTGTTCAACCCCATTTTTTAGTAGAAATATGTTATTCTCTGAGTTTCTTATCTTATTCTGTGTTTTAGCAACAGTATTTTTATATATCTGCCCACCAAGTTTTGGCTTGTGATCAAGAATATAGACTGTGGGACTACATGAAAAGAAAAAAGTTACAACAAATATTGAACCTGTAATTTTAGCTTGTAAGTTCTTTGTATATAGGATATGATTCACAAAGATTAATGACCTCAACTTTTACTCGATTTATATTTTCAATATTTTCAGGATCTTTTATTATAGAATCAATCATCCGAACAATTTTTTTCATTTCTTCTTCACCCATTTCTCTAGTCGTAATTGCCGGAGTACCAATTCTTATCCCGCTAGTAACAAATGGGCTTCTTTGATCGAAAGGCACCATATTTTTATTTACTGTAATTCCTGCAGCTTCTAAGACTTTTTCAGCTTCTTTACCAGAAATATTTTTTTTTGTTAAATCTATAAGCAGTACATGAGTATCTGTGCCCTTGGATACTAAGTCATAATCTAATTCCATAAGTGAATCTGCCATAGTTTTCGCATTATTAACTATTTTTTGAGCATATTCTTTAAAATCTTGTCTGAGTGCTTCTCCAAATGCTACAGCCTTTGCTGAAATTATATGCATCAAAGGTCCTCCCTGCATTCCCGGCATAACTGATGAATCAAGCAATTCAGATACCATCCTAACCCTACCAGATTTTGGTGCAACCTTACCCCATGGATTTTCCTTATCTTTACCCATCATTATAATACCACCTCTTGGACCACGCAATGTTTTATGAGTAGTGCTAGTTACGACATCACAATATTCTACAGGAGATGGGTGTACACCTGCAGCAATCAAACCACTAGGGTGGGCAATATCAGCCATCAGATATGCATTATTTTCTTTTGCTATAGCATAAAATTTTTCAAATTCTATATACCGCGGATAGGCACTACCACCACATATTATCATTTTAGGCTTATGCTCTTTTGCTAAGGAATTAACCTCGTCAAAGTCTACTCTTCCAGTGTCTTTATCAACATGATAGCTAATAAAATTGTATAGCTGTCCTGAAAAATTAACAGGGCTACCATGTGTTAGATGACCACCATGAGATAAATCTAATCCCATTACAGTATCACCAATATCTAAGAAGGTCATAAATGTTGCCATATTAGCCTGAGAACCTGAGTGCGGTTGAACATTAGCATATTCCACATTAAATAATATTCTTAATCTATCTCGAGCCAAGTCTTCCGCTTCATCTACATGTTCACAACCACCATAATAGCGTTTTCCAGGATACCCCTCTGCATATTTATTTGTCATTATTCCTCCGGCAGCTTCCAAAACCGCTGTGCTGGCAAAATTTTCGGAGGCAATAAGTTCCAAAGTATTATGTTCTCTTTCTAGTTCTTTTTGAATTATTCTATATAATTCAACATCAATATTTTTAATAAATGACAATTACTTTTTCCAACCTTTTTCCGGTGATAATTTATCCGTAACCCAATCGTAGTTAGATGTTGTAGTGCGAATAATTCCTGATCTCTTTACTTTATCTTCTGCCATAAACCACTGAGCCTTACCATAAAGAATATCTTTAGCATTTTCTTTTAAATATTTAGATCTATTAAAACCTAGATAATTCAATTTTTCTGCCTTTACAAAATTTGTATATGCAAGTTTTGCAACAATTCTGTCATCTACTGATAAAGGATTCTGTTTAAAAATTTCCCAACCCCTGTAATAAACTTTCCCTTTTTGACCGTAACCCTTACCACTATTATCAATTAGGTTAATTGCTTTATCTGCCCATCGTAAGGCTTTCCCAAAGTTTTCCGAGTCTATATAAATATCAGAAATATCAATAGCAACCTTACCATCTCTGGGGTCAACCTTAAATAAGGTCTCATATGCAGAAGCAGCATTATCTAAATCATCAGAATCCCAACAGACTTTCCCTAGTTTTTGATAAGCCAATTTGCTGGTAGGTTCTTTAGAAATAATTCTTTTTAGAATGTCCTTAGCTTCACCAATTCTATCAGCATTGATCAATCGTTCAGAGTAATCAAGACCATAGCTAATATTATCAGAATTATCCATATACCTCTTTTCATATACTTCTAGCGGATTACGCCCACTATTTTCATATGCAATTGCTAACTCACTCTGTATTATATCGTTTTTATCATCTAGCTTGAGTATCTTTTTAAGAATAATTATCTGATCATCATAGTTACTTTGGTCTTTGTATATCTTTGCCAGGTCATTCAGAATGGTTATATCATCAGGCGCAATATCCACAAGACGCTCATATTCAATAATCTCATTGTCTGTTTTACCTTGCCTCTTGTATGCATATGCTAATTGTTTTCTTAGCTGAATATTTTGGGGTATCTTTTGGAGTCCATCAAGTAATACAAACTCTGCACTGTCAAACCTTCCTATCTGTGTATATGCAAATGAGTAATACTGATATATCTCTTCTGGCGGAGCGTAGACAACGTTCCACTCATCACAATCTAAATCGGTGATCTCACTATATATTCTGATAGTTTGTTTCCAATCTCTATTACGATAATATTCTGCAGCACTGCTCATTAATCGAGGGCACCTAACATCCCTTAACGAATCTAATCTTGCTTTTTCTTTTGCAAAATCTGAACTCGATTTTTCCTGCGGTGGCACACACATAGTGACTATGAAAATAAAGTTAACTATAATCAAATACTTAAATCTTAATAAGCTCATTCTATCTTTGTCTCCTTTTTATAAACCAAATATCAGCGATACTAATCCCCACATGGAACTCTCTTAATTTTTCATCACTGTAAATATTTGGATAATCACGCGAACCGGAGTAATAAGAGAAATCGATCTGGTTCCCAACAGCCTTAAATTTATATCCAAATCCTATGGTATATCCGAGTTGAGTTATATCATTTTTATTATCTATTCTAGATTGACTAATATTTTCATATTCATCAAAAGAAAAATCGCTATAAACAAAACCCGATCTAAAAGTAAAATTATCAAAAAATCGAAAAGATAGGTCATCCGGAAACCATATTATTCCTAATGAATAATGATTATTACTTTTTATTCTGTAATTAAAACTATTCGGAAGAAGAGCATTAAAAGAAGAATTGTCTTTATTTTTCTGTAATTCTGCTGAAAGCTGCATCCTGTTTAATATTTTCTTTGCCATACCCATACCAATTGAAGATCTATCATATATATCATCTAGTCTTGATTCAATAGGACCAGGGATATCATCTGGATGGGGAAAATCATAACCAGGGTTTAGATAATTATAAGTGAAATCATGATACCCATTATTGTTTGTGTCATCGAAAGGATAAAGTTTAGTGTAAATGGCCTCTAGTGGTTTTATTGAGAAAGAAGCGTTAAGATAAAAATTGGCAAAATTCATTTTTTGGCTAATAAAAACAGTAGAATTAATACCCGAATAGTTTAGCCTAGAAGTCTGCGTATAAGGGATTTGGTTTATTATGAGACTCTTATTTTGTCTAGAAGAACCAAATAAGAGCTGTAGTGTAAACCCAATCCTATTGCCATTAAATAATGCGGATGCTAATGACAAGTCTAACGCCATTATTCCTCCAGATTGGTCATATCTCTTATCAAACGTCAACGTATCTTCAAAAGCTAATCTATCGCTATAACCAGTATCAGATATAACAATCTGCTGATATGAATAAGGATGAAGCGCAAGACCGATCGCATATCTATTTTTTATAGGAACAATTAGCTGAGCTGATTGAAGATTAGAAAAACTATTGGTCGCATTATTTTTTACTATTTTGGATTCTAATCCATTATACGAGACTGATAAATGTGTGTATTTAAGGTTTGGCCAGGTTACTGGATTTAATAATGAAACATTATTCTGAAATGAAGGTACCAACCCAATTGAGCCAACACCGCTTTGAGATGGAGAACTCCATTTTTGAAGATTTCCTATTCCAAAACTATTTGTTGGCCCTTGCGCTAATGCAAAAGATATTAAAAAATATATCTGTATTATTTTTTTAAGGAGAAACATATAAAATATCAACCCGGTTTTTTTCATTACCTAAATCAAACCTAACACTGTCAAATAAGCTATTATTAATACTAGAAGAAAACTTCATTCCAACATTTTTCAATGAATCCGTCATCAATAATGACTGAAAATATGATTTAAGCGATATCTGTATTTTCCCTTCGAAAGTATCAGAGCTTGAGTAGTTAGAACCTAAGTTTTCATAAGGGTCAGAATCAAAAAATAGTGCTGTAGAATCGATATCTTGCTTTATCGGTTCCATTCTAATTGAAAATGACTCTAATGAATCGATCTCCTGATACAATGTAAGATTTGCGTATCGAATAACAGATAATGGTGGTAAAGATAAAGAATCAAACGGAATATTTATTATTGATCTATATCCCCTCCCTCGACTTATCATTATTGTATTATTAGATAAATGATACGAATCCGGATTATCAATTACTGAAAGATCTTCAGCAACATAAATAATTCTTGTGAGCGTATCAACTAAGGAGTCTCCATCGCTAGAATTCATTATAGACCTGTAATAAACTTCAATTTTGGGATCCATACTTCCTGAACTATATTCACGACTATAGATATCAATAAAAGAACTATCAACGTTTTCTGAAAATGATATTGAAAAGGTTCGATGTAAATCAACATCCGTAGTATCAGTTAACGAATCTAATAAAACTGACAAATCCCAGGATAAGATAGATTCCTGAAAATGACTAATTGTATCTGATGTATCGGTCGCAATACTAACATTTGGTATACCCAAATTAGTCCATTGAGAGAGATCAATATCTTTAAGTTGATTCATATAACTCTCTACTTCACTGAAAATTGAGTCAGTAGAAAAATTTAGTGTGAGACCTATATCAACATTAATCAGGCTATCGCCAGAATATAACTTAAAAAATATACTATCAATAACTACTGATGAATCTTTGAATGTTTCCCACCCATTAGATGAAAATTTAAAAAGAGAAAAAGGAAACAAAAAACTATTTTTTTCACCAACATATAGACTCTGATATAAACCAATTTCTGGAGAAATTTGATACGTAAAACCTGAAATGTTATTCAATGAAAGAGTATCTAAAGATTGATTAATATTAGACAAATCTGTCTGGATTGGTTCTTCAGAACAGCTGATATTTAAAAAAAGAATACTAGACAAACCCAGAGCACATATCAATCTAGCGAGATACATTAAAATATTTGGTGTTATTGTCTATTTATTTAGAAGAAAGATTAGAAATAATTTGGTTTAAGGATTTTGAAATAGGACCATAATCAACTTGTTCAGTATCCTTTTCGTCAAATATGGAAATTTTCTTTTTATTATTTTTAAATGCAGTTTTTTTCAGCAATTTCGTTGATATCTTTTTGCCTGGCCTATCGATGATCAAAATAGCATCAGCATTATAACTAGCCACATCATATATGTTGAGCTTTTTCCCTTTTAAATCAGGATGAATCTTAACCCCAATATCTAATAAATCAGATTTCTCAACAACTGAATACTCATCTAAATCATGTATAACCAAGACTGTTTTAATGTTTTTATAAAATTCACTAGTTCCTTCATAATGCTCTTTATATATGTTAGGAACTAATGCTGATTGCCATCCATTACAAACGAAAATATCTGGGACCCAGAATAAATGCGGTAGTGTACTAATGACCGCCTTGGCATAATATGCATAACGTTTCGCATTATCGGTTAATACTCGTCCATTTTTAGATTTATAGAGTAGGTTTGTTAGTGGCTTAAACCAATATTCATCTTCAAGAAAATATACTTGCACCCTTGTTTTAGGTATAAAAGCACTCTTTGCACTAGCAATCTCTTGGTTACCACAAAACTCAAAAGGTATTTCTCTAAGTCTAATTACCTCTCTAAGGATATATTTTCTTTCGCTTATGAAACCATATTTAGGAAGTATAGTACGAATATCATGTCCAAGTTCTTGCAGGTTATAAGGAATATAAGTAGAGAAGCCAGCTATATTTGATACATTGGCAAAAGGAATAATCTCGGTTGTAATAAAATATATTTTCTTTGACATAATTGAAGACGTGGTTAAATAATTGCTAGTCTAAGGATAACTTTCTTAGTGCATCTTTGGCCTTAGGATAGTATTCACTACCAGGAAAATAGTCTATGAGACGCTGAAATTCTTCCTTAGCTTTTTCAATACTTCCCATACTCTGATATGCCAACCCAAGTTTTAACTGAGCATCATCATCTTTGTCTGTACCAGCATAGTTAAATACTTTTGTAAACTCACCTATCGCTCTTTTGAAATCCTTTTTTGAATAGTAACACTCTGCGAGCCAGTATTGGCAATTATCTGCGAGACCATTTGTAGCATCCGAAGTTACTAGCTCAGAAAACCCTTTGATTGCACTATCATACTCTTGGTTCTGAAAGTGACCTAAACTTTTCATGTAATGTTTTTTATATTTAGCAGCATTGAACTGAGGTTCCACATTAATAGATTTTCCTGATTTCATCTTTGACATTTCATTATAACTATTTGTCAACGTAACAATTTTATTTTCTATCATAACTAGTTTATTATAAATCTCAAGCGAGGTACTATCCATAAACTTAGCTTGATTTTCAAGGATCGCTATTTTGTTATTTAATGTATTAATGCGCTTCATTATAACCACTGTTATTGAATCCTGTTGAGATTTACTGCTCACAGCCTGCCTAAAAGCAGCCATTAACTCTGGCAATAAGAGCCGATCATTAAACTCCAGAGAATCAACTAGTACTCTAACTCGATCTATTTTTGCATTTAATCTTCTCATCTCCTTATCATAATTTTTGGAGTTTTGAGCATTAATGCCTGTCATTAAGGCTAAGAATAAAAACAGTATAAGTGATACTAATGTGTATGGTTTTGCCATATAATTATCAAAATTATTTTATGATACTAATACTCTTAATTTACCCGATAATCAGATGAACAACAATATCTTATAAATTAATCTGAATAGGCAATACTAAACCTCATTATTAAACCAACCATAAGATAACTTGTAATGAGAAACGTTCCTCCAGCTGAGATAAAAGGAAGAGGTAAACCCTTAACGGGGATTAGTCCCACAGTCATTGCCGTATTAACAAATACATGTGCCAGTAAAATTGTTCCAATGCCTATTAAGATAAGACTTGAAAACCGATCTTTAGATAGAAAAGAATTTTTTATAATACTATTAAACAAATATCCATAAGTAATTAATATAACTGCTATGATAATAAAACCTAACTCTTCTCCAATTACAGACAAAATAAAATCAGATTCCTGAACAGGCAGAAATTTAAGGTGAGTCTGCGTACCATCCCCCCAGCCTTTTCCAAATAATCCTCCAGAACCTATAGCTGTTTTACTTTGAATGATCTGGTATGCCGCTCCTAATGGATCTTTTTCCGGATATATAAAAGATAATACCCTATTCTGTTGATATGGGTTAAGCATATCCCAAATAGGACGTGCAAGTAGACCGAAAAAGATATTGCCAAAAAAATACCCAGCCCCAGCTATGATCTTTGTTCTAGCATAAAATATTACGATAGCTATTAACATTGCCCATAATGAAAAAAGAATCACATTGAATGCAGTCAGTATAGATAGAATAGGAGCGATTAATAAAAATAAATAAAAAGGCCTCGCACCAGCCCAGTAAAGCATAGGAAAAACAGGACTTAACATTACTAACGCTGTCCCTAGATCAGGCTGATTTAGAACGATAATGGCAGGAATAAGAGCAATAATAATAGGTAAAACTATAGAACCAAATTTTTTAATCTTCAGATTGTGATCAGATAAATATCTAGATAAAGCTATAACAGAAAAAATTTTGGAAAACTCACTCGGCTGAAAGTTAAATGGAAGTCCGATATTCAACCATCTATATGTGCCTACATGTGGAGAGCCAAAAAATGGAAGAATAACTATACCTATACCTATTCCATATATTACAAATGCATATTTATGGATTATGTATTTTGGAGTAAAAAAAGAAATTGAAAAACCAAAAAAGGCAATCCATAAGAAAAATAATTGTTTATAAAAAGGATTATGAATTATGCTAACATTTTGATATGAAATACTATTTAAAGCAATCAATCCAATAAGGCTTAAGAATAGTGATGAGAATAATATTTGCCATGGAGCATCACTAATATTTGTTTTTTTTAATAAAATCATTATGATGTAAAAAGATTATTATTAATTATCTCTGTAAAAACTTTTCTTGCTAGTGGCGCAGCAACTGCACCTCCTGACCCAGCATTTTCTAGTAAGACTACAATAGAATATTTTTCGTTAAGATATTCTGCCCAGCCAACATACCAAGCATGATTATCACCATGTGGATTTTCAGCTGTACCTGTCTTGCCATAAATAATTAATCCATCAATCTTAGGATCAGATCTCCTTCCTGTACCTTTCTTATCAGCTATAGCTGACCTCATGCCCTCAAAAACCTGTTTCCAAATTATTTCTTCTAATTGAGGATTAGAATTTTCTGGAAGATTATCAACTATTACAAAGTGACAATTTGGTGAGTTACCTCTAGTAGAAATTAGATTAATATAGTTTAGCACCTGTATAGGAGTTACTAAAAGTTCACCCTGACCTATTGCTAAATTTAATATTTCATGATTTTTTTCTTCTATTTTGTTTTTAACAATAACTAACCATTCTGCATAAGCATTCCCACTCAACAACAAACTCAGAACCACGATCCCTAAAAGTTTTTTCATAATTAAATATTTTTATAAAAATAATTTGATCTATTTTTTACCTCATTTATTTTATAAAATTTATTTTCTATTAAAAATTTATTAACTTTATCAAATTTATCATTCAATATTTCTAATTGTAAAATACATTTATTATTATTAATAATTTTTCTTAATCCTTTTAAAACATTATATTCATGGCCTTCTACATCTATTTTAATTGCTAATACTGAGTTATTAATATCAATTACTTCATCTGCAATTTTAAAATTTGCCTCGTAAATTTTAACATTGCTAAAATTTTTGTTATCATGCACTGTAGAACCACCAGTTTGCGTGTAACCGTATTTTACCTTTGATCTCATTTTGAGAATAGAGTTAATATCAGATAAACCGAAATTATGTAAAGTGATTCTCTCAGATAAATTTGGATTAATACTTAATGTTTTATTAAACTTAAAGTGAGCTTCATCATTGGGTTCAAATGCTAAAATTTTTAATTTCTCAAAAATTTTTCCTAATTTAATTGAATAATAACCGCAATTAGAACCAACATCAAAAAAGTAATTTACAGAATGTTTTTTTATCAATCCATTTAATATTGAAATTTCCTCATCTTCATATTTCTGGTGAAGTATAAGCTCTCTGTCAATTGGATCTAAAAAATCTAAAAACATTTTATTATCGCCAATTTTAAAAAAACCTCTATTTTTTTTTATAATTTTGATTATCCTGATACTAATAGATGGGATTAAGCGGTTAAAAATTGGTAATTTAACTAAAAAACTTATCACGAAATTCATTAATTAATCCTAGAACCCAGAACCACGATCCCTAAAAGTTTTTTCATAACAGAATCTTATCTGAATATTCTAGGATTTTGTAGGAGGAAACTAGGACTGAACTAGGACTAAA
>ERZ651768.1561-NODE-1561-length-16663-cov-3.797118_pt1 | contig 16663 bp, 11 predicted proteins | sample MGYA00514754_ERZ651768 | MGnify/ENA metagenome assembly ERZ651768
ATCCGCGCGCTTCTCTGGGTCCTTGGTCATCAGGTTGCATTGGGTATCTCCGCCACGGCGTTACTGATCCTGGCAACGGTCAGCCCGGTCATGACGCTGCAGCAGAGCCAGTACGCGGCCTCGGCACAGGTGGAAGCGCTAGTCGCAAGGGGGCCGGAACCGGGCCTGCGAGGCCTCATGACGTTCAAGGGCCAGCTTTCGGAGATGCTTCTCTACACCGGACGCTTCCAAGAAGCGGTCCACCACGTTCGTCGGGCTCTTGCGCTCTCACCCAACACCGTGAGCTTCCACTATTCACTGGCCTCTATTTTGCGTGAGGCGGACAGGCGGGAGGAGGCAGAGGAGGAACTCCACCGCATCCTGCAGCGTTGGCCTTCCCACCCGGGGGCGGCGCAGGCCTTGGCGGCGCTTGGAGGATCCCGCTAGTAGAAGGAGGGGGTTGCGGGTCGAGACCAAGACGTCGCACCGTTCCAAAAAGCCTTGTACTGTTGGCGGTTCGGGAACGTCTGGTCAAAGTCTATTGCTGCTGTTGTAGCTCTCGCTCTCGCGCGAGAACGCTCACGCCGTCGGTGATCCAGTCTGGCCCGCTCTTCCCCTTGAGAAAGTGATCGAACCAGTTGAGGACCCGGTGGTGGTAGTCGACCTGATTCGGCTTTCGTCGGAGGCTGTGGTTTTCGTCGGCATACACCAGCATGACTAAGTGCTTACCGGCACGCCGCGCGTAGTTGTACAGCTCGACGCCTTGGTGCCAGTCGACCGTGCCGTCGGCGTCGCCGAAGGCCACCAGCATTGGCGTGTCGAGTTCACGAATGGACATTACGGGTGAGTTCCGGACATAGGCTTCCATATCGTCCCAATAGGGCACGTCCATCCTGGCCTGACCGGTTTCAAAATGTGACGACTCGGGCATTCCTTGGTTCCAGTGGATGGTGCCGAACATGCTGAAGAAATTGGTGAGCGGCGCGCCCGTGACCGCCGCCGCGAACGTATCGGTCTGGGTCGGAATGAAGGCCGTTTCGTACCCGCCCCATGAATGTCCGACAAGCCCGACCCGTTGAGGGTCGATGATGTCCATGGCCAATACCTGAGCGACCGCCGCTTCGACGCACTCGGTCGCTGATACTCCTGGGTCCCGGTCCCGATAGACAATGTCGGGTTGGAGCACAAAGTAACCCTGACTCGTGAAGACCGTGGTGTTGTATGGACGCCGTTCCGATGGCGCCACGTAGCTGTGTGCCACCTGCGACCGTCGTTCATACACGTAGACGATCATGGGATATTGACGGCTGGAATCGTAATCGGCGGGATAGAACAACGCACCTTGAAGACGCTGACCAGCCGGATTCCAATAGTCCACCAATTCCGAGCGTCCCCAGGTGTAGTCCTGCTGGAATGGATTGGTGTTACTGACCTGCCTGGCACCCGATAGGCCTGGACCGCTCACAAAGTAATCCGGCGAGTCGTCGAATCTCTGGACGACATACGCATATAATTCAGCATCGTTGGCCTTAATGATTCGGTCAACTTGGCTGTCGAGCCAGACGAGGCGCTCGGATTTGGTTCTCCCTTCGACGTCGATCCGTGCGTAGCCACTTTTCTTGGTCCACTGACCATACATGCTGACGTAGAACGGTTTCGCTAAATCGATACCGGACGTCGCATCATCTAATTCAATGTATCGATGCCGGATGTCTTCCTGCGAACCGTTGGTCAGGCGAGCGTATGACGACCCGTCTGAGGCCACGCGCCAGATGTCGTAGCGGTCATAAAGCAGAACCGATTTGTCCGACATTTCCCATCCGGCTACGCCGTATGCGGGTCGCTCCTCGGTCGGGTAGTCGAATTCCGCATCAGCGAACGAAGCAGGGAGACCTTCCGTGATGTTCGCACGATGGCCGGTCGTTAGTTCGTAAGTCCAGAAGTGGCCATCCTTGAAATACAGGACGTAACGGCCGGTCGCGCTGCCGCCATGAAAATGTCGAATTTGCTCGATGGCCTTGGTGCGGACGCCGGTCTTCACGTCGACCGCATAGATGTCCATCCAACGCCGACCAAACATGCTCTCGAACGCATAGGGATCGGTGTGTTCCGCGACGGCAAATACCTGCCCCTCTAGCAGCGACACCTCCTCCATCAGATCTGTCGCGAGTTGCACGAAGTGCCCCTTGTCCAGATGCCAGACTGCTAGCAGGCTACGGTCCCGGTCACGCTGCGCCTGCACCCGCTGCATTGGAATAATCCGCCGATCCTCGCTGTGCCAGACGTCCACTTCGGCCGTCTCTTCCGCGCGCTCACTCTCACCGTTCGTGTCATTAGCACCCGCTGCCGGCTCATCGTCAGTTTGGCGGGCCGCCTCCCAGGTTTTGACCCCGAAGAACACCGCAGTTCCGTCGTCCGACCAGACCGGCTGTCGCTCCTTGACGATGCGAACCTCTGCCGGAAAATTAGTGTCGTCGGCTGGGTCATAGGTAAGGGCCGCCGTCGGCGTATCTACCAGATTGCGCCAGACTAGGACGCTGTGTGTGTCACCTTCGTACCCGGTCACTGAGCGCGAGCGAAGAATCGCGAGGTCGTCTTCACCCTCCCGCCACGACAAGCCACTGAACACAGCGCTGTCGGACTCGAGGGTACGCAACCCGCCGGTTAGTGCATTGAACAGTTGCACGCCGTTGCCAGTTCGCCCTTCAGCGGCGATCGTCATTGCCAGTAGCGCGCCGTCGTCTTGCCACGCAAACGCCGACACGTTGGCGAACTGCACATCGGTACCGGTGTTCAGGTCCCTCATCATGAGGTCGGACCCGGTTGGGTCATTAGGAGTATCAGCATCGTGTCCGTCTCGTGCGTCGTCGTTCGGTGGTCGCTCTCGATGCATGGCTAGGTAAGCACCACCTTCGCTGAAGGCGAATGTGGTGACGTTCTCGACGACTTTGACGTCGAGCGTTGTCAGGTCCAGAAGTCCCATATCTTTGCGTGCTGCTTCTCCAGAGGCCCGGAGTTCAGCGACTGCGTCTTCCGAGCGGCCGATGGCATAGGCCATCCAGTGCGAGTCCGCGGAAAACGCCGGGTCCTCGCCAAATGAGGCGACGGTTCGGTCATCGGTCGTTGTGTTCGAGATTCGGAGTTCGTTCTCGCCGTTCGATCGCGTGATCGGATACGCAAGCCACTCACCATCGCGCGATAGCACGCTGCTACGACCCAAGGTTTCCCATTGGCCATAGTCAACTGTTGTCGGTGGCATCTGTTCCTGTGCGGCGACGCTGATTGACGCGGCGCAGAGGAGCAATACAGCCAGGGATTGTCGAGAGCGCATTGTCACGAGCGATGGCGGTGGGTGAGAGACGGCTTTGTCAGTTGTCATGCCGAGCACCTTTTTCACTAAACGGGTTCGACGTTCCTACACATGGAGTGCGGCTTTGTGGAAACTGCCGTTGCGCATTCAAGGCGTTCAGTGTCCACGGTCTCAAGGGGCCTGAGTCAGGGTAACCTGCTACAGGGGCTATTCGGCGAGCGTGCGCCAATTTTCCACCACATGCTCCGCTGTCCGCCACGCAAGCGCCTGGGCAGTCAACGTGGGATTGTGTGCGCCACTTGTTCCCATGACCGATGCACCGAGGATGCCAAGATTTGGGACCTCGTGTGAAACCCCGAAGCGATTCACGACGTTTGTTTCCGGACTGTCGCCCATGCGAGTGCCACCATAGGCGTGCGTTGAAACTCCCATGGTTCTACCGAGACCAGCACGCGTTACCTCAATGGCACCTGCGTCGCGGTACCATTGCACCATCTTCTCTTGGAGAAAGGAGGCGATTGCCAGTTCGTTCTGCTTGTACTCGCCCGTAATTCGGATGACCGGAAAGCCGAGTGGGTCGGTCACGACTGGGTCTAGGTCTAGGTAGTTCGACTCGTAGGGTAGTGTTGTCTTCTGGATGTAAGTACTGTGTGACCGGTCAGCGTTCTCCTTGACAAAGGCTTTCCACGCAGACCCCCAGCTTGGTGCGTGGCCAAAAGTGCTCATCCCTGCGGCCGTGATAGGGCGTCGGTCGGACATCACCCACAGGTTGCCACCGCCGATAAAGTCCAGATTGGTGTGGTCGAAGTTGTCATCCGCCCAATCATCAATGGCAACACCTTGTGCTGGCAGCCCATACCACGCCTTTAAATCAAACGGGAAAAGTGCCGAGACTCCTGCCCCTTGGTGGTGGCTGAAATAGTGTCGGCCAACCTGTCCGTGATTGTTCGACAGCCCAAGGGGGGAGCTACCTGAAGTCGATAGTAGGAGCAGCCGCACGTTTTCATAGGTGTAGCTCGCCAAGAGTACGAACTTTGCTGGTTGGAAAAACTCTTCGCCGTGTTGGAGATAGGTCACCCCGGTCGCTCGTCCTTCGGGATCCGTTTCAATCTTAGTGACATGTGCGTAGGTGACGATTTTAAGACGCCCGGTTGCTTCGGCTCGCGGGATTGTCGTAACTGCAGTCGAGTTCTTGGCGTCAACATGACAGCCGCCCTTATTGCAGAACCCGTGATACACGCAGCCTGAACGGTCTTGGTAACGTCGCGAATTAATCGCGGCGGGGCCAGGAAAGGGATGCCAGCCGAGACCGCGGGCGACCTCCGCCATTCGATTGAGGAAGCTGGTCCATCGAAGCGAAGGCATCGGGTACTCGCGTTGTCTCGGCCCCTCAAACGGGTTCCCACGCGGGTCAATTCTCCCGTTGATATTACCGGCCTGTCCTGAAATGCCGACTTCACGTTCGACGCGGTCGTAATATGGTTCAAGTTCGTCATAGTCAAAAGGCCAGTCTTCAATCGTGGTACCTGGCGGCAGACGCGACTTGCCGTATCGCTGTTGCGTCTCGCTGACGACCCGAAAATCCCAAGGATTGAGCCGCCAGCTCTGACCCCAGTAGTGAAGCGAAGTACCGCCGACGGCGTTCATCATGGGATGACTTTCGGCTTGGATCGCATCGACCGAACTATTCGGGCGGACGGTTGGCACCTCCCGGCTGGCTTTTTGGACTGCGAACGGCCAGTCGCGCACATTGTTGCGGATTTCGTCTGGGGCAAAATCACGACGTGTCAGCCGACTGCCGGCCTCGAGTCCAACGACCTGGAGCCCGGCCTCGGCCAGTGGGAGCGCTGCTCCGCCCCCAGCGGCGCCGAGTCCTACGATGATGACATCGGTGGTGGGTAACCTAGTCGCCATGCTGCGGTTCCCGGAGCGATAGCCGCGCACTTGCTTTGGTAAAGGTCTCCCAGTCATAGGCGGATCGGTGGTTGGGCTGAAGCTCGTTCGCCTCTAGGCGCTGCTGAGCGGCTGGCGTAACCGCTGTGCGGACTCCCGGATAGCCCAGCAGATCCCAGCCAATGAAGTCATGGTTTCCGCCATAGTAGGGATCGCCGAACATACCTTCGAGCACGTGCCTTCGCACCATGGCAAAAAATACCGATGAGTCCTCCAAGAATCCCGTTGCACTACCGGCTTCCACTTCGGTTAATACCGCGACTCGGTCGGCTTGCGATAACTCGAGGAAAGATGTTCCACGTGCTCGCCGACAGTAGCGGTCGAAGTTGGCGAGACCCTCACGGTATTTGTTCCGGAAGCCTGATAGCGCGCCTCCAAGCCCGCGGTCAATATAGCGGACGACACGGGCGTCACGTGCACCGAGTCCGTGTTCGTCGGCTGGGATCAATTCATCGACGATTGTTTCGAGCAACGTGGCTTCGTCGGTGGTTAGCTGCTCGTAGCCTTCTGAGGCCTGAGCTTCGGTTTCACCTGCTGCAGCCTTACGTCGCTCAAGGGTTGTTGCAGCCGGCAAGACCGCGGTGGTAGCCACGACCCCTGTGAGGGCAGCGCCCGTCAGCAGGTCTCGCCTAGAGATGGTCTCGCGTGATTTCTTCGTCATTTCAACACTCCTCCGATCCTCTGTTTGGATCTTCGGGTCGGGTGAAATACCGGTCACTCGTTACAACGCATTCTCTCGGTTGAAGTGTCTCGTTGTCGCTTTTCGTGAAAGTCTCGTGCGAACCGCCGTTTGCAAGGTCTCGTTCTACAGTGCCGTTCCTACGAAGTTCTTGGCACGAAGGTTTCCCTGCCATTTATCGCCTTGTGCCAACCCGGCCGCCAGGCAGCTTGAACACGTAAAGCGCATTGCCCGTAGCGGGATGACGGATGTCTGGCGTTAGAAGCCGCGGAACGTTCCGTGGGCTTCCTCCGCCTAGACCCGTTGAGATAGCGATGTACTGCTCACCATTCACTGTGAAGGTGATTGGGAAGCCTTGAACCGATGTGCCCAGCCTGGTCTCCCACAAGATTTTGCCAGTTTCGACGTCATGTGCACGGAAGGATCGGTCCAGGTCACCCACGAACGCCAAGCCGCCAGCAGTTGTGAGGACGCCGGTTAGGAACGATGCACGTTGTTCAAAACTCCAGACCTCCTTTAGCGTTTGGACGTTGTAGGCAGCAAGCTTTCCCAAGTTACCGTCCGTTCCAGGCATTTCAAACCATTTCCGATCTGCCTGTGAGCCTCCAGACCCTGGTTCGAGCACCACCTCTCGGCCAGCAATTTCTAGACAGCTCTGACTTAATGGGATGATGAGTACTTCCGCTTCGGGACTGTAGGCCGTGGCCATCCAGTTGTGACCGCCGGCGGTACTCGGGCAGACGGAGATCCACTGCGATACCTCAGCTGCGGCGATATCGGCACGATAGGTCACGTCACCGGTCGCTGGGTCGATGTGATCAAACACGTTCTGAAACACCGTTTCCTTGAAGTCGATAAACTCGCCAGTTTCCCGGTCTAGCTTCCAGAGGATGCCGTGCTTTCCGATCGTGAAGAGCAACTTTCGTCCTTCGACGTCTATGAGAACTTTTTCGAACACTTCGTCAAGGTCCAGCGCTTCCCCGGGCACATGTTGTCGATACCAGACGATTGCACCATCGTCCGGATCAAGTGCAAGCGTAGAATTTGTATACAGTGCCGCGTCATGAACCGTGAGTCCGCGACTGGCTGGAACCCATGGTTTCGGTTGGGCAGTAGGCCAGTAGATTAGGTCCAGCGTGGGATCGTAACTTCCGGCGATCCATGAGTCGCCACCTCCTCGAAGCGTAAGGGGTAAATCGCCCCACGTGTCCCCTCCAGGGTCACCAGGCCCAGCAATTGTGAAGGTCCGCCATAGTTCTTCGCCCGTCTCAGCATCATGTGCGGTGATGAAACAACTTTCTTGCTGGAATCTTGCGCAGCCGTTGATACCGTTAATGACTTTTCCGCGGACGACGATCGGTCCGCTCACATTTGTGTAACCCTGTCTGTAATCGGCGATTTTTGTTTCCCAGACAACCTCACCATTACGGGCGTCTATTGCAACCATAAAGGCGTCTTTTGTTGGCAAGAAAACCTTGTCATTGTAGAAGCCGAGATTACGCATTGTGGTAAAGCCACGCTGCAGTTCGTTGGGTAACTCCCGTTGATATTCCCACAATAATGTTCCGGTCTCCGCGTCGAGCGCTTGGACGATGTTTCGGGGGTTGGGCAGGTACATGACACCGTCATACACGAGCGGTGTTGGCTGGTTAGTGCCTTCCGCCATTGCCCAGACCCAAGCGAGTCGAAGGTCGTGCACGTTGTCGCGAGTTACCTGATCCAAGGGGCTATAACCCCAACCGTCGTAAGTCCTTCGGAACATCAGCCAGTCACCCGAGTCAGGGTTACGGAGATTTGCGTTGGTCACTGGGACGAACTCGGCAACTGTTTCATGCAAAGTCGTACGGTTGCTTGCGACGACTGGTGCACTCTCGGCATTCGGTGTGTTCGAGGTTGTATCCGAATCTGGTGTCGTGGAAACACCCGCTTGGCTTGAGGACAGGAGGAAACCCGCACCCTCCAAGGCCAACGGTTCGTTGCCGGGTCCGATACCATTCGCTTGGAGGAGATAAGCAACGATATTGATGTAAGTGCGATCGGAGAGAGAGCCTACTGCTTCAGGTGGCATTGTGGCTTTGACATACTCGAGCAAATCATTAACGCCCCGATCTCCCCAGACGTTCAGGAAGTTTGCGCCTGCCAGTTCCGGCGCTTCGAAAGCTCCACTAAAGTCCGACATGTGGCAACCAGCACACTCCACTTGATAGGCAGGCTCACCGGCCTCAGCTTGGGCTTGGGTATAGTGGGCCGCTTCCTGTGTCTCACCGTTCACGGAGCTGACAGGAAATCCGATGATGGCTAGAGTGAGTCCGATCCGAATTATAGGTTTCATGATCGATTACTCCGATTTCAGGATCCATCCACGCAGTTCACCGCCAGGATTTCCCTCTGTATGTATCTGGATGTAGTAGGAGCCTTCCAGTAGAGCCTGGACTTCTTCGTCCGTGAGGTGCACGCTGCCGCCTAGGACCCCGGTGGAACCTTTACTTACGGTCAACTGAAAAGCGATCGACCCTCGTTGACCTGCCTGGCCCTGATGCACGTGCGCCGCAATGGCAGCAGAACTCATTCCCTCGAAACTGCCTGTCATAAACAGGCTGTTCTCGACCAGCACGGCACGAACAGCGCCGATACCGGAGGTGGTCTGCGCTGCTCGAGCATCGATCGGTACGACTGAAAGCCTTGCAGAAAACGTGTCGCCGGCTTGGGCAAGGATGTGGGTCGATCCAAATACCGCCCATATGCACGCCACTAGCGTGACGGAGCTGGCTCGTGTCATCGCATTTCCTCTCGTTTCATATTTCGCGAAACCGCTTTTCAGTGAGAAGCCATCGAATCTAAGAGGGAGTTGGCAACGTTTCCCATGCACCTGTGTGGATGGCCCGATTATACAGGCGCTGGAAAATCACTGCTCGGCCACTTGCCCCAGCGGGCTTCTGCGGATTTGACCAGTAGGCCGTACCCGTGAAATACAGCGCTATAATCCTAGGATGCTAACGCGTCGTTCACTTCTTCGCAGGACTGCCGCTGCTGGAGTGGCTGCGTTTTCTGGCATGGCCAGCGTGCTTGCCGCCAGATATGACCTAGTTATCACAGGTGGTCGTGTCATCGATCCGGTGGACCGCCTTGACGGTTCCATGGATGTCGCAATTCGTGGTGACCGCATTGCTGCCGTGCAATCTAGCATTGCCGCATCGGATGCGGACAGAGTCATCGACGCACATGGCAAGTTAGTTGTTCCCGGTCTCATCGATATTCATACACATACTAGGCTGGAGCAAATGCCATCGACCTGTCTGGCCGATGGTGTTACTTCACTCGTTGATGGCGGTTCGCAAGGTGCGGACCGGATTGAAGAAATCATTGAGGTTGCGAGAGCTGCACCGAATCGAGTGCGTGTGCTTCTCAACGTGGCGAGGACCGGTATCACGCGTCCAGTGGGCGAGTTCATGGATATTAGTCACGCTAATATCCCGTTGGCCCAGCAAGCGATCGAGCGTCACCTCGATCTAATCGTTGGAGTTAAAGCGCGGTTATCAGCTGCCGTGGCGGGCGCAAACGACCTTGAGGTAGTACGTCGTGCACAAACCATCGTGGCACCGTTTAAATTGCCGGTGATGGTGCACATAGGTGACACAGTGTCGCCGCTTCGGGACATTCTTCAGCTTCTGAAGCCGGGTGATATCGTGACGCACGTTTATGCTCCAACTCCGCACGGCATCTTCGATGATGACGGCCAGCTGCTCCCAGAGGTGATTGCGGCCAGACGTCGCGGGATTTGGTTTGATATTGGTCATGGCCGTATTGCTCACATTACGTGGAAGATGGCTGAGCATGCACTTGAGCGAGGGTTTCCACCCGATACAATATCTTCTGATTGGAGCGTGGCTGGAAGTACTGATCAGGTGTTCGACTTTCCGAACGTGTTATCCAAGTTTCTGCTCTTAGGCATGCCACTCGAACAGGTCATTGCCTGTGGAAGTGCAAATGCGGCACGAGTCTTTCCCGCCTTTGCTGATCGTGGAACGCTGCGAGTCGGCAGTCCTGCTGACATCACCGTTCTAGATCTTCAAGATGGGTCATTTGAGTTCGTCGACAACGAGAACACCATACGTATTGGTCGACAGAAGCTCGTGGCCAGCGAAGTTGTTCTTGGTGGGAAGAGAGTAGACCGATGATTCTGATCGCGACCGTACCTGCTGCGATTCGAGCCCGTGACCAACGAACCCGCTAGCTCCGAAAGCCAGGAGCGCTCTCTCAAGAAGACGCTGGGACCCCTAACGATCTGGGGTCTCGGTGTCGGCTACGTTATTTCAGGCGAATACTTCGGCTGGAATCTAGGCCTGCCGTACGGTGGCCCGCTCGGCATGCTGGTCGCGACTCTGCTCGTGACCGTCATGTACGTCGCATTCGTCTTGAGCTATGCCGAGGTTGCTTGCGCGATACCGCGCGCCGGCGGTGCGTTTGTCTATGCCGACCGGGCATTCGGGACCACTGTTGGTTTCATTGCTGGTGTTGCGCAGCTCACTGAGTTCGTCTTCGCTCCACCTGCAATTGCCTTCGCCATTGGTGCTTACCTACAGACCTACTTTCCGATGTTTCCTGTGTGGGCCTTTGCCGTACTGGCCTTCTTCCTCTTTACGGGTCTCAATATTTGGGGGGTTCAGCAATCCGCAATCTTCGAGCTCGTGATTACGATTATGGCTGTAGCAGGACTGTTGTTGTTCGCGGGCTTCACACTGCCTCACTTCGACTTGGCAAACTTCAACCGAAACGCACTGCCGAGTGGCTGGGGTGGTGTGCTGTCAGCTCTTCCGTTCGCCATCTGGTTCTACCTTGCCATCGAAGGTGTGGCGAACGTTGCGGAGGAAGCGCGCGAGCCTCAGCGCGATATTTCCAGAGGATTCATCTACGCGATGATCACGCTCGTGGGCCTTGTCCTGCTGGTCTTCTTCTCGGCTATCGGCGTTGCGGGTTGGGAAGCGATCGTTTACGACGCTTCGGGAAACGAGTCAGACAGTCCTCTTCCACTCGGTTTAGCCAGCGTCGTCGGTCGTGGACACTTTGCGTATCACGTCGTTGCCATCATGGGTCTTTTTGGGCTGGTCGCATCTTTTCATGGCATCATGCTCGTCGCCGGACGCGCCATGTTCGAGTTTGGGAGAGTCGGTTATCTTCCATCCATCCTGGGGCAAACACTCTCCCATCGACAGACTCCAGCTGCTGCGCTCATCGCGAATATGCTCATTGGATTCGTGGCGCTTGCCACCGGTCAGACAGGAGAGCTCATCACGCTGTCAGCATTCGGTGCCCTGACGCTATACGGGTTGGCTATGCTGAGTCTGTTTCGACTGCGTCAGAAAGAACCCGGACTCCATCGACCGTACTCGACTCCACTCTATCCCTATCTACCTGCGACGGCAGCTCTTCTAGCGGTCGCTTGCTTTATCGCAATGCTGATTTCCAACCCAGGCATCGGCGGTATCTTCGTCGGCATCGTGCTCAGTAGCGTCCTTGTCTTCCGGGCCCTGGGCTTCCACAAACGCGGACTACCCCGATAGATGGGAAGCCAATCTAAATCTTTGTTCGAAAGTGGAGACTTTTGCGGCGGGTCAGGTGATAGTACCCATAACGTGAAAGTGTCGATCCTTTACCGGAATCACCGAATCCAGTCCAAGGCAGTGCTGGATCCGCATAATCACACCGGTTTTGAAAGACTGTTCCAGCGTCGAGCGACTGACTAAATCGTTCAGCACGGTCCCGATCGGCGGTCCAGACCGACGCAGTCAAGCCAAAACGCGTCTCTCTCATACGGAGAAGCGCCTCCTCATCATTCTCCACGCCTAATACCGGAACGACCGGCCCAAAGCTTTCCTCCTGCATTACTAATGTTTCGTTTGGTACGTCAGACAGTAGCGTCGGCCTAAAGAAATTACCGACCTGACCGGCGACCCTAGTCCCTCCAGTCAGGAGCCTGCCGCCTGCCCTAATCGCCTCGGCCACTTGCCTTTCAAGGACCTCCACCGCCTCTCGGCTAGCTAACGGCCCGAGTGTCGTATCTTCGTCCAACGGATCGCCCATGCGATACGCTTCGAGTGCTTCCTGGGCTCGCTCGAGGTACTCCTGAAGATGGCAACGATGAACATACACTCGCTCCACGGCACAGCAGCATTGACCAGCGTTATAACAGGCCCCATCGACCGTGCTCGCAGCCGCGAACGCCACATCAGCATCTTCGGCAACGTAGGCTGGGTCTTTCCCGCCCAGTTCAAGGCCGGCGTCGATAAAACGTTTTGCCGCCTCGTGATACACGCTCGCACCCCCTTCGACCGAGCCGGTGAACGACACATGAGCTACGCGCGGATCTGCGATCACGCGCGCGGTTTCTTCGTGACTTAGGACAAGGTTCGTCACTAGGTCAGGAATTTCAAGCGCGCCGAACGCGTCGGCGAACGCTTCTCCGGAAAGTGGTGTCTTAGCCGAGTGCTTTAGGAGTACCGCATTGCCTGCGAGCAATGCCGGGACGATAACGTTCACGGGGATGATCAGCGGATAGTTCCATGCCGCCACGTTGAGTACAACTCCCAGGGGTACGTGCTCGATACGTCGCTCGAAACCGTCTAGGCCTGGTAACACTTCTGGCGCGAGGGTTTTTTCAGCGATCGACACCATGTAATTGGCGCGCTCAAAAACCGTTTCCACCTCACGCTGCGCCTGCGCGATCGGTTTGCCCATTTGCTGCGAGACGTCCCGAGCAATCGACTTCGAGTTTTCCCGAAATCGACTGAGCCCGATCTGGACGTTTGCAAGCCGATCCTCGATTGGCACTTGATGCCAGTGACTGTAGGCAGCGTGCGCGGAGGCGAGTTTCGTCTCAAGACGGTCACCCTCATCAAACTCGACACGGCAGACGAGTGACTGATCGTAGGGATTTATTACATCAAGAGGCGCGCTCATCACTCTGGTGTCACATAGGCGCTAGTGATTCCACCGTCAACGACGAAGCTCGTTCCAGTAACGAAAGACGACTCATCAGAGGCCAAGTACAGAACGGCCTGTGCAATCTCCTTTGCCTCCCCGAAGCGTCCGATCGGAATATGGACGAGCCGGCGTTGTTTCTTCGCTTCGGTATCGAGCGCCTTCATTAGCAATTCGGTCTGAAGTGGGCCCGGGCAAAGCGCATTGACACGAATGTTTTCCCGTGCGTGCACAGTGGCCAACTCTCGACTCATCGCGAGCACGCCCCCCTTACTCGCGGTATAGGCTAATTGCGGTGTTGCTGCACCCAGTATGGCGACAAAAGACGCGGTGTTAATGATGGTTCCCCCACCGGCTCGCCGGAGTGCAGGAATACCATATTTGCATCCTAGGAACACACTCTTCAAATTGACAGCCATCGTGAGATCCCAAATGCCCTCATCGGTCTCCACAGCGTCCCGGTCCTCATCATGCATGATGCCCGCGTTATTAAATAGAACATCGAGCCGACCGAAAGTCCGTTCGGCTGTCTGCACCATTCCCGCGCATGCCTCAGATTTTGAGACATCAGCCAGGCAGTACATTGCAGTTCCACCCTGCTCTCTGACAAGTTTGACCGTTTCCTGCCCTCCGTCGTCGTTAACATCCACAACGACGACTTTGGCACCCTCAGCTGCAAATAAAACGGCCGTCGCTCGGCCGATTCCGCCCGCACCACCAGTGATCAACGCTACTTTGTTTTCAAGTCGCATCCGCTTATCCTCGCCGCTGATGTCCGGTTCGCCACATCACGCGGACGCCAGGCTCCGCATCATCCAGCGTGCGGAACCAGTGCAGCCTTTGCCAGTGCATCGAACAGCCGCTGTTGGGCAGGATCGTCGCCTGCTGTTAACTCCGGGTGCCATTGCACCGCTACCAGCCACGGATGGTCTCGTATTTCCACCGCCTCAATCGTGCCATCAGGTGCGTGTCCGACTACCGTGAGTTCCGGTGCTGCCTTATCGATCGCTTGGTGATGCCATGAGACTGCTTCAAATTCCTTTGAGCCGAGAATCTCGCACAACCTCGATCCGGATTCAAGGGTGACAGTGTGCATTATCGGCTCCCGCGGGGGTGCCCGGTGGGTGACCAACTCCCCGACGACGTCTGGCAGGTGTTCGTGCAGTGTACCCCCCATCGCAACGTTAATCACTTGAGCGCCTCGACAAATTGCCAGCGTCGGGACTCCCAGCTCCACCACGCGTCGCGCGAGTGCGAGCTCCGTGCTGTCCCGCTCTGCATCGACCAGATAGAAGGTCGAATGCTCCCGCCCTCCATAAGCTACTCGGTCGATATCTCCGCCACCTGCGAAAATCAGTCCATCGACACTCTTCAGCCAGGCGTCGAAGTTAGGTTCACCAGGCGGCAGCAAGACCGGGCTGGCCCCGGCTCGGCGGACTGCGTCGACATACTCAGAGGGTAAATGGAAATGTCCTTGGTCGTTTCGGCCATAGGTGGACAGACCGATTACCGCACGCGTCATAGTCAGATGCGCTCGAAGTAGCGCTTGCGCTCCCAATTATCCACCGAGACGTCGTACGCTGCGGCCTCGGTTCGGAAGAAATGAACGTAATGTTCAACGACCGGGTCGCCGAATGCGGTGCGCGCGAACGAACTCCTCTCGAATAGGTCAATAGCTTTCCCGAGTGAACCCGGTAAGCTGGCCTGATCTTGAGCAGCGTAGAGATCCCCTGAGAAGTGTGGCGGCGGTTCGGTCTTGTTCGCAATCCCATCCAGGCCAGATGCTAGCGCTGCGGCATAGACCAGATAGGGATTGCAGTCGGCACCAGGTAACCGGCACTCGATGCGCAAGTTCTCACCACTACCAACCACACGAAAACCCGCAGTACGGTTGTCGTGGCTCCACGCTAAACGCGTGGGTGCCCAAGAGTTGGCTTTATACCGCTTGTAGGAATTGACGTTCGGTGCGTAAAAAACCATGACGTCGAGTGCATGGGCGATCCAGCCACCGAGAAACCACCTGAAGGTATTTGAGCAGTGAATCGGGCCGAGCTTCCGGTTGCCGATGAAGGCGGCCTTTCCGTTTCCCTGACGCAGACTTAGGTGCACGTGGCAGCTCGACCCGGCTTGGTCATCCGCATATTTCGCCATGAATGTGACACTCATCCCGAGCGAATCGGCAAGCTCCTTGAGACATTGTTTGAAGATGACATGCCGATCTGCCATCTCGAGCACCTGGGCGTATTGGATGTTTAGTTCGTGCTGTCCTAGACCCCACTCACCCTTGGAATTCTCCACCGGTACACCGGACCGTGTGAGATGGCGCCGCGCTGGCTGGTTGAATCGTTCGAGCCGTGTACCCTGCAGGGCATGGTAATCCTCGATGTACCAGCCGGCTTCCCGCAAGTCAGCATAATTCTGCGTATGTGCGTCACGGTAGCTGCTCTCGAAGATGTAGTACTCGAGTTCTGACGCGCCCAGGACTTCGAAGCCTGCGGCGGCGGCGGCTTGTACCTGCGTTTGAAGGATCGTCCGGGGAGCTTGGTCTACGGGTGCCTCAGTATTCTCGTGTCGGAGACCGCAGATCACGAGTGCCGTCTTCTCGAGCCAGCTCGCCACCCGAAGCGTCGGCAGATCCGGTGCCATGTGAAAATCGCCGTACCCTCGCTCCCAGTTCGCCAGCCGGTATCCTGTAACTGGGGTCATTTCCATGTCCACGGTCAGGAGGTAGTCGCAGCAGTGCGTGCCGTGCGCAGCTGCGTACTCCAGAAAGAACGCTGCATCGAAACGTTTCCCCATCAGCCGACCGTAGAGATCGGTGAATGCGATCAACACCGTATCGATTTCGTCGTTCTTGACCAACGCAGCAAGCTGTTTCAGTGTGAGGAATCCTTTAGGTGGGAGCATACAAATAGTCCTCGATCACTTAATCGAATTCGTTGCTCGATAGAGCACCGCGTTGAACAGGATACGGAACGAGCTAAAGGGCTGCCCACGCCACTGCGGTCTGAAGCCAAGAAGCACAACATGTCCGTTGCCGTGTCGCACATCGACGGCCGCAGCGCGGTCGTGCAGGTAATCTTCACCGAGCAGGTATCCTGATAGTAATGGCGATCCGGTTGAGGCATACCGCGCGAGGATGTCGCCTTCGAAGCCGTCCAGCGTGGTGAACGCGGGGCTTCGGCTGAAGAACACTGCACTCTGTGGTGCCATGCCCGCCGTGACTGGATGCAAGGTGTCGATTTCGATCTCGAGGAGTGAACCACCAGCAAAGAACTCCCTCCGTGACAGTCCAGCGATCACATTCCTCACAGGCAGGTGCAGTGCCTCAATGGCGAAGTCGCTTGCACTGTTCAGGCAAACGAGCGTTCCACCATCGCGGACGAACCGGTCGAGCGCGCGGACGCCCTCTAGGCCGATTCCACCGGTGTAGCGCGGGGGCACGACACCGTCCGCGAATCCCTCAATGATTGGAGTGCGCCCAGGGTCAGTCAGGACGATGACGTCGTATCGCGTGCCGAGAGCACCTGATCGGATGTCGACGTTCCGTATGTTCGTGAAGTTAAATTCGAAACGCTCAAGCACCCAGCGCGTCCAGCCTTCATCCATGCTTGGTGCCCACGGACGGTGAAGACCGATCGCTGGCGGTGAGAGCGGAGCCCCTGACGGTGACGCGGCCGTCGCGCTGAGACGGAGGTCGGTCATAGTTTCGCGCGCGTCGCGACTGAGTTGAGAGAGGATGAAAGTTGCCCCCGAATCGTCTT
>ERZ651768.1563-NODE-1563-length-16653-cov-6.328004_pt1 | contig 16653 bp, 11 predicted proteins | sample MGYA00514754_ERZ651768 | MGnify/ENA metagenome assembly ERZ651768
CATTAATAGAAACTTCATCTTGACCATAAAAAGACATTTGACCCACTTCAATGATCTCACCCTTAAATGGTCCTGATCCAGCCATTCCTGCAAAATCTGATTGACTAGCACTATCCGGTGAGGTAGAAGCTAAAAAAGCATCTATGGATGAAAATGTTGTCCCACCTAAAAATTGCGCCCAGGAAGCATCTAAGAAAAATACACCATGGCGAAAAATGTTAAAGGAATTAAAAAATTTGAATTTCTCATATGTAACACCGCCTGTGAGTGTGTGGCTTCCCATGAAATAACTCAAATTGTTAGTTATTTGCATCACATCCTGATCCAAGATATTATGGATCGAGAATGGCTCATGCCCCACTGTTGTGTATGTTACACCATTTTCACCGATTTCAATCGTTGGGAAATCGACACTCTTCGCTTCACGAAAATCCCTGAATTTGTTAGAGCTGAAAAAGAACTTATTCGCAATATTGCTTCCAAATCTGCTATTTAGTTCCAAAGCATAAGAATCAAGATTATTATTAATTCTATAGCCCGAATTTTCAAATGGAAGGCTTGACGTATTTGGACCACGGCCCGTGTTATTATGACTCAAAACAAATCCATGAGGACCAAGGTCTCGATAAGACCTTAACATGTTATAACGGAACATTAAATTATGATTTGCACTGAGGTTATAATCCAGTTTTAACAGCATTTTATCATTATCAGTGAGATGGTTATATCCTTGATAATCGCCCGTTTCATAATTATAAACATCCTTCATTCTTTGCTTTATTGCATCCATGGTCGCCGCAGAAACTCTGGATTCGCCGAACTCAATATTACCATCATCATCTGCAACATAATTTGTACCAGGGTCAGTGCGCCGTTCCATTTCAAAGTTTGCAAAAAAGAACAATTTATCTTTCTTGATTGGACCGCCTACAGACAATCCGGTCTGGCTAAAGTTAAGTTCTGGGCTTGCGAGTATTTCTTCACCGCCGATTGAATTGCCAACTAAAGATTCACTGCGATTATAAGCGTATACGGTTGCAGTTAAATCATTTGTGCCGCTTTTTGTAACTGTATTAATTCCAGCACCTGTAAAGCCTCCTTCAGACACGTCGAAGGGTGCGATGGAAACTGTAACCTGCTCAACGGCATCCATGGATACGGGTTCGGCATTCGCTTGCCCTCCTGGTGCCGGGTCATCCAATCCGAACGGGTTGCTGAAATAGGATCCATCCAGGGAGATATTATTGTAGAGCCAATTGCGACCCCCAAAACTGAAATTGCCATCGCTGCGGGGGTCCAGTCTGGTTAAATCGCGAGTACTGCGTTTGATGGAAGGCATTTGAATCACCTGCTCCGCACCAACAAACGTGGCCGCACCGGTTCGATCACTGTTTAATACATCGTCCCCTTCTGCGGTAACTTCGACACCAGCCATTTCGATCGCTTCAGTTGAAAGGGAAAAGTCAGAGCGAGCATCCTGACCTAAATTTAGGTAAACACCCGATTGATCCTGATCCTGATAGCCAATATAGGATACAGCTATTTTGTAAGGACCGCCAATTTTCATATTGGTAATGGCAAAATAACCATTATTCATGGCGGTGGTGCCATATTGCGTGCCACTGGGGATGTGGGTTGCAACAATATTTGCGCCCACTAAACCTTTGCCATCTTGACTTTTAATAAAACCATTGACGCCTGAAGTGGTCAATCCCTGGCTAAACAGAATAGAGGTGAAAACGGCTAAGATGAAAACATATAATCTCTTCATTTAAGTTGCTCCAATTCAGATTTATTTTAGGATATTAGGGGACTATATTGTAAGAATAAATTCGAAACGAAATCAAATATTTTTCTTACAATTTTCTAACCGACTTCGAACATTTCGTACATTAAAAATGATATCCCAACCCCAACCTGATATGAGAAAATTCTTCCATTTCTTTGAAGCGGGTTCCCTCCTCTCCAAAGAAATGCGTAATCGATAATTCAAGATCCCAATTTTCAATGGGCGAATAGGATACACCACCTCCCAGCATAGACTGATTGTCCTTTAAATCCGAAAATGTATTCCCCCGTATTTCCAAGGCATTATCCCAATAATTGCCCGTTACTGACAGCATCATCCCCAGATCGGTGAACATGGCAAAAGGCGTGCCCATGCCAGGCTGGAACTCATCTTCTGTCATTGGTGTTTCTGTTGGGATTCCAAATGGATCAAAAATGTAACTCGTGCCATTAACTTCCAATATTTCACTGCCGATAATTTGACCCGTAATCATCATATCATTTGATGTCGTATATTCCAATTGAACTGCATATTGCAAATATGAAGCATCTCGGAGAATTGAAAAATCGGTTTCATAATCATTTTCTGTTTTATAGTAACCGGCTTCGATTCTTCCTGTTGCATCACCAATGAATGAGACTATATCGAATCCCAACACATCCGTTTTCCTGTAAAAAAAGATGGGAAATACCATTTCCCAGCCGGAGTTATACCCACTATGAGTAAAACCCCGATCGCTGCCTGTAAAATAGGACAAGCCCACATCACTGTTCCCAATGACCATTTGCAGGCGCAGACCATATTCATTGTCTTGCTTTGCCTTTTTCACAAGTACACCAGGATCATCCATCGTTATAGGAAAATCTTCCTCGCCAAAAGGGAACCGATTCCCTTTATGGTCCGGAATATACACTGCTTCAATCTGCAAGTTATTCCAATAATATTTAACGGCAGCAGACAATGTACCAATCTTGCGATCCGTGCCTGCTAAAAACATATAATAATAATCGTATGGATTCAGGTTATCCGTGGGATTGTTCCCGTCCACAGCACCCCAGGCATGGATTTGTTTTCCCACTTTCACCTCTCCCCAACTTGGAAACCAGGTCAAATAGGTTTCCCGGAAGTGGAATTCGTTTTCGCCACTGGACCACCGATATTCCAAAGCTGAATTTGTTTTCAGGTCAAAATTACCATGGGTATAACCAACTTCTGCTTCAAGGAGACGAAACGGCAGAGAAATTTCCGAGTGATCGGATGTGCGGACCATCGTGGCAGGGCGTAAACTCCCTGAATAGTTGAGTTGGCCATGCAAAAACAGGGGCAACAGGAAAAATAACACCCATCTCATATCGCGCCTTTTCATTAAATCATTCCTGAGATACTCTACTCTCTGATCATCACCAGCATCATTTTAATGGCTGTCATCCATTTCAGTTCGTAAGGTTCATTGGCCGGCATAATGATCATTCCCCCTTTAGAAACTTCATGGTCCGTTCCGGAGATGGTCACTTTGGCTGTTCCATCCGTCACCAGGACCTGCGAATCAAAGGAAGCTGTGTGTTCGCTCAATCCTTTATTACCTCGGCAACCTCTTTAAATTCTTTTCCTGGAACAAATTCTGATCAATCCCTGAATCAACCTGGAGATCTGAAAAGGTGACCTCTGTGGTATGTTTTTTTTGAACATCCTCCACAAAGACCCGCTCTATGACATAATAGTTTTTCAATTTTTGAAACTTGAACTCTTTTCTTTTTTCCAACTTGCCCCGCTTGTCGTATGATTCTTCTTTCACCGCAACAAGCGTGGATTTTTCGATCCATGTGACATGCTTGGAATAGGATGACTTTGCTACCTTTCTGGGGACGATTTCAATGAGATAGCATTCCTTTCCTTCCACGACATCATCATTTAACCGGTTATAATCGTTTTCATTCAATTCCCGGCTGGACATATCTTCATAGCTCAGATCCGAGCCCATAAAAGAATCTCCTTTCTTCTTGGAGGAAATCCTGCGGACTTTCTTAAAGGCCGGCAGCCACATGCGCATTTCATCATCCTTTTCATCGTGTTCAATCTTGAGAAATGCCACACCTTTATCATCCTTGGGCTCCAGAAACCAGATGATCTGTTTCTTATTGGCATCCATGGATTTTGATACCATGGCATTGGTTCTTGTTTTCCCTTTGGCATTGGTCAAGACCATTTTGGTTTTGTTAGACATATCGATAGGAGACGGTCTATCATCCATCATTTTGGCGATTTCAATTCCTGTCTGGCTGAAAAGAAAAGATCCGAACAAGATAACGATTGTGAGCTGTTTCATTTTATAACCTTTGTGTAATTGCATTGTACAGGCACAGCATGCTGCATCCCTGCAGTTAATGATGAATCAAATTTTGTTTACTGGTTACCACCGAATCGCCGCAGATGCCCAGGTGTATCCTGCCCCAAATGCGGCAAGAATGATATAATCTCCATCTTTTATCCGCCCTTCTTCTAAAGCTTCGCACATGGCAATTGGAATAGAAGCAGCTGTCGTATTTCCATATTTTTGGATATTGGAATAAAGTTTATCCATTTCCACACCCATGCGCTTGGCGACAGATTGCATGATCCGCAAATTGGCTTGATGCGGAATGATCAGCGACACATCTTCTATCGATAGATTATTATGATCAAGGGCTTCCTGAATCACTTCCGGAAATCGGGCTACTGCATTTTTAAACACTTCACGGCCGTTCATCCATGGTTCATAGGTTTTTGCCTGTTCGTTCGTCACGGCGTTGACCTGGTCGGGAGATGATGAACCAGGTCCTTTCATCCACAGGTTTTTCAAGTCTTTCCCTTCACAATGCAGGTGGGTAGATAAAATACCACTCTCATTATTGCTCGCCTGCAGAACTGCTGCACCAGCACCATCACCAAATAAAACGGCCACATCCCTCCCCTCGGTGGTTTTATTGATGAATTTCGTTTGGGCCTCCGTTCCAACAACCAGCACCGTATGACAGGTGCCTGACCGAATGTATTGATCCGCAATGGACAAGCCATAAACGAAGGCCGAACATGCCGCTTTTATGTCGAATGCGGCCACGGTCCGCAATCCCAATTTGTCTTGAAGTTGAGAACTGACACCAGGGAAAAAATAATCTGCCGACAGAGTAGCCACGATGACAAGATCAATGTCTTCAGGTGCAACACCTGCCATGTCCATTGCTTTTTTAGACGCAGGAATAGCTAAGTCCGAAGCTGCTTCATCTTCCGTGACCCAGCGCCGTTCTCGAATTCCTGAACGAGCCTGAATCCATTCATCCGACGTGTCCATGATGGCCGTCAAATCCTGATTGGTAACCACCTGCTCCGGGAGGTGAAATCCCATTCCCATTATTTTGCTTTTTTTCACCTTATCTGTACCCCTCTATTAAGCGTTTTTTAAGCAATTCTGCCAATGCAGATAAAACTGTTAATGTACCCAGCGAAGTTGAGACCATGGCGAAAACCATCAGTCCACCAATATATTGAATTGGTAAAAACGCAGAGAACAACAAAGCACCAAAGCCCATGTTAGAACCGGCATCCAGAATGATGGGATACCCCACATCATCGATCACTTCACGGCTGAGTTTATTTTTATCCACAGTTCGAGACAGCCTCCTGAACTGGGCGATGTAATGAACGGCAAAATCGACACCCACACCTATAATAATAGAGGACAGGATCGCAGTAATGTGATTCAATGAAATATGAAAATGTCCCATTAACCCGAAATTGAGAATAATGGCCGAGGTCAGGGGCACAACAGCCAGAAAGCCCCAAAGAACCCGTTTGAAAAAGATAGATGCAATGATCCCAATAACCAGCAGGGAAAACACGATACTCAGTGCCGACGATTTAACGATCATGATCACCATATCGCGAAAAACAACAATCATCCCGGTTACATCAATCTTCAAATCAGATTTCAGGTCTTCATGAATATAGGTATTGATCCTCCCTACAAAGGAAAAGATCTCATCGGTGGACATGACCCGGCTCAGTGCTGTAATGAGTCCAGCGCTGTAATCATAATCTACCATGGAGGAAAAATCTTCAGGATCACCGGACATAGAATACATGGTAAACAGGTTATTTACTTTTTCCCGGTTTTCCGGGACTGTTTCAAATGCAGGATCATCATCCATGACTGTGCGGTGCATTTGTTTCACCACATCTGCAATGGAATAGCTGAGGGAGATTTTTTCATTTTCTTCCATAAAATCCTGCAGGGCAGTCATATCATTTAATGCGTTGGGATCCTTCATATCACCCTCCACCCGAGCCCGAATATCCATGGTTCCAGTCATTTCGTTATCTATAAAATCCATGCTGTCACGAATTTCTGTCCCCGGTTTAAAAAAGTGGGCAAAATTCACATCTACGGTAATCTTGAAGAAACCAAGCACGCCGATCATCACCAGGAAAAGACCTGTGGAAAACACATATTTAGGATGCGTCAATACAACCCGCCCCAGGCGGTCGATTAATTTTTCAAAGGCACTGACCTCAGAGATTGCCTTCGAATCCATATCCCATTTTTTAAGACTAATCACTGCCGGCAGCATGAAAGAACTTAAAAACCAGGCCCAGGCGATGCCTGCGGAGATGGCGATACCATAACCGATCAAAGGTTCCAGCGGAGATAAGATCATGGTTAAAAATGCAGCCGCTGTTGTGACAGTTGTTAAAAATATGGGAATCAATAATGAATCCATGGTGGTTGCAACAGCATTTCTCACATCCCTTTTAAGCCGCATTTCTTTAAAGAATTTGGCCACAACGTGTACACCGTCCGAGTTGGCAATTGTTAATAATATAATGGGCATGGATGTATTCACCATGGTAAACAAAAAACGATCAGAACCGGTTAGCTTGTAAACCCAGCCCATGAAACCCATCATGGCAAAAAGAGAAAAACCAATCACCATTATGACCATGGCCACAGCGGGAACACTTCTCAGATTCAGCAATAGGATTACGACCATAATAAGCAAACCTGCTTTCATCAGCGATTGGACATCATCCCGAATCACTCCTGGGATAGTCCCCGTAATGTAAGCAGACCCTCCGTAATGAACCTCAAAATCCTTTAAAATCGGATCAACAACGGCCACCACTTCATTTCTAAATTTGTCTAAACCAATCTCATCAAAGGGCTGGATCATAGCAAGTAAATAATCTTCATTCTTACTTACGAACCGATCTTTAATATTTGGATTTTTATCCAGGTATGCTTTAATCCCCTGAATATCGTTCTCCGTCAGGTTCCGATCCGGTTGCAAATCATCGATTTCCATAAAACCATCATAATTGTCCATTCGTGTGGCTGTGGAAATACTCATAACTTCCTCTACTTCCGACAAGGCATCCAGTTTCTCTGAAATATCCCATAAAGCTGCGAACGCATTGGGGTGAAAAACAGTTTGTCCCTCCTTGCCAAAACCAATAAAAATAATTTCGGTGCTGCCGAATTCTTCCTGGACCATATCCCACGCAATTCTGGAATCCAGGTTTTTGGGGAGCATTTTCATCATGTCATCATCTATAACAGAAAATCGCAGCCCGGAACCCATGATCAATGTTGCGATTATTGAAATAATGATCGTCCGCCGGGTATGGTCCAGGCTTTGTTGAATGCACCAACTGCGAATTGGGTGGTTCGAATAATTAGTCTGCATTCTGTTCATGATATTTTTCTATTGCTTTCATTCCATCACCAGTAAAAATCCCACGGGCCACAACATTGACAAATCCATGAATGGTTTCCCGGATCGGAAGATCATTTTTCAGAAAAAATTCCGGTTGGAACGTGGAATTGACAATATTGATATAAACTATTGCCGCTATCTTCATATCAATATCTTTCCGGGCCATTTCTTCATCCTGTGCATTTTTTAAAATGATGAAAAATCTATCCACCTGGCTTAAACGAAAGGATTCCATTTCTCTCCAGATATCCGGATATTGTGATTTTAATTCTGCCAGTCGATAAACCGGGGTACGGCTGCCAAATTTGGCAATTTTATCCATGATCTTAATAAATTGAACGGCTGGGTTTGGCTCTTCCTTCAACACTCGAACAAAAATAGAATCCACATGATTCATGGCAAAGTGCATGATAGCTCGGATCAGCTTGTCTTTGGTCGGAAAGAACTTGTAAATGGTTTTTTTGCTTATGGCCATCCGCCTGGACAAAGCATCCACAGTAAAGGCCCGAACACCCGAACTGGAAACGGAATCGAACCCTTCTTCTAAAATCTGGTTTTTCTGGGAATCTTCATTCATATAAATAGGAAACGTTATTCGTATATTTCGTTTCCAATATTAAAATAAATACTCTAAACAAAACAAGGATAAAGATGTTAATAATCGGGTTGATTAATAATTCAAAATGGATTGGTACAGGGAAATGGTATCATTGATATCAACGTTTCCATCAGTATTAACATCTGCCGGCGGTGTTGATTCATACCCATAACCCAGGATCATATCAACAATATAATTCAGGTCCAACACATCGAGAACACCATCGAAGTTCACATCTCCCACAGTGTATTCCGGGAAACCGCCTTGCAGAAAATAATAGGTGTATTTTTCTGCCCGGGCAATCATGGATTGTCCGGTGCCCGGGAAATTATAATTCCAGACAACAGCGTGCTCCGCAGTAACTTCAAATAAACGGGAGTCGTTGGCATCGGTGATCAATGTATTGCCATTGGGAAGTCGAAAGGCACCGGACTGCACATTGGAATGGAAACCGCCAGTGTGGATCCATACAGGATCTTCCGGGCCGTAAGCCTGACCCGGTTCCAGATCATAGGTGCCTTCCCCATTCAGAGGTGTCTCTATTTCAAACACTGCAGATGCGTTCACGGTAAAATCATTATTGAATAAGATCAAATTTCCCGAGCCGGGATATCCGTCAGGGATCCAGTTTACTCCATGCTGGTGTGTCAGCCTTTGATCTGCTGCTGTTCCCCTGCCATAAACCCGTGGATTGCCCCAGCGGTAAAGAAAATCACCCCCTTTGCCGGCATTTCCTCCCGCATGCCCTGCTGCTTCTTCTGTGGTTGTACTATGGTCAATAATATACACCTCTCCATGGTGGCGGCTGGATAGCACGATTTGATCCAGTACCCCATTGTAGTCAATGGCATTGAAATGTTTCCAGTCCGCATTGGGACCGCCTGGACCCTGGTTTCCGCCAACATTGCCAAAATTTATATCCTGGAGCTCCGGATGATCAGCCACAACACCATAATTTGACAAACTGGAATCCACATCCTGGATCAGATGGTCCCACAGGTGCCACTCCCAGACAATATTACTATCACTGCCAACCGGTTCCACTTCCAGTATTGCCTCACTCCACATTTGATTTAGATTATTGTCAACAGCGTTCCGTCCCATCTCCTCCCAGCCTTTGCCGGCACCACCGTAATAGGCGGAACCATTTCCCTGGACAGCGGGGTGCCTTTCCCAGGCCAATACCAGGATATTACCATTCGGCAGAGGCTGAATGTCATGATGGTGCTGATATATCTCATTGGCAATTTCGTTATACCATAATAGATCCCCATTCCAGTTGTAAGTGGATATACCTCCACCGACACCGCCGGTGGTCATGGTAGGATTTGCAACACGATAAGGATAAACCAGGGTACTGTCCTGAAGCAGGTAGGGCATGCTGGCTGCACCTCGCTGGTGTTCCCAGGAATGGATGGTATTTAAATCATTGTCTATCAGGTAACTATGGTTGTTGCTTCCTCCCCCCGGGCCGCCCTGATTCGGGGAAAATAATGTAAGACCATTGTAGGCCTGGCCCCATAGCAGGGGTATACAAAGGAAATGTATTATTATGGTAATTTTAGCGTTCATTTGAAACCGTCTTAATAATTTTTTTTAACCAATGGACCCATGGAAGGTCAATTAGTTAAATATTCTTATATCTATTTAGATTAATGACATAATTTAATTTAGACTCTGTCCTTTTCAATCAAACGATTTATTTGGTTTTGGCACTAAAGCGCATCTTCAAAGTTTACATAATTGTCGGTAATACATTCGGCAAATGGATTTCTCCTGTTTTTACCGGGATTTTACTGGTAATCCTGCGGGTCTTTGTAGGCCTGGGCAGAATTTTCGACCTTCTTCTTTTCCCCTCGATCCACACGCCAATCCGGCAGCCAATTGTGATTGTGGGCAATCCCCGGTCCGGAACAACTTTTTTGCACCGCTACCTGATCAAACAGGGCCTGGGCACGGGGTCCCAGCTATGGCAGATGATTTATCCATCCATCACAATCCAAAAAATAATAAAACCCATGCTCCCCCTTTTAGAGGTCATCAGTCCTGCCAGACACCATTCAACAGAAGCCCATAAAACAGGTTTAACATCCATTGAAACTGACGATGTATCTCTTTTATTCCGCTATTTCGACGGTTTTTTCCTATACGGTTTTTTTTTAACATTCGATGAAAGGGACTTGTTTGATTGGGTGGATCCCCGGATTCGAGATACATCCGCAAGGGATTTTTCCTGGTTTGAATCACTCTGGAAGCGAAACCTGCGGTCCAACAGGGGCAGTCGCTATATTGGTAAATTATTCAGCCTGAGCGGGAATCTTCCCGCATTTCAAAACCATTTCTCTGATGCAAAGGTCTTATACATGCTCCGCGACCCGCTGAATGTGATTCCTTCGGGATTAAGCCTGGTAACTGGTGTTTTGGACAAAAAATTTAATTTCTGGTCGTTGGATGAAAATATTAAATCCCGATTCATTGAAAGACTATATTCAGCCCTTGTCGAATTGTTAAATCGTTTTCATGATGACTGGATTCAGGGAAAGATTGATAGGGAAAAGGTGCTGGTCGTCCATTATGATAAAATGATGTCTGACTTTGAATCCCTGATGGAAGAGGTACTTACTTTCATCGATGCAGAACCCACCGCTGAAATGATCCAAAATATCAGAGAAACGGCTGAAAGCCAGAGACAATACAGGAGCGGCCATCGATATGACCTGGAAAAATTTGGCCTGAGTGCAGAAAGAATCAAAAAAGACTGTGCCCGCATCTATCAAACATTCTTGAACTGACCGATGAAACAAAAAGTTATCACTTTTTCATTCATGGTTTCCCTGTCTTTTGGATTGGACCTTCGTCCAATCCAATCCATCCAGAATTGGAATATCCTCCAATCCGGCAATATCACCGTAGAGTGGACAGAATATGAAGGTTTCCTCATCAGCAAGGCGGAAACAATGTTGCATCATCCCATGAATGAAATTGCCAGTGTCATCCAGGATCTCAAGCATTATCCGGATATTTTTAAGAGGGTTACCACAGCGAGACAATTAGGGTCCGACGTTGTACAGATTGTTTTGGATATGCCTTTTCCGTTTGACGGCCGGGATTATATTATAAAATACCAGATAGAAAAATTGGAAAATAAATGGATATTTGTATTTTCCGCGGTGGACCATCCCCAGGGGATCCTGGACCCAAATCATGTCAGGTTGCCCAATGCAGCCGGGATTTGGGTCCTGACGGAACAGGAAGCGAACAAGACCAGTGTCACCTATGCCTGGAACGGTGAACTGCTTGGCAATTTCCCTGATTTTGCCCTGCATCGCGCCTGGGCAACTCAGGGAACCGAAGTGTTAAATTGGCTGGATCAGGCACTGTCTAAAAAGAATAATTCATGAAAAAATCGGTTTTCTTCTTATTGATCTCATTATCGCTTGGAGATGAGCCGGCGATTCTTTTCAGCGGTTATGTGGATTTCGCACATATTTCCAGGCTGTCTGATTATTCCCTGATTGATATTCCCTACAGGATGGGTTCGCTGGAATTTGAACATGGGTCTGGAAATCTTTCCTTAAATGGCAATTTTGTTTTGGAATACCAGGTCCGGGGTGATTCTTACTTCCTGGGATCAAAGGATCCCCAGGAATTCAGGCTGGACATGCGCGAACTTTACACCACTTACAGTGGAAACAATTTTGAGTTCCGGATCGGGAAACAGATTCATTCCTGGGGCAGTGTGGATGAAAACAGCCCACTGGATAATGCCAGTGCTTTTGATTATTACTACATATTTTTTCTGGGAACGGAACGAAAGATGGCAACCATGTCTGCAGCTCTGGATTATTATTATGGCAATCTCAAAACAAGTGTAGTTTTTTCGCCACTGCATCATACGAACCGCATACCGCTGGGCGACGATGATTTTCCCATCACTTTGCCCGTCTATCCCCAGGAAGACCAGATTTTCCCAATAAATAAATTGCCCTTTGAAGGCGGAATTTATACTACCCTGTCCCATGGGAAAGGTGATATTTCTTTTTCCTATTATTCAACGTATGACAGGATTTTTAATCTGACAGGTGTCAATGTCTATGGGCATGGATCTGACCTGTCATTTCCTTATATAGATATACTGTTTGGTTATCGGAAAACAAATGTCATGGGGGTTGGTGGTGTTTTTCTTTCAGACTGGTTCGTTCTGCGCGGAGATATTGGCTATTTTTCAACCCGGGACCTCAATTCCAGTACAAGCCGCGAAAGCACCAACAATCCTGCCTGGTACGATTCGCTTCATTTTTCATACCCTTTGCAGGAACAGGCAGATTTCTATGAAACGACCATACAGATAGAAACAGAGCTGCCCCTGAAAATTAATTTTGTTGCACAATATTTTCAGTACGATACCCTCTCTTATGCTTCCGGCAGCCTGCCGGTCGACCAGGAGATCAGTATCCCTAATCTGAATATTGATCCGGAAGAAATGACTCCATCTTATTTTTTCACACCTGGGGTTGGCGCGCCATTGGCCGTAATTACAAACAGGGCTGCAATTTTGATCCTGGACCGGATGTTTATGAATGAGCAGTTGAAACTCTCTATGATGTCCATGCTGGATTTAGAGACCTATGCCGGAGTGACTGGGATTCCTGGGTCCTTAACTGAATTTAAGATCGAATACAATGTGACTCAGGATCTTCTGGGATTGATCGCCTTAACAAAAGTAACCGGGTCAGATACCCATCCGGATGGTGAGAATTATCAGTTTAATGAAATGCAGGATTTCTCTCACATCAGGTTTGAAGTGAAATATTTTTTCTAGTCTGGGAACAATGGATCAGCAACAAACAAAAGTATTTGGAACTGTACCGATAGCATCCTGATTATCTGGCCAGAACCGTTTTCCTGATTCTTACATCTGCACCATCATCCAGTTTTATAAAATAAATACCCGATGGATGAGTATTTCCAGACCAAGTGAATGAGTGAATACCTTGTTTGTAAATCTCTCCATTAGCGATCACATGAATTTCATTCCCCAGTAAATCATACACTCGAATATCCATTCTGCGGCCATAGGGAATAATGAGATCCATTTTCATGGTCGGATTGAATGGATTTGGATAAGGTGCTGAAACCCGATACTGGTATGGAAAAAGATCTTCTTCAACTTGGTTGGATGTGGTATCACAATCCTGGGGCGCATAAACTGGAAAGGAATAATAGAACTGGTCCAGGCTCAGGTTCAGGTGTCCGCTTTCTGCAATACAGACCGGCAGATCTTCACAGAGATAATTTGCCCCAATGGCAAAATAAGGATAACCGCCCATATCATTATTATCCCAATCCAGTCCCATATCGCAGAAACACCCTGGTAATGATTCAAGATTATTATTAAATAACCATAGATAGGATAAATTTTCAAGATCACAGATAGATTCGGGGATAGCAGGAAGTTCGTTATATCCCAGATCAAGAAAATAAAGATTTGCCAGATTCCCGATGCTGTCTCCCAGGGATGTTAAAACATTATTGTTGATATAAAAGGATTGCAGAGCTGTCATTTCGCTGAAGGAATCTGGGAGTTCCGAGATTCTGTTCCATTCAAGATAGATGGATGCCACGCCGGACCAATTGCCAATATTTTCCGGCAGGGAATAGATCGTATCATTCACGCCGGAGCTGTTGCCGTAATTACCTGCGACGAGGAAACGCAGCCTGCTATTGAACCAGGTCTGGGTTCCCAGTCCCAATGGTGAATCATAATCAAGGCTGTTGATAGAGATCAGGCTGTCCAGTACAGCAATATCGTCATCGTACAGGCAGGAATCGCCCACAAGAATGGTCACATTTGAGGGCAGGTCCGAATAATAGGTATAGGCGCTGTCACACTGGGCAAACAAAGTTTGAGTGAAATATATTGAAACCAGGAGTATAAAGATCTTTTTCATTATTTAAGGTAAATAATTTTTTTGGTTTCGATTTGATCGTCGGCCATTAATTTTACGAAATACAATCCCGCTGGGTGATTCCCGGCATTCCATTTTATTTCCTCAAAACCTGACCCGGGATTTTTATCTGCCAGTGTTGCCATTAGCCGTCCGGTTATATCAAAAATTTGTAGAGACACAGGGCCAGGCGTCTCTGAGGAATACCGGATGGTGGTAGATGAATTGAATGGGTTTGGAAATGGCTGTTTCAGTTCAAACTCAGCAGGAATATCCGGTGCGGTTCCGGTTAGAGGGCTTGTAAAACCAGTTACTGTTACACTTTTTGATTCTTCAGGGTGATGTGCGGGGGTGACAGTGATGGTAATGGGATTTCCATTTGCACTGGCAGCAATATTACCCGAAAAAGTCAACCCTGTTTCCTGCCCCGGCTGAAGAAAGACACTCTCAGCGGCTGCGTTGAACCAGCCGGCATCATCCATTATCTCATAGAAAAAAGTATCCGGGTATCCCCCTTCATGGGTCAGGGTGAAAGTGATGTTCGAAATTCCCTCGGGCAAATAGACGCCTTCATTCCCCTCGTATTCCTGGTAATTATTGATCAGGATACTGTAGGCGGCTGGATACAGGCCCGGAATGCGGTGAGCACGATACACAGCTCCGTTGGGCAATGATAAATTGTATTCTGCTTCCCAAATAATATCGCCATTTTCATTGATCTCCAGGGACCTACCGCCGCCGCCAACCGTTGTAACCAGCACATTACCATTATTCAGTTTCTGGGTGTTGCCGGAAGCAAAGCCAAACAGCTCCAATGGTAATTCATAAGACCAGGCCAATTCCGCTGTATAGTTACTGCCCGATTCATTCACTGCAATTTCGATGGCTCTGGAAATGGGTTCATCCGTGCCCCGGAATTCGGGAATGTGACTGAGGTTTCCGTTATCAAAGGTAAGGATATTCCCATTGGTCAGTATTTGCAGGCTGTGCTGAAAACTGAATCCAAGCTCTGTACCCATATCCACATCACTGGAGGACAATTGATGACCCATATTCCAGATTATTTCTCCAGAGGGATAATCAATTTTGGTGATTCTGGAAAGATGCCGGGTTGAGATATAAATCGCTTCTTCTTCATCAAATACCAGGGCATTCACGTGGGTCCAGTCGTACCGAAGATCGGTGTAGGCCTGATTCCATGTACCTCCATACTGATCATAATCCGCCATGTTAAAATGATCAAAAGTATCCCAGCTCCATACCACAGCCCCGGTTTCACGGTCCCATTCCACCAGTTTATCTCCTACCCAGGGGAATTCTACTGCTAAACCATCTGCCTGAAAACCCAGGCCCTGGAATTGCTGTGTCCACGGTCCAACAGGAATAACACCCATGGAGGTCGTTTCAACAATACCCATATAATTTCCATTTGGCAGCTGGATAAGATCGTGGTGTAAAAATTCATCATTTGGTTCCCACCATAAGGTACCCCGGTCGAAAGAGAACTCAATTCCAGGCAGGTTATTCTCTGTCCCCGGGTTTAAATAGCAGCCAAATAAATCACCGTATGCAGAAGTATTGTAGTAAATAATATTCTCCGTACCTGAATTCCATATTTCGCGGCCATTTTGATCGATCACAGCCGAAAAATAGTTAAAGAAAGCGCCGAAAATTGTGACGCCGCTCTGGATCTGGTCCCCATTGATGTTTGTGGTATTTGCAGCCGATAATTGTGTACCGGTGGAAAAGGCAAAAGATTCAGACCAGGCACCTGCCTGTCCGGATGGGAATACCGGTCGAATACTCCAATGGTAATTTTGTCCCCAGTCCAGAACCGCTGTTTCAATGTATAACAGAGTATGATCTTCCGCCTGGAAAATCACAGCATCAAAATTGCCTTCTTCTGCAATCTGAATTTCATAATATTCTGCTTCCGGGACCTGCTCCCATTCAAACAAAACATGGATATAAGACAGGGTGTCGCCGTTTGCGGGCCGGATCAAACCTGCACATAAAACAGCATGTGAAAAGGCAACGGCCAAAAGCAGAAGTGTGCTATTTTTCTGATTGATCATGAATAAGTGATATTAGACAAAAATAATCTGGCTTGGTTAAAATACAACCAAATTGGATCATTAAAAATATGGAATCGGTTCTTCCAACAATTCCGGTGTCGTAATTTTTCATAACGTCTATGCAGTTTTCGCCAAGTGATGAACCGATTGTATTATTTGGAAACGGCCAGCCTCCCGTCCACCCAAATGAATTCCTGAGACTAAAAAAAGCTAGAACCATCTTATGTACAGACGGGGGTACGGACAGATTGTACAAACTGGGATTCAAAGCGGATTATATACTGGGAGATATGGACTCCATAACCGATATGGATAATTGGATGCATGCTGAAAAAATTATCCTGGAAGACCAGTCCCGGACAGACCTGGAAAAATCATTGGGCTGGTCTGTGGAAAAAGGCATAAAACAATTGACTCTCGTGGGCTGTTCCGGCTACCGTGATGACCATCACCAAATGAGTTTCCTGCTACTATCCATATTTTCCAATCAGATGCA
>ERZ651768.1564-NODE-1564-length-16647-cov-2.799819_pt1 | contig 16647 bp, 15 predicted proteins | sample MGYA00514754_ERZ651768 | MGnify/ENA metagenome assembly ERZ651768
TACGGCTCCGACGTCGTGATGGGAGACGCCTTCAAGAACTGTCCGGATGCCGCTTAACACATCGTCGGTGGTTGGCGTCTTGATGGTTTCGAGGACTTCGACACCGTCAAGCAATGCTCCATCGGTGTTCGTGCCCCCAACATCAATGCCGATACGTCTCATCGGCACGGGTCCACGGGATCAAGGTCGTATCCCATTGCGCGCGGTCCGACGTATTCGAGTCCGGCTGGGCTCGAAAACAGTGGCGGGGCGGTAATGCCGATGAGAGCAACTCGTTGGCCATATCGAGCCGTTTCGGTGCCGATAGCTTCACCTGAAGTCGCGTCGACTAAGCAAATTAAGTGAGGGACCGTCGCGATGACCTCATGCCCAAGACGCGCTATGAGCCATTCATTCTGGAAGTCGAGTTCGACGTTGTGTCCGGAGTAATCGTCTAACCCGTCGAGCTTGGCTGTACCGCGGAGAAATCCGCCTGTTGTGCGTCGATCAACATCGGCAATCTTGCCGGTGAAGAGCACTCGGCCCTCGGCCGCAGCGCAGATCGCTGCTACTGGGTCCTCGTGGGCGACGCGTGCCTCTCGGACTTGGGCCCCGAGTTCGATTGCGAAACTCATTGAGTTCGCTACGCCCCAGCGTTTGACCTCAGCGCCACTTCTCGGTGCCTTGCAGGTTGCGGCCATTGAGCCCGCTTCGATGGTGAGGGCCCGACTTGCTCGTTCCATCCACTTCCACGTGGGGACATTGGTGATAACAGCTTCGACTCCACGTGGGTCCACAAGTGCCAAGGGCCATGGTTGAAGACCACCGATAGCGAAACTTGTCATCTGTGCTTCCGGGTAAGCCCGTCCCATCGCGTCCGCATCAACGATTGGCAGGCCAAGGTGGGCGGACGCCATTAACGGTTGGAAGGCGTTCGAACCACCGATTTCTGTTGCCATCACCGCGTCGAACGGTGCACCCAAATAGTCCCCCATCATTTCCACTACTCGGGCCACGTCTCGCGCATCTTGGAGGCGTTCTTGCATCACCAGCGGCGCACCCATTGTGGACACCACCGCTACCTGAGCCTCATCGTCGAGTTCTTCGGGATCGATTAGTTCGAACTGTCTTCCGGTGGCAGCGATTTGCTGCATGTTGAGGTGGTTGAGGTAAGGGCTTCCTCCTCCGCCAGTTCCGATGATCCAGGCGCCGACAGCAAGATCGTCAACGTCTGTCGCGTCCAGGTTGCGGGTCATCCAAGTAGCTCTGAGGCGATATGGGCAGTGCATCGCACAGCTGAAAGGACTGGCACCCCGGTTGTTTCACGGACTTGGTCCAAAAGTGCTGTCTCGTAACCGAAGCAGTCCAGGACTACAAGGTCCACTTCGGCGCCAGCCAGTGCCGCAGCTGCTTCGGTAGGGTCGTCACCGGGTTTTACCGCAGCGACCACTACTTCTCGATTGGATCGATGCCATTGTCGAGTCAGCGGCTCGACCTGTTCCGCCAAGGGCACCAACACTCCCAAAGTGCACTCGGCGGGAGCGACAGCGTCTACGACACCTTCGAGAATGGTCGAAGGGAAAAGCACGTTCTGGTGCCTGGAGAGTCCGACAAATTTGCCGGTGCAAGCAACCACAACCGGGCGGCTCCCTGTCGTGGCGAGCATCTCCTCTAGACGAATGGTGACGGCCTTTTTGGAGATCATGACGTCGGCACCGTTGGCGAGACGTGTGTGAAAGGTGTCCGAGGCGCTCTCTGGACTGAACTGGTTGATTTCTTCGGCTGATAGACCGTCGAGTGCGCCGCGCATTTCAATTGGTCGCGCTCCTAGAACTTGGCGGAGTTCCTTTTCAATGTCATCTCTTGGCGCTTGGCCAATAGTTAGAACAAGCAGAGGCTCCACAGAAGAAACTTTAATGATTTGTCTTGAGAGAAGTCGTGCAACCAAAGGTCTCAGCGAAGTGAAGGTGCTAGTCCTGTCTGAGAATCAGGTAAACGGATTGGCGGCACGCCAGTTGGTGGCTGCGTCTTCGAGGGTCGTGAACCCCACGCCGCGCCCGTCAATCTCTTCAAGAAGTTGTTCAAGCATGAGCATTCGGTTCCCGCGACCGATGACTTGGGGGTGCATGGTGTAAGTCAGCACCCCACCCGGCTCGTGAGTGAGGGCCCAGTCAAGGTCACCAAGCCATGTCTCGAGCACCGCAGACGGTGGCGTCAAATTGCCGCCCTGTGGGGGGACGTACTCAAACCAGGGGAAGTCGTCGAGATGCCAAGCCCAGGGCATTTCGACCAAGTCGACTTCCTCGCCCCACTCAACACCCTCGCCCTTTACCCATCGGTCGTTCAACCTGCACCAGTACGGTCGTACATCGTGGCCCATGAGTGACGAGTCATAAGAGAATCCGGCCTCAACGAGAAACTCGAAGGTATTGCTTGTCACGTACCCGCCTGGTGAGCGCCAGCCCACCGGCCGTCTACCGGTCATGTCCTCAAGGATTGCTAACCCCTCTTCGAGGACTCGACGTTCGTCGTCGCGTTCAAGCCGTGCCGGATTTTCATGGTGGTTTCCGTGGTGGCCCACCTCGTGACCACCGTCAACAATTTCCTTTAGAAGATCCGGGTATGTCGACGCGGTCAAGCCGGGCACAAAGAAGGTGGCATGTATCGACCGTGATGCCAGCAACTCAAGGATCCGTCGGGCGCCAACAACGCCGAACTCGCCCCGGCTGAACGCTGTGCGGTCCTGTCGGCTCATCCAAAGGGACACTGTGTCAACGTCGAACGTCAGACTGACGTGGAAACGATCGGTCATGGCTCCATCATTGCACTTGCTACCTGAGCCTCGCCTGAGCAGCGGCGGATCCTAGGCCCCCCCTATCGGTGTTGACCACAACAGGGCCTTCTAGATTGACGGGGTTTACGCCAGTTCGTCAGAGAAATGCGGCATCACACCCTCGGCAAACAGCTCCAGAGCATGAACAGTTTCAGCGTGTGAAAGACCGCCCCAGTCGAAGTACAACATCAGATGTTTAACTCCAGCTGACTTGTAAACCTCCACGCGTTCTCGACAACGATCTGGGTCACCAAAAATTGATAGCTCGTCCAACTGGTCGATAGTTGCGGTTGCCAGGAATTTTCCGATCTCAGCGATGGCCTCATACCCCTTGGTGCCAGGAGGAGTCCACACCTTTGTCGCGCTGTCGAGTTTAAGTTTCATCCCCCCCTCAGCGTTAGCCAAAGCCTGCGTTGTCGTATCCGCGACGTGGCACCAAACGACGTGGGGAAGATCCTTTGGTGGTTCGCCGTGTCCCGCGTCGCGAAAAACCTGGTCGTACAGGTCAAGTTGGGAACGGATCTCTTCGGGAGAGCGAGCCGTGGCAAATGGTGCTCCGCTGAACGCGTACCCGCGACTGGCCGCTTCTTGTGCCGAGCCCGGAGATGACGCAGCAATCCACACGGGCGGATGAGGCTGCTGAATCGGTCGAGGCAGGAGATCAATGTCTCGGTATTGATAGAAATCCCCGTCATAGCTGAACTGTTCTTCCGTCCACACGCCACGGATAATTTCCAGGGCTTCCCAAAAGCGATCCTTCGTCGTGTTTATGTCAACGTTAAACCCAGCAAACTCGTGTGGCTGATATCCGCGCCCTACTCCAACGTCGACTCGTCCCTGACTCAACAGGTCAAGGCTGGCAAGGTCTTCAGCTAAACGAATCGGATCATTTACCGGCAGGACGCTCACTCCGGTCCCCAAACGGATCCGTTCCGTACGCTCGGCAATTGCAGCCAGCACCAACTGTGGTGACGGAAAGACCCGCTGGCTTGCACCGAAGTGATGCTCACCCACCCAAAAACCCCAATATCCAAGTGCTTCGGCCGTGACAGCTTCGTCGATTACTTCACGGTAAAACTGTTGGTGAGACCGAAGGGAGGGATAGTTGTCTCCCAGGGTAAGAACCGAGAATCGCACAATCACTCCTACTTCGAGAGCCCTAAGGGCTCGCCCTACCAGCATCGCATGCCATCTTTACGTTTGTTTGATGAAGTAGGTCTCTCCCCCCAAAGACCTCACCAAGCCAGACGACAGATGCCCCAGGTGTGATTCTGGGCCGCGCCGAGGTGCGTGACGAGGCAATATGAAGTCATGACAGATCACCTTGAGGCCCATCTGACCGCTGCTCCAATGGCGTCTGGCCCCACAGGGCCACTTCAGGGGCTACGCATTCTTGACGTCACACATGCGCTCGCCGGACCTTTTGCAGCCATGCTCCTGGCTGACATGGGGGCAGATGTGATCAAGGTCGAACCACCGCAAGGAGAAATGACCAGGTACCAAGGCCCTTGGACTCGTGATGACGAGGAGCGTTTTTATTCCGGTAACTATTCGATGCGAAACCGCAATAAGCGATCAATCTGCCTTGACCTGACCACTGATGCCGACCGAGACGTTTTTCTTTCTCTTGTGGAAACAGCCGACGGCTTGATTGAGAACATGCGCGCCGGGGTAATGGACCACCTTGGAGTGGGTTGGGAGGTTTGTCACGAACGCAACCCCAAGCTCGTGTACGCCGCGATTCGAGGATTTGGTGATACACGGATTGCCCCCAGCCCCTATGCCGACTGGCCTGCTTACGATCTCATCGCGCAGGCAATGGGCGGCGTCATTGCCGCTACCGGCGAAGACGAAGACCACATCATGAAAGTAGGGCCGCCAATTGGAGACACCGTGCCCGGAACTATGGCATCACTCGGCATGCTGGCCGCATTGTGGCGGGCTCGCGACACCGGGAAGGGCCAATTCATTGATGTCGCCATGGTTGATGTGATGATGACAATGTCGGAAGCCAGCCAGATGGTGTGGTCGTACATGGGCCGTCCAATGCGTCCCATGGGCAACGGCGTTGACGGAATGAGCCCGTACGACGTCTACCCCACCAAAGACGGGCATTGCGTTATTGCCACTCCAACCCAGCCACACTTCAAACTCTTATGCGAGCTCATTGACCGCGAGGATCTCATCACTGATGAGCGAACACGGAGCAACCGCCGCAGGATACGCAACAAAGCGTACGTCGACGAATCCATCGGAGGATGGGCCGCAGCTCGCACTACTGCCGAGGTAGTCGAAACGCTGGGTAATCAAGTCCCGGTGGGCCCTGTTTACGACCCGTCCGACTGGGTTGATGATCCTCATGTGACGGCCCGAGAAATGCTCGTGCGAGTGGATCACGAACACCACCGCCCGACCGTCGTATTGAACACCCCCATCAAGTTCAGCGACGACCCGGCCGGGATCTACCGGGGAGCGCCAAGGCTTGACCAGCACGGTGAAGAGATCCGGGCTGAACTCGAAGCAAAAGAGAAGAACGACTAACACCTGCACCGGTTCTCGACCTCTAGGAGAGCGACATGGCACTTTCAAGCATGGTTCGGGCCCTTGTAATTGTTGATGTCCAGCCGACATTCTGTGAAGGAGGCTCCCTCGCTCTCGAAGGCGGCAACCAGGTGGCCGCCGACATCGCCGCCTTAATAAACAGTGACCACGGATACGCCCTAGTGGTCACAACTCAGGACTGGCACATAGAGCCCGGCAATCATTTCTCTAACGATCCTGACTTCATAGATTCTTGGCCTCCGCACGGCGTTGCAGACAGCCCCGACGCCGCCCTACACCCCGCGTTGTCCAACGCCACCCAACACATCGACAGGGAAGTTCGGAAAGGTCAGTACGCCGCTGCATATTCGGGTTTCGAAGGCACAACGGAAGATGGGATTTCACTGTTGACGCTTCTCCGCGATGCCGGAATCGCGAATGTCGACGTTGTTGGTTTGGCCTTCGACCATTGCGTGCGAGCCACCGCCCTTGATGCCGCCAAAGAAGGGTTTACAACGAAGGTCCTTGTTGGGCTCACTGCCTCGGTGGCGAACGACACAGCGGCCGCCGCTCGCGTCGAACTTCGCGGGGCCGGAGTGATTTTGGAGGAATGATCTAGGTAGCGCTGATGTTTGTTTAATGGGCTAACGAAGCGTGACGTCTCACACCCCCGCCACAGGCGTACCTACTTAGGAGTCGGATCGATGAACTGTGCTTCGAGCAGCAGTTCCACCTCGTCGGTGACCATGGGTACCCCGTAGCTCACATCGAACGCGCTACGACTGATCGTGCCTGACAGGCTAAATCCATGGTGGGTCGAACCATCCATGGGGAACACCCCTGATCCGTTGTAGGTACCTGTCAAAGTCACCGTGTTAGTGATCCCCTTGATAGTGAGTTCACCTTTAAGTTCGTAGCCATCGCCGGCCTCAGAGACCGCTGTTGATTGGAATCCCATCTGAGCGTGATTGGTCACATCGAAGAAGTTGTCGCCCAATAAATGCTCATCTCGTGCTGCATTACCTGTGTTGACCGACGACATTTCAGCCTCGATCGTTACGCCTGTATCGGCCACGGTGTCGCCCACTATCAATGACCCCGTGAACATGTCGAAGGTCCCTCGGACTAATGAGATATCTAGATGTGTCACAGAAAATCCTAGCTGAGAGTGGGTCGTATCGATCTGATATGTGCCACCAGCAATCGGCAACGTCATTGATGTTTCCTTTCCCCAACCCAAATAATTATATTGCGCCTAAGCATGGCCCACTTGAGACCACTAAGCACGGAAACTGAACCATAGCCAAACAAAATAATTACGCAAATATCGCGTTTGTCCACAGCGGGGTATAACTGCCTCCGGAGGCCCCCTATTGAGCTTTCGGTAGCACAACGAACACGAAAGCTATGTAGTGAAGTGATGCGGCAGCGATAGTGAGAGAGTGAAATATCTCGTGAAACCCAAACATGCTTGGCCACGGATCAGGTCTTTGAGCAGCGAATACAACGGCCCCAGCGGTGTAAAGCAAACCACCAGCCAGCAACAGAATGAAGCCCAGCACTCCGAGTTGATGCCAAGCGTCTCCGACTACAGCCAAAAGACACCAACCGACAAGCAGATAAGGGCCCGCTACAACCCATTTGGGAGCCTGAGTAAAGCAGACGCGTAGTAATGCGCCTACAAAAGCACCGCCCCAGACCAGGATCAACACCAACTTTGCGGCCCAAGCGGACAAGGCAAACACAGCGACTGGGGTATAAGTCGCAGCTATGGCGAAGAATATGGTGACGTGATCGAATTTCTGCAGCCTCCGGCGCCCTACCGGCCCCCAATTCACGCGGTGATACAGCGCGGACACTCCGAATAATGCAGTTATCGCGATGCTATAAAGCCCCGTAACAAGCCGAGGCCAGAGCCCTGGTGCTGAGACCACCACTATCGGGGCAAGCGTGGCCGAAGCAATAAAAGCCACCCGATGTGACACTCCTCGAAAAAGGGGCTTCGTCTCGGTACTGACCAACGCCTGTCCTTTCGACTCGACCTATCCGGAGTGTTGTTCCAAAGGCATACCTAAATTTCCAACAACACACCTACCAGATTGTCACGGAAATACTGTGCCCGTTTTAACTTGACTGGCATCGGGTCAACCGCCTGCCAGTGGTCAAAGCAACGACGGCTCAGACTCGTGTTCGGGTTGTTGTTCTTCGCGCAGCTGTTGTAGCCCCAGTGGCTCCGGTTGCCTTCGCTGCTTAAGCCTCACAGGCTCGCTAGAATAGTTTGGATACCCGACCACTTACTTGCGACTCGTGGACCGAACTAACGATGCAAAAAGGTGCTTCGACGGCATTTAATCTTATGGAATTGCCATACGCGTTATCTGATCTGAAGCCGTATATGAGCCAGAAAACGCTGGAATTTCATTACCAAAAACATCATGCTGGTTACGTAACCAATTTGAACAAACTTATTGGTGACGTCGATGACGATTTAGAGTCTGTTATTCGCTCCTCAAGCGGACTGGTATTTAACAATTCAGCTCAAATCTGGAACCATGATTGTTTCTGGAACTCCATGTCTCCCCAAGGCGGGGGAGCCCCACCTGAACCGGTTGAGGAGGCCCTATCGAGTGCGTTCGGATCTGTACCAGGGTTCAAGAAGCTATTCTCCGAAACCGCATTAAGTCAGTTTGGGTCCGGTTGGGCTTGGCTTGTTGATGATGGTGACGATCTAAGAATCATGAAAACCAGCAACGCCGATTTGCCTTTAATGCACTCAGCGCGATCGATTTTGACTATCGACGTGTGGGAGCACGCTTACTACCTCGACCATCAGAATCGGCGCGTGGACTACATCAACACCTTTGTTGATCATCTCCTCAATTGGAGTTTGATCGAATCTCTCATCATCAAGCATTAGCGTCGCAGAGCCTGTTTGTCATCGGTGCGGGTTCGTGTTTGGTTCAGATAGGGATCGGAGTGACTGATCTATGGCCTGAAAGAGGCTCCCGCTGTGGGCCCGAGCTGCGTTTGTAGAACGCTTTGAGCTTGTTGCACAAATTCACACAGCAGGGGTCGCGTGTCTCGTGGGTCAATCAGATTCTCGATGTCCATGGCGTGAGCGTTTCTGAAGGGAGAAGCGATCGCTTCCAAACGTGCTTCTATTTCTTGTCGTTTCGCTTTGGGGTCATCGGCGTTTTGAATTTCTCGCTTATACGCAACCATCGTGCCGCCTTCGATGTGCATAGAGCCTGTGTGCGCTGATGGCCAGGCGTAGCGCTGGTACATGCCGCTGTGGCGGACGTGAAGGCCACCTGCCACCCCGTAGCACTGACGCATAAGGAATGAGATGTACGGCATTTTCGAAGCTGAGAAGACCGTTACGGCTCGCGCTCCGCCACGCAGTATTCCTTGGACTTCGTTTTCGGGTCCAACGTGGAAGCCCGGCTCGTCACACAACCAGACGAGTGGAAGGTGAAAGGTGTCGCATAGCTGAACGAGTCGCATTGCTTTTTCAGCTTCAAGTGGACCCATCGCGCCGCCGTAATACAGCGGATTGTTGATCATTACCCCGACGGGGAAACCATCTACTCGACCCAATCCTGTGATGTGAGCGCGACCTGACAGGGGAGCTATCTCGAAGAACGAGTCGATGTCGAGGACAGCGTCAAGGATTTTGTGGGGGTAATAGATTCTTCTTTTGATGCGAGGTATTGCTTCTAGCAGCATCTCTTCTCTGCGATCTACCGGATCTTTGGGTTCAGCTCGGGGTGCCATCTCCCAAACGTTTGAGGGTAGGTAGGAGAGAAATTTGCGGGTTTGTTCAAAGGCATCCTGTTCATTTTCGGCCAGGTTGTCGATGACGCCGTTAGGGATTTGAACTCGCTCATCACCCAGGTCTTCTTTAGTGATGTCGATCCCTACGCCTTCTTTTACTACTGCGGGTCCAGCAACGAATACTTGGCTCGTGTCCTTCACCATGATGCTGAAATGCGCCAGACAGGCCTGCACTGCTGGGAGTCCTGCTACCGATCCCAGGACGGCGGACACGACCGGCACTTGACTTAAAAGTTCTGTTGAAATATCTGGGGATTCGGTGTCAGGCAAATATGTGTGACCGAGTTTTTCGAATGTTTTGACGCTTCCGCCTGTTGCGTCCAGTAGACGTATCAGTGGCATTCGGTGATCGCGGGCCAGTGTCTCAGCGACGATGTACTTTTGCCCGATGTTGCCATCGGCGGCGCCTCCACGAATGGTGAAGTCTCCTCCGCACAGGACGGCTCGTCGACCGTTGAGTTCAGCTGTGCCGATCACATAATTGGCCGGTGTGAGGCTTTCCAAATCACCATTTTCATCAAACACGGGAGTCCCAGCAAGTGCCCCAACTTCGCGGAACGTTCCGGGATCTTGCAGGGCGTTGATTCGTTCGCGGACAGTGAGCTTTCCTCGCCCGTGATGAAATTCGACGCTGTCGGTGCCACCCATTTGTTGGATGAGCTCAAGTCTTCGCTCTAGTTCTGCAACTTCTTGTTCCCAACTCATAACAAAAATCTATATCAGCGGGAATTTGAAGTGGACGCTGATTCCGTTTCCTGGTTCTGAGCTGATGGTGAGTGTTCCGTCCCGCACGGCGATTAAATCCTGAACCAAACACCAACCCACACCCACTGAACCATGTGCTCTTCAGGGTCGCATGTCGCCGTTGAACCCGGCGGCGCGGGTGCTCCTTACATCTCAGGAGACTCCTCAACTCAAAGCGCCGCACATAACTAACTGAGTGAACTGGTCATCGTCGTAGCCGAGGAACTCTGTAGCTACCTGATGGCTGTGCTCCCCCAGTGTTGGCCCCGCCCAACTTGGTCCGCCCGGCGTTCGAGACAGCGCATACGCCGGGCCTTCCACCCAACTGTCGCCGTACATCTGGTGAGGTACTTGTCGGTAGTGCTCACGCAATTGCACTTGTGGATCAGCCACCAGTTCGGCTGAGTTCTGCACCTGGTGAGCGGGCACTCCTGCTGTTTGGAGTTGCTCTTGTAACTTCTCCGGGTCTTTCCCGCCAGCCCACGCGGCTACTCGGTCTTCAAGCAATTCGACCCGTTCGAGGCGCTGACTCAGTGTCAGCGAAGCGAACGTGTCCGCTCCGATGATCACAGCGAGAGTGGCCCACTGTTCATCAGTTTCACACGCCACCGCGAGCCACTGATCCTGCTCTGGGTCCCCACACTGCACAACGACGTGTGGCGCCATGTGGGGATCCCGATTCCCGCTACGTCCAGCGATACGCCCGTTGATTTCGTCATCCAATACCAGCGGAGCAAGCATGTGGATTGAGGACTCGATCTGCGAAAAATCGATGTATTGCCCACGCCCGGTGCGGTCGCGGTGGTCGACCGCAGCAAGCAGCGCGGCGACAGTGACTCGCGGACTGACGTAGTCGGTGTAGGCGGTGTACGGACCTGCTGGTAACCGGTCGGGCCAACCGGTGATGGGGTAGAACCCACCCATCGCCGCGCCGGCAGTGCCAAAACCTGCATAATCACTCAGCGGTCCGGTCTGGCCCATGAGACAACTGGACAGCATGATGATTCCCGGATTGATTTTGGCGAATTTGTTGTAATCAAGGTCCAGTTTTCGTCGACCACGAGGCGTGAACGATTCGGTTATTACGTCAGCCCACCGCACCAAGTCCTCAAGCACTTCACGTGCTTCTGGTACGGCAAGATTTAGGGCTAATTGATACTTGCCGGCATTTGATGAGTGGTACTGCAGAGATCCCTCTGGGTCGCCCTGCTCGCCGCGAAACGGACTAGCAGCCCGAAGCACTTCAGCTCTCGACTCGCTCTCGATCCGGACAACTGTGGCTCCGAAGTCGGCGAGAGTCCGAGTTGCTGCGGGCCCCGCAAGGGCCCACATGAGGTCGCAAATCTTCAATCCCTCTAGCGGTCTCGCCGGCCAATCGCTGGAGGGCGGAGGTGCCGCTGGCAGGCGTGAAGGTTCGGAGCGCACTTGTGCGGTGTGCTCACCTAAATGCGGTGGTGCTCCAAGAACCCCAACAGGGGTGTCCTGCATGCGGACCATCGGACCTGGTAGCCGAGCTGAGCCCTTCATTCCCGGAACTGACGTCGGGAGCCAAAAGTTGCGAGCCGCTAATTGCTCCATTTCAAGCAGATCGCGGGTGGTGGTGATGGGTGCAACGAGTGCGCCGCGTTCCATGCTTTCGGTGACGAGGTCCCACATATCGTGGGTGCGGGTCCACGCCTCAATAGCGCGGCTGGCGGTTTCGAGATCATCAATGGATGAAGTGCCGTCAAGCACTTCCATGGCGTAGTTGACCCAATCTTTCGTACCCAGTTCAACATCGCAGAAGCCCTCTTCGTGGATCCATTTGAACAGTCGGTTTGTGTATGGGCCGATGATATTTCCGAACAGGTAGGTCACGCTGACGTGGCCGTCGTTGCATGGGTAGACAAACCGCAACCGAAACGGTTCAAGTTCAAGGCCTCCCGCTACGCGCGTTGCTTGCTGCCCACCGACCAATGTGGACATCGTCGAGAACTGGGTTGCCGCGATCATCGACTGCTGAGCCGACACGTCGATGTGCTGGCCGAGCCCGGACCGGCGCCGCTCATATAAGGCAATGGTGACAGCGGCCGCCGCGTCCGCGGACGCACACAACCAGCTCTGAGGATGGCCGATCCGCACGGGCGGACGATCCTTGTCCCCGGTCAACGCCATTACGCCACTCGCAGCAGCCACAGTTAGATCGGTCGCAAGCCAGTTGGCCTTCGGTCCGTGCTGACCAAACGGGGTGATGCTAACGGTGATCAATGCCGGATTCGCGGCCCGCAAAGAACCAAGGTCGACGGGTAAAGACCCACATTCGATTACCACGTCAGCACCCTCAGCGAGGTGCCCAAGTTGGTCGGAGTGATCGATGACGACGGACCGCTTCCCACGGTTGTAGGACCAGTGGAACAGTGACGAGTTCTCGCTGGATTCATCGTTGATGAACGGCCCAAGGCGACGCGACCGCTGACCGTTGGGCGGCTCCAAACAGATCACCTCCGCGCCAAGTTGTCGAAGGATGAAGCCGGCGTATTGGCCTCGGTCGTCGGTGAGGTCGAGCACGCGGTACGGCGTTAATGGCATGGGTCCCCCTGTTAACGAGACGCTAGTACCAGGGACGTCGGGCTGATCCCACAGGGGAGGATCTGCATTATCCGAACTATCGAAATCGGTGATTACGGGTCGCGCTAACCGCCACTCCCCCACACACATTTACTGTTTATCGGTGTAGGTCCGTGTTTGGTTCAGTTATCTGGGCAGCAACGCTTCGTGCTGCTGCTTGATAAGACCCGCCAGTTCGGCCAATCGAGTGTTTTGATCCTGAGCGCAGGCCGACTCCATCCAACGAACACGATCCGCGATGACCACAACCTCAGTCGAGCCTGAATCGCCACGAACGATCTCGGGCTCGACGGTCCCGGCCGGCACGAAACGAAAATCACCCGCGTGGTACAGCCGCTCGCCGATATAGCAACTGCCGCCAGTCAGGAGCCAGAATTTATCGGTCTGGCCAGGAGATTTGGCCGGCTCCGATGCCCCACTGGGCCAATGCGTCATCTCGACCAGCGTCCCCGAAGATGGGTCGCCCATCAGTACCATCGCCACATCAGAGCCGTCCGACATGCGGTGCCAGCTGGTCTGGTCGTGAAGGTCCCCGTATAGCTCAGGTCGTTTGGGGTTAAGGTTCGCGAAAGTCGCCGCAAGTCCACTCGCGGTGTCCTCGTCGTGCTCATGGAAATGCGGTTGCTCGGCGCCGAACACGATTGACGCGGATTCGTCCAGCGTTGCCTCCGCTTCCGCTCGATCGCGAGCGGAGTAGACCGGATGGTAGCCACGGCGATCTGCGCTTACGAGGAGGAGCAACGCTCCGTGGCCGCCCTCAAGCGATTCGACGTACACGTCGTTCGCACCGCGCAACAAGAACTCCCCATGACCCATCCAACGGCCCGACACCCGGGTCTGTTGAGAATGAGAAGCGAGAGCAATCCGAAACGTGTCAGTTCGGTGGTGGTGCGAATATGCCCGCCCGTTCGCGCGAACACTCCCCCGACCCGGAGGGAAACTCAGGACGCGTGCCATCGGGCCCGACTCAGAATCACCCATCAGGAAAGAAACCTCACGGTAGTCACCATCTTCACTAAGACTGTTCCAGCGCTGGGGAAACGCAATGTTTCCTTCCTCAACGGGTTTGCTTGCCGGTTGTGCGTTACCCGCCATGCTCAATGCGCCTTCCTGATCTGCTCAAGCAGACTGGCTCAATCATTTGTCAAACCGACACCGCGGAATTCGACTTTACCAGTCACCCAATGATCGCCGACGCCCAAGTCATCGCAGGAGTCGGCCGAGGCGAGCTTCGTTCAACCCCAGGTCAGAAGAGACGGTCTGAGGCGAGTCGGGCTCCTTCGACCATGGCTTCGAGTTTCAGCCACATGATCCCTTCGGCTACTGCACTAAGCCCAACGAAGGTGCTGAAGCCGCAGTAGCTTCCGTCGTAACTTTGGGTTACCCGCCAGACACCGAAAATGGCGATGTCATCTTTACTATCGACGTAGACGCACACGGTTCGACTGCGCTGGTCGATGTTGGCGGTTTCGGAAACCATCGGGGTAATGGAACCCCCAACCCCATCGATTTCGTACCGAACCACCTTTAGAGACCCCGTTGGCCGCACAACACCTCAAAACAACCACAACCCCTCACTACGGAAATGTGGTTTGGTCCCTTTTGACTGCCAACGTGGGTGATGATTAACAGTCAGGCACGGGTGCCTCTGTTCTAAGGCGTGCAGATAAGGGGGAATGAAATGGTGGTTTCAAAAGATTTGTCTAATGGCCCACTTACTGGACTGAAAGTTATAGACATGACTGTCGCCATTCAGGGCCCCCATGTTGGAGCATTTTTGAGCGATATGGGCGCGGAGGTAATAAAAGTGGAGCCTCCAGGCGGTGAGTTAAACCGGTACGCGCGGGGGCCGGGTTTCGACTATGGAATGGAGGTAATGGGCAGCCAGCAGGTGGCTATGAACCGTGGGAAAAAATCGATAGCCCTAGATGCTCATACAGAACTCGGACAAAGAGTTCTTAACGAATTAATAAAAAAATCTGATGTGTTTGTAACAAATTATCGGGCAGAAGCTCTGGATCGAATGAGTTTGAGTTATGGCCACCTGCGGAGAATAAATGAGCGCCTTATCTATGGAAGAGTTTCCGGGTTTGGACCGAAAGGAAAAGACGCCGATAAAGCAATGCTGGATGGTACGGCGCAAGCGCGTGGTGGATTAGCAGCAGTATCGGGTCCCGTTGATGGGCCTCCGATGCCTCCTGGTGCAGCGATCGCCGATCATTCGGGAGCGATGCAACTGAGCTTAGGAATCGTGACTGCGTTATTTGCCCGTGAACAAACCGGACGGGGGCAGGAGGTAAATACTTCCGCTCTGGGAACCATGATGTGGTTGCAATCTTGGGAGTTGACTCACACAGCGATGACTGGAGCCTCCTTGACGCGCGATGGTCAACACAATCCCAGTATTGCTAGTCCCTATGGGGTCTACCAAGCATCCGATGGTGGTTCGTTTCTCTTGGCGGTTGCAATGTCAGACGAGTCATGGGACGAATTTCTCGTTTACGGTGAGAAACCTCATCTAGCTATAGACACCAGATGGAATACAGCGGCGAAACGAATCGGAATTCTTGGTGATGGCGATGGGGTCATTGAAGTTCGAGCTGAGCTTCGAGAAGCTTTTGCGTCGCATACAACAGCTGAGTGGGAAGTCTTTTTTGGTAAGCAACCAGAGATTATTTATGAACGAGTGCAGAGTTATCAGGAGATTCTGGTTGATACCCAAGTGGATGCAAACAATTATCTTGCTGAGGTAACAGTCCCGAACTATGGCACAACTCAAGTCGTTAGTAATGTCGTGCAGTTGAGCGAGACGCCTGGTTCGGGCGCGAGACTTCCGCCGCCATGCCTTGGCGAGCACACGTCGGAAATAATGATGGACCTGGGTTTCTCTGCCGCAGAGGTAGACGAAGCGCTAGCCCCTATTGAGGCAGCGGCGGCTAAAATAATCAGTTGGGTGATTCCCTAAGGTTGGTTGCTTGTCAGATATCAAGCGCTCGCCAGCGGGCCTCGTAAGAGACTGCCTGGAGTCAAACTAACGGGAAAGTCTGCTTCTCTGCCACACTACGGACGTGGGTGGCACCTCCGATATGGTCCAGGAACGATGGGGGAGCTGCGTAGCGATCTTGGTACCGCCAGAGATCAAGCCAAACGGAAGTACCGTAGGACTAGGCGTAAGGCTCAGAAAAAAGAAACCAAAGCGAAGCGTTAAGCGGGGGAGCAGCAGTGGGAAATCTTAAATTGATCAGGACTGTCGCCATTGTTATCGGGGCTGTCGCTTTCCTAGGGCAAATATGGTTAATGGTGGTCCTCTGCGCAGGAGTAGCGGCGTGGGCGACAATCAAAGCGAGAAGCCAAGACCAAACGTAAGTGACTAAGCGCAACCGTTCAACCACGAAGAACTAGAAGCACTACTGGCCACGATCCATGGTGACTACCGCTGCCTCGCGTTGTCAGCAGCGTTTCTTGGAGCACGTTGGGAGGAACCCGGGGTGGTCGACAGTTCGGCGCCCGCCGCTGCGACGACCAAACGATCACCCACGCTCGCTCTGAGTTGGACGAGCGTCAGCCCGTCGTCTACCCCAGTCACCTCTGCCTCGCACACCACCGTCTCATGAGCGTAGGTGGGGGCGGTGTTGCGAAAGAACAGGCGGCTGATCCACTGACCCTTTTCGAGGCAGCGCGTCAGCTGTTCCCCGAACAACGCCCCGAACATCTGGCCGTCGACGACTGGGCGTTCCATACCAGCGCGGGCAGCAAAATCGGGGTCGTAGTGCAGACGGTGCGAGTCCCAGGTTGCACCCCCATAGGCCACCATGTCGGTGAGCGTAATGGTGCGTACCAGGTCAGGGAGCCGCTCGCCGACCTTCATGGTGAAGACTCCCTCGGCCGGTAGATCAGGGTCTCGGTGTTCGAGGCAATCTGTCCGCCGTCGGCCGTCGCGTACACGGCCTCGGCAACGACGATCAGCAGAGGCACGCCGTCGGCGTCGTGGCGTTCACGTATCTGGGTGATTTCCCAGCTGGTGGTGATGACGTCGTCGGGCCGTGCCGGTCGGCCGATTCGGTAGTCGTTGCCACCCCGAATCATGGTGCATGGGACAGGCAGGGGCA
>ERZ651768.1567-NODE-1567-length-16629-cov-9.624819_pt1 | contig 16629 bp, 16 predicted proteins | sample MGYA00514754_ERZ651768 | MGnify/ENA metagenome assembly ERZ651768
TTTTCAAAAGGGTGTGGAGTCCAATAATGGGAGCCTGCCTTTCAAGCTCGTCTTTTAGGAACTGCTTTCCCAAATCATCCGGATGTTCTTTGCCAATGACGATTCTATTTTCAAAGCGGTTGCAGGCCTTCCAAAGCCGGTTAAGGACGGTTATACCACCCATTTTAACTTTCCATTTAGGTGAACCAAACCGGCTACTCTGGCCTCCGATCAAAATACCTGCTGTGGCGGAGATAAAGTGAGACATTTCTTCAATAGAAAAATACAAAAACCAATGATATACTTGAGTGTGTTTCTGAATGCCAGATGAAATTTTAAACAGGGGAATGGGAACTCGATTTCTTTGAATGTGAAACATTGGAGGACAAAACATGAGTGAGCTTCACGAAGACCATGAACTTGATTGTAAAGGTCTTAACTGCCCATTACCTATTCTCAAAACGAAGAAAGCAATTGATGGTATGGCCGGGGGTCAAATTCTAAAGATGATAGCCACCGATCCAGGATCGATAAATGACGTTCAAGCTTTTACTAAACGTACAAAGCACGAACTTATGGAATCAATCTCAGATAATGGCGAATACATTTTCTATATACGAAAATCTTAAAAGTATTTTGGGACTAGACAGAAAATAGGAGGCCATAATTGTGACTGAAAAAAATGGACAGGACAAAAGAATGGCATTGATTGCATCGAAGGGAACGTTGGATTGGGCCTATCCTCCGTTTATCCTGGCCTCTACAGCAGCCGCTATGGAGATGGAGGTGGCGGTGTTCTTCACTTTTTACGGTTTGACACTGTTGAAGAAGGATATTGAGGCAAAAGTAGCACCGCATACAAATCCGGCCATGCCTATGAAAATGCCTTTTGGACCACAAGGTTTTCAGAATTTTGAATGGCCTATGCCGAACCTGCTGATGGGGAATATGCCAGGATTTGAGACCGTAGCTACCTCGTTGATGAAAAAGACTTTCAAGAATAAGGGTGTAGCCACCATAGAGGAGTTACGTGCAATCTGTATTGAGTCGGATGTGAAACTAATCGGATGCCAGATGACCATGGATGTGTTCGGTTTTTCCAAGGATGATTTTATTGATGGTGTGGATATTGGCGGGGCGGCCACGTTTCTCGAATTTGCCTCTGAGGCGGATATCCAGCTTTTTATTTGATGGCTGGCCTAGGCGTCTACTCCGCTGAAGACTTGTACAGGGATTTAGTTAACAAAACTGATTTCCGCCTTCTTGACGTAAGGAACGAAGATGATTTCATTCGTTTCCAAGTGGAGAGCCCATATTCCTTTGAGATGTCAAACGTTCCCTATATTGATTTTATTGAAGATGAAAAATCTACCCTGGGTAAGATTCCAAAAGATAAACCGATAAAAATTGTGTGTGCAAAAGAAGGTTCGGCTAAGTATGTGGGTGATATCCTTTCCGCCAACGGTTTTGGTGATGTCAGTTATCTTTCAGGGGGTATCAAAACTTGGGGAGACTTGCTGGTTCCCGTAAGAATTAATCCTGTAAGCGACGACTACAGTCTATACCAGTTCATACGTCCTGGCAAGGCTTGCCTCAGTTATGGAATTGTCAATAGTGGTCAGATGGCGGTTTTGGATCCCTCACGCAATATCGATTTCTATAGAGAGTTTGCCCGGTCAGAAAATGTTACCATCACCCAAGTGTTGGAGACACATGCCCATGCAGACCACCTTTCAGGAGGAATTGAAATATGCTCTAATAGCGACGTCGAAATGCTTGTCCATAAACTTGACTTTCCTGATTCTCCTTTCAATTATGTTACGTTGGATCATCTGGAAAAAGTCACTCTTTGTGATTTCGGACCAGAAATGGATGTTTATCATACACCAGGTCATACTGAAGGTAGCTTGACCTACCTCATTGATGGAAAATATCTTATAACCGGGGATACGTTGTTCATTATTTCTGCTGGTCGACCTGATCTAGCAGGGAAAGTGGAGGAGTGGGTATACGATTTGTACAAAACAATTATTTACCAATATGCCGAACTTCCAGGTGACGCCTCAGTTTTACCGGCTCATTATGTCACCTGGCAAGAGACCGATGAGAATCTTTGTTTTTCGGCACCACTGGAAAAATTGAGGGAAAATAATCCAATTTTCTCCCTTACTTCAGAAAATGAGTTTGCTCAGTTCATTTTCGATAATATGCGCGATACACCCGAAGTTTATAATGATATTAAGCAAGTCAACCGTGGGCTCATGAATGTAACAATGGAAGAAGCAGATATTATGGATCTTGGTAAAAATGAATGTGCTGCGAGCCACTATGATAGCGTTTGAACAGTTTTCTTACTTAGCTCTATCCTTTAATCTATTTTTTCTAACTCCGACTTTTCCTGTTCCGGTCCAGGCCGAATACCTTCAGCCTTACATCCTAATTGGAGAAACAGGAAAAAACTTCGATGGTACGGAAGAAGCTATTATACAAAAATTCTTTATGAATGATGTGGAAATACTGGGCAAATACAGGCCGGTTGATGATTCCAGCAGATACATGTTTATTATTACAACGAAACATCTCAAAAAAGCTGCTCGGAATGGCGGCGACTATGGACTATTTCTCGGAGCTTTACACCTTGCTTTGGATATGAAGGGAGATATGGTTTATCTCTCTGTTCCCAATATTGATTATTGGGGGAATATTTATTTGCGAGATGATTTTGAAAAAGTGGGCAAAGCCGTTGGGGAATTTAAAGCAGACCTGCCCCGTTTGTTACCAAAGCTGAGAGGAAAATTCATGCGCCCTTTCGGAGCAACAGAGCCACTCACATTGGAAAAGCTTAAAACTTATCGGCATTCTGGACGTTACCCTTCCCGCGATGAAATGATTGAACTTGGGCAGTTTGAGCAACATTCCGATGCTGTTAAGTTTGTGGAAGAAAGTTTAAAGAGCTCCGAAGGGTTGGAAAAATTATACAGGTTTGATGTCATGCGGAAGGATGCCACACTGTTTGGTGTTCAAATTCCTCAGGAAAGTGAAATTGCAGAAATATTGGATCAGGAGGAAAGAAAGAAAACGTCTTTTTACCCCTGGCAAATTGCCGTGGTAAACGGACGAGTCTTTTCACCGGCACCCCTTTTTCAAATCCCCGCAGGGTTTCCCGATATGACCCGCTGGCAGATTATTAAACTCAAAAAATTAGCGAAACGTATAGAAATCTCTGTTTTGGAGTTGGCGGGATGAATCTCGGTTTTCTTATTGATAACCGGAAATGCATTGGCTGCCACGCCTGTACTGTAGCCTGCAAGTCCGAACATGAGGTACCTATCGGTGTGAACAGGACCTGGGTAAAGTATGTGGAAAAGGGGTCTTTCCCCGATACTCAGCGTCTTTTTTCTGTTTTGCGCTGCAACCATTGTGAGGAAGCACCCTGCGTAGAGATTTGTCCTACCGGCGCGCTTTATTATAGGGATAATGGCATTGTCGATTTCGATACTCAGCGGTGTATCGCCTGTAAGTCGTGCATGCAGGCATGTCCTTATGACGCTCTATATATTGACCCAGATGACCACGTGGCGGAAAAGTGTAATTTTTGTGCACATAGAATTGATGTGGGTTTGGAGCCATCCTGTGTGGTGGTCTGTCCGGAAGAAGCCATTGTCTTCGGTGATTTGGAAAATGAAGAATCCAACATTTCCCAGCTGGTGAAGAATGAGCCTGTTACAGTCCGGAAAGCGGAGAAGGGGACAAAACCAAAAGTTTATTATATCGATGGTGACAAAGCTTCTTTGGATCCTAGTTCGGCGAAGCCTGACGACCAATACCTTTGGAGTGAACAGTATAAAGGTGTAGGTCATTTTTCCCACTTTGCCGAACAGAAGACCAACGAAAAAGATCCCAAAGATCTGCTCATCCAGCTCGCTATGGAGGCGGGTGCAAAAAGAGAGAACGGCAACTCCCCTGACGAAATTGTTGAAACACTTAAATCCGGTGATGCGCGCCGGGTCTATGACAGCCCCAGTAAAGGTATTTTGTGGGGATGGGAAGTTTCAGCTTATGTCTGGACAAAGGCCATATCCAGCGGACTTTTCTTTATGACTTTTTTCTCCAAACTCATGGGGTGGGCAACATTTTCTCCAGCTGCCGAAATAAACTCCCTTTGGGGTTCACTCATATTTTTGCTGCTTACCACCGTCCTGCTGATTAAGGATTTGGACCAGCCAAGGCGGTTTCTTTATGTCATTCTACGGCCTCAATGGACCTCTTGGCTGGTGAAAGGGGCCTACGGCCTTGTGGGCTTCGGAGGCGTGCTAACACTGCTTATTTTGAACAGTTATCTGAACCTTATGAACCTCGCCTGGCTTGAATGGGTAGGTGCGGCCTTGGCTCTTTTTTCTGCTGTTTATACCGCCTTCCTTTTCGCCCAGGCCAAGGGGCGGGATTTCTGGCAGTCTCATATGGCCCCTTATCAGATGGTTATACACGCCCTTCTGGCCGGCGGAGCCGGTGTTGCACTGTTAACGGGCGGGATTTCAACGGGACTTGCTTTATTTATGGCGGGATTGCTTCTTCTTAACCTCGGTATTTTCGCCGCAGAGCTTACTACCTCAAGACTGACTGATGACGCTCGGACCGCCGCTCAGATGATCCTTCGTGGGCGGTATGCAGCACCCTTCTGGACGGCAATCGGGCTAACAAGAATCATCCCTCTGATTATTCTGTTTGTCGGCATGATGGTTGTTCCGATTCAGATCTCTATGCTGGTACTTCTAGCTGGAATTCTTGTAACGGAACATATCTGGATTAGAGTCCCTCAGCTGATAGCCTTGAGTTAACCTGTGACAACCAGTCTGAAAAAATCGTTAATAGAAAAAACTTGCGAATCGCTGGGAATTTTGGAAACCATTGAACCGACCCCAGGTGACCTGTCCGTTTCTGAAGGTGATTTTTCCAAATATCCGCCACCGGAAGAGTGGCATGACTGGACGGAATATGACGCTGGTTCCTGGCCGCGGCGGGAAAAGAAAAATTATTCCATTGTTCCCACTACTTGTTTTAACTGCGAATCCGCCTGTGGTATGCTGGCTTACGTGGACAAGGAGTCAGGTAATGTCCGGAAATTTGAGGGAAACCCTCACCACCCAGCCAGCCGAGGGCGCAACTGCGCCAAAGGCCCTGCCACCATTAACCAGATCAATGATGAGGAGCGCATTCTATATCCTCTGAAAAGAAAAGGGGAGAGAGGGTCTGGTCAGTGGGAGCAAGTATCCTGGGAAGACGCCTTGGACGACATCGCTGGACGGATACACAATTCCCTGAAAGCAAAGCGTCACAACTCCGTTGTTTATCATGTAGGTCGCCCGGGACACGAGGGTTATGCCGAGCGAGTAATCCAGGCCTGGGGCGTGGACGGCCACAATTCACACACAAACATCTGCTCCGCCGGCGCCCGGACAGGGTACGCCCTGTGGCAATTTTTTGACCGGCCGTCTCCCGATCACGCCAATGCTAAGGCCATTTTACTTATCAGTTCCCACCTTGAAACGGGCCACTATTTCAATCCACATGCCCAGCGGATTATTGAGGGGATGATGAACGGAGCAAAACTTATTGTGATGGATCCGCGCCTCTCCAATACAGCCAGTATGGCCGATATCTGGCTGCCAACATATCCTGGATCGGAGGCTGCCGTTCTGCTGTCTATTGCAAAGATCATCCTGGATGAAGGTGCCTACGATAGACAATTCATGGAGACGTGGGTGAACTGGCACGACTATCTTCAGAAAGTCCATCCCGGGGATGATGTCATCTTCGACAATTTCATCAAACGGATAAAGGAGGAATATGTAGAATTCACTCCGGAATTTGCCGCCCGGGAAGCCGGGGTGGAGGCGGAAAAAATTGTTGAAGCTGCACGGCACGTGGCTAAAGCGGGTACCCAGCTGGCAACCCACAACTGGCGTTCAGCGGGAAGCGGTAATTTAGGTGGCTGGCAGGTGGCCCGGTGTCTCCATTTTCTTAACGTTCTGACCGGGAGTGTGGGTACGGAGGGGGGGACCTCACCAAGCGGATGGAACAAGTTCAAACCAACATTTTTTGATACACCACCAAAACAAAAATTCTGGAATGTGCTCCAGTATCCCATGGAATATCCCCTGGCCCATCATGAACTGAGTTTTCTTCTTCCGCACTTCCTTAAAGAAGGCAGAGGAGAGCTAGATGTTTACTTTACCCGTGTTTTCAATCCTGTCTGGACCTACCCAGATGGGTTCAGCTGGATCGAGGCACTGCGAGATGAGTCCAAAATCAAATGTCATGTTGCCCTGACACCCACCTGGAACGAGACAGCCTATTGGGCCGATTATGTTCTGCCCATGGGCCATGCTAGCGAACGTCACGATCTCAACTCCTATGAAACACATTCCTCTGTCTGGATCGCTTTTCGCCAGCCGGTGTTGAGAGAGTATGCTCGGCGGGAAGGGAGAGAAGTTCAGTTCACCCACGAGGTGAACCCCGGTGAGGTGTGGGAAGAGGATGAATTCTGGATCGAGCTTTCTTGGAAGATGGACCCCGATGAATCGTTGGGTATACGGGACCATTTTAAGTCTCCTTACCGGAATGGTGAAAAGATCAATATAGATGAATATTATCAATACATTTTCGAAAATGTTCCCGGACTACCCGAAACGGCACAGAATGAAAATCTTTCCCCCTTGGAATACATGCGCAAATACGGTGCTTTTGAAATAGAATCTTCTTCTTATTCCAAACATCTGAGTGGTGTCGATAGTGAGGGTGCTGAAATGAATGAATTCGGGCAGTTCGTCAAAGAAGGTAAAGTAGTTGCGGTTCGTGACAATGGTATAGCTGTGGCGGGGTTTCCCACGCCATCAAAAAAACAGGAATTCTATTCCGATACCATGGCTCAATGGAAGTGGAATGACCATACAATTCCAGGTTACATAAAGAGTCATATCCATCCAGACAGCCTAGATCGATCAAGGAATGAGTATGTGTTGGTGCCCACATTCCGTTTGCCCACACTAATTCACAGCAGGTCAGGTAATGCCAAATGGCTGGCGGAGATTTCACACCGGAACCCAGTCTGGATGCACCCAAAGACAGCGGCCCACATCGGATTGAAGCGGTCAGGTGATCTTGTGAAAGTTGAAACAGATATTGGTTATTTTATCGATAAGGTGTGGATCACGGAAGCCATCAAACCCCATGTGGTTGCCTGTTCCCACCATACAGGCCGCTGGCGCAGGTCACAGGATCCCTCGGGCAACAGCTGGATGACCAGTACGGTAAAAATGGAAGAGTCACAGGATGGCAAATGGAAGATGAAACTTTCGGAGTTGGTTCAGCCCTTTGAAAGCGGTGATTCAGATTCAAAACGGATCTGGTGGAGAGATGGTGGTGTTCACCAGAATATTACATTCCCTGTCCATCCGGACCCTATTTCAGGGATGCATTGCTGGCATCAGAAGGTGAGACTCTCCCTTCCTGGCCCAAATGAGAAATATGGAGATATTCAGGTGGACACGAACAGGTCCTTTGAAATCTACAAAGAGTGGTTGAAGATGGCTCGTCCTGGCCCTGGTCCCAACGGCCTACGCCGGCCACTTTGGATGGCGAGAACACTCCGGCCGGCTGATGAAACCTACTATTCAGATTAGGAGATTGGGCACTATATTGAAACAAATCTCGTGATCTTAAACATTATCTATTGGGCCACTCAACGTAAGTGGCTGCTTATCTCTCTTTTTCTAGCTACCGTTCTATACCTGTTGCCTACGCCGCAAGGCTTGACGGCTGCAGGGTACCATACCATCATCATTGTTCTTTCCACCATTCTTCTGATCATTTTTGAGCCCATCCCGCTCCCAGCAGTGGCTATGCTTATTCTCGTATTCCAGGTGCTGTTCGGAATCGCTACACCAAACCAGGTTGCATCTTCTTTTATGAGTGATGCAGTTTTTTTCATTATGGGGTCCCTCATGCTGGCAGTGGCCATCGTTTCTCAGGATCTGGATACGCGACTTGCCTTGGGAATTATCAATATTACAGGGCACAAGACCTGGCGTATCATCGCCGGTTTCGTTGCTGTTTGTGCATTGCTGTCATCATTTATCGGTGAACATACAGTGACAGCCATGATGATGCCTGTAGGTTTGACGCTGGTAAGACACACCAGTCGCGATCCAAAAAAGGTCGCTGGACTCACTTCTCTCATCCTTTTTTCAATTGCATACGGCAGTGCCATGGGTTCCATAGGGACACCTTCCGGCGGCGGCAGGAACGTCATTATGATCGGCTATCTGTCACAGTTTGGTATGGGCAATCTCACCTATCTGGATTGGATGAAATATGCCTACCCCATACTTCTTATTGAGATTCCTCTCGCCATCATGATTCTTTGGTGGACATTTCGCCCTGAAAAAATGATTCTTGATTCAGCTGTGAGAAAACTGAAGGTACAGGTTGCAAGATCCGGCCAGATTACGGGAAGTCAGATAACTGCTATGGGAGTGTTTGTCTTAGTCTTCCTTGGGTGGGTTTTTCTCAGCCCAAAGATTGGTCTTGGCATTGTGGCGCTCATGGGTGTTGTTTTATATCTTGCCATGGGTCTGGTGGAGTGGCAAGATTTGAACCGGAATACCAACTGGGGTGTCATCATGCTTTTTGGTTCGGCCATCTCTATCGGGATTCAAATGAAGGATACCGGCGCAGCGCTCTGGGTGGCGAACAATGTTATCGAAGGACTCCAAGTGATTACCTCCAATGTTGATTTTTCCAGATCTTTCGTCTCGATTTTTCTCACTGCGGGATTGACAAATATTCTCAGTAATGCAGCTACGGTCGCTGTGCTTGGACCGATTGTTTTGAACATGGGCGGTAATGCAGTTATGGTTGCACTCTCAACCGCATTAGCCTCGGCGTTCGCCTATCTCACTGTTGTGGCATCCCCAACCTGCATGATCATTCATTCCAGCGGACTGGTAAAACCGTCGGATTATCTCAGGGCTGGCTGGAAAATGACTGTTATGTCCATTACTGTCTTGCTGCTTTTTATTCATCTGTTTTGGCCCTTAATGGGATAATTGTATATTGAACAAATGAAACCGACATTACTTATGATGGCAAAAACTCCATTCGTAATCCCAATAAGGTTATGAAGTTCCTCTTAGCGGTCAGCAGTCAGGAATTTTCCGAATCCACCCTGCGGATGGGGTCAAAGGTAGCCAAGTCATTCGGTGCTCAGTTGGCGGTGGTCTATGTAGGTCCTAAGCCGAAAGAACTTTACGCCGGCCGAGTTTCCCTTGCCCGGGATACGTTGGCAAAGTGGGAGATCTATCACCCTGGGATTGAAGTGTTGAGGTGGGCATTCGACGATCTCAAAACATCCGGTTTTCTGGAGAATTCGGATGATAACGGATTCAATCCTCTCAACATGGTAGAGGAGAAAGATCGATACCGGATGGCCTTGCCCGGAAGCTATGGTCAGGATATAGATCTCATTTTGCGGGAAGGTGACATTATCGATGAACTCCGCCGGGAGTGTAGTGAGGATGAATATACAGTGTCTATTATAGGGGGAAGCAAAGGGAGGAATATGGCCCACGATCTGCTCCAGTATCTCCCCACTTCTGTGCTGGTGATGAAGAATGTAGACCTAGACCGTCACTACAGAATTCTTCTTTGTGTGGATGACTCCTCCGCTACCGACCGGGCTGTCCGCTTCGGTGCCACGATTGCAAAACAGATGAATTTTCCTGTTACTATCATGACCGTCTCAAAGACAGAAGAATTTGGGCCAGGTTACAGCGGGGCGGCAGAAGCAGCATCGCAACATCTTGAGTCTCAACAGGTAGATCATGAACAGAAATTCATCACGGGCGATCCGGTTAATTCTTTTATTGAAACGGCTGGTGAAGATCATCTCATTGTTATGGGTTCCTCCAGCAAGTCCGCCCTTGCTAAATTCTTTTTGGGAAGCAAACCAATGAAAACTCTGGAAAAAGCCAATTGCCCAATTCTTGTAGTGAGGGATAAGTGATGTTGAAGGGCAGCTGGAAAGAACGTTATGGAGACTGGGCGCTGGTGACAGGAGCTTCTGCCGGTATCGGTGAGGAGTTCTGTCGTCAGCTCGCTGAAAAAGGAATGAACATTATTTTGGTAGCACGCCGAGGAGACCGCCTGAAGGAGCTGGGGGAAGAGCTTTCATTGAATTTTGGCGTCAGTACCCGGGAGGTACCCATGGACCTCATTTTACCGGACGCTGCTGAAAAAATCGACAATGCAGTTGCTGATCTTGAGGTGGGACTGCTAGTTAACAATGCGGGCTTTGGCCATTTGGGACGTTTCCACAAGAAAAGTGCCGACCGGGACGCAGATATGATTAAGCTCAACTGTCTTGCTCCTGTGGAGCTGACACATAAATTCCTGCCGAAAATGGTCGACCGAGGGCAGGGTGCTGTTATTTTTGTGGCATCCACGGCCGCTTATCAGGCAACACCTTTTTTCTCTGTTTACAGTGCTACCAAGGTATTTAACCTTTTCCTGGGCGAAGGGCTTTGGCAGGAATACAAGAAATTGGGTATTGATGCCATGGCTCTCTCGCCAGGCTACACAAAAACTGAATTTCAAAAAGCAGCGGGACTGAATGAAGATGTGGGTGGGATTCTTTGGGAGACCCCTGATAATGTTGTGACAACAGCTCTGAAAAACCTGGGGAAAAAACCGTCTGTCATTCATGGTGGCTTGAATCGGTTCCTGGCATTTTCTGGACGTATATTCCCAAGGAAATGGTCTATTGCGGTGGCGGGAATGGTTTCAAAATCCCGGCCTTAAACCGTGTGCAGATTTCTGGCTTATCGAGGTGGTCCCATTCAGATGGATAAGCTGCTCTACCGACCTGAGAATTCTCTTATTAATCAAAGTTTCATGGCAAGGGAGAGAGAGGAGCCGCTCAATGGTGACGGTTTTGGTGTTGGGTGGTACACACCTGAAATAGAACCGACACCAGCAGTATTCACATCCATCCAGCCGGCCTGGAACAATAGAAACCTCAAGAATCTTTCTCCAAAAATCTGTTCAAGTTCAATTTTTGCACACGTCCGGGCCGCAACACACGGAAGAGTCTCGGAAGCAAACTGTCACCCTTTTCAGTACGGGAAACTTCTCTTTATGCACAATGGCGCCATTGCCGGTTTTAATGTTATCAAGCGGGCGCTCAGGATGCGCCTGTCCGACGGCATCTACGACTGGATCAAAGGAGATACCGATTCAGAGCATTTTTTTGCTCTAATTTTGCAACATCTTGATGCCCATGCGAAACTGACAGTGGGTGAAATTGCTGATGCGTTCATCAAAGCTCTGGTGGAACTGACTGAATTATTGAATGAGCACAGCATCGACCGTCCTTTTTATATGAATGGTTTGTTAAGTGACGGGGAGCGGATTGTAGCAAGCCGTTATGTTTCTGATGAAAATGTAGAGCCTCACACCCTTTATTTTTCAGACCGGGGAGGTTTTGAGTGCGATGACGGAATCTGCCATATCGTTCATGGAAAATCGGAGAATGATTGTATTATGATTGTATCAGAGAAGTTGACAGATGTAGCCGAAGATTGGCACCCCGTTCCCAAAAATCATATGGTTATGCTGGATAAGGATTTAAGTCAGTCACTGAAACCTATTGAACTATGACTGTCTGAGATATGCCGTGGACCACGGAAAATATTCATCTCCTTTTCCTTCATTTTCCTATAGCACTTTTTTCAACAGGATGGGCTTGCGACTTTATTGGTGTTTCATTCAGCAACCGGTCGGCCACTGATGCTGGGTGGTGGTGCTTGCTTTTTGGCCTGGTCAGTTCACTGTTTACTGTGGGAACCGGCTTTCTCGCTGACCGTCTGTACGGCCACATGACACTCCCTTTCCCATTTTTCGAGACACACGGCGCTCTGCAGATAACTGCCTGTCTAATTTTTCTTGGCCTGTTTATCTTGCGCTTCAGGAATGGTCAGCGGCTACCGGAAGGGAATCTCCGTTCTGTTTATCTTTTAGTAGCTGGCGTCGCTGTGGGTTTGCTTTTCTACGGCGCCCATCTGGGTGCACAGCTGTCCGGCCGGATCTAAGGTGATTGCACCGGCCGCATACTCCCAATACAGTCCATTATAAAAATTGCCGGCATGAAGTTCGATCACATTCTCTGCCACTATTCAGAAATTGGCCTCAAAGGTAAAAATAGAAGATTCTTTGAGGATCGGCTTCGGAAAAATATTCTAGAAGCAATAAAGATCCGTTGTGTCGATTCATCTGTATCGGTCAAGCGTTATCACGGAAGGTTGGTTATTGAATTGAAGCAAAAGGGCGCGGACTTGGATTGCATCAAGGAGGCACTGAAAGATGTCACGGGGCTTGCTTACTTTGCACCAGCATTCGAATCGAAGCAAGATTTGAATACCCTCAAGAAAGACGCACACGCATTATTCTCCGATGCAAACTTCGAATCATTCCGAATAACTGCCCGGCGCGGCAGCAGTAACATTCCGTTGAAAGTGAGAACGGTAAATGATGAAGTGGGTACCCATATTGTTGAAACCATGAAAAAAAAGGTTAACCTTACTCAACCGGACGCCAACTGTTACGTCGATATGTTTGAAGACAAAGCATTCGTATATCCTGAAAGAATTCCCGGTCAGGGAGGTTTGCCGGTGGGCGTTAGCGGAAAGGTGATTGCCATGCTTTCCGGTGGTATCGATTCCCCTGTGGCGGCCTATCTGGCCATGAAGCGGGGTGCCACAGTTATATTTGTACACTTTCACTCGGTGCCATATACGACACCGGCATCCATTGAGAAAGTGCGGGAAATGATTACCACACTGAACCGCTTCCAGTTTAGGTCGAAACTTTATCTGGTTGAACTGGCTCCCATTCAGAAACAGATCATGACGGACACAGCGCCCCGGTACAGAGTTCTCCTCTACCGCCGGTTCATGTTCAGGATTGCTGAGCAAATTGCCGGGAAAGAAAACGCCCACGCACTGGTCACAGGAGAATCACTGGGGCAGGTTGCTTCACAGACCCTGGAAAACATGGAAGCAGTAGGACGGGTAACGGATATGTCCATCCTCCGTCCTCTCATTGGATTTGATAAACAGGAGATCATAGACAGAGCACAGGACATTGGCACCTACGATATCTCTATCCAGCCTGATCAGGACTGCTGTTCGCTCTTTGTCCCCAAACGTCCTGCCACGAAAGCCCGATCTGAACAGTTAATAAAGCAAGAAAACTCACTTAACGTTGAAGAACTTGTTGAAGCAGGTGTGGAATCAGCTTCAGATGAAATTATCGACTGAAGAATATCTTGAACTGACTGAATAGCCTTTGGGAAAACTGATCTCACCCAGGGCGCCCGCAGGGAGTGTGATTTTCTTTCGGTTCTCCAGAATTAGCAGATAGGTGCCGGGCTGAGTAAGGTTTGATTTATCCAACAGCCTGTTATCAACCCACACCTGGGAACCTTAACTTACTTTCTACCGGTTGTTAGTCCGTGGAACACTACAGTTACCATAACGATGGCACCTCCGGCCAGGGCCCATTTACCGGGCACTTCACCCTGCAAAAGAAATACCCACAGTGGGTTGAGGATAGGTTCCAGCATGGTGATGAGTACAGCCTGAAAAGCCCGTACCTTCTGAATAGCTTTAGCATAGAGTACATAAGAGATTCCCAGTTGAAAGGTCCCCAGTGCAACAAGCATTAGGATACCGTTGATTTCCGGAAGTTCTTCTTTAAAAAAAAAGGGGAGGCCTATAACAGCCGCCAGAAGATTGCCCAGGAAAACAGATTCCACCGGTGATCCCCGTTTCTGTTTTCGGAGAAAGAGTGTCATCCACGCGAAACTCAGGCCGCTCAGTACCGCCAGTACATTTCCCCAAAAACCTTCTGGCGATAGCCTCTCTATAAAGAAGATAGAGATCCCCACCATAACAATTCCAACGGCCAGCCAGTCTTTGCCGGATGCTTTTTCCTTTAGGAACCACGGTCCAAAAATGATGACATAAATGGGAGCGGTGTACATAAGAAGAACGACATTTGCCGCCGTGGTGAGCTTGTTGGCAATGACGTAGAGTATCACCGCCCCGGCATAGCAGACAGCACCGCCCAATTGAGGGAGCGACCAGGTTAACTCAGGTTTCCTGATTACAATGAGGATGACCGTCGCGGCAATAAGGCTTCGCATTCCTGCGATGGCCACCGGATGCCAATGGATACCCTTCACAAGGAATCCGCCAGTGCTCCAAAGAAGAGCCGTCACAACAAGCATGAGATAGGGGAGGGACGACTTCGGTGGTCTGTCTTTCATAGTACCTGAATGGACAGGCAATATAGCTCCCGCTCTCAACTTTAGTCAATTATCCAGACTTGTAAATCAAAATTCGTTTTTATTCAGTCTCATGGTAAATTTGGAGGTGGTTTTTTCCCCAAGACTTAAAACATAAGGGAGTCGTCTGTGAAATGGGATAAGGAGAAATTTCTCAAGGAAATGCGGAAGAACACTTCCAGGGAAGTCGCCAAGGCCGGTGAAATGCTGTGCAATTTCTCTGAGAAGGACGCTGATGAGGTTTCCTGGGGCCGAGGCGACGAATACGGCACGATGACCTATAAATCCAAGTCGGACTTTGGCCTCATTTCTCTTTTCCAGATTACGTCAAAGGGACAGATCAAGTTCTGTCTCAACGTGCTTCGGCAAAAAGATGTGCCTAAGAACATTATGCGAGATTTTGTCATCAAACTTGAAGCCAACTTTCTGAGAGATTACGATCATGTGAATTATCCCATCGACAGTCTTGAGGATATGGGTGAGCTCTTTACAACAGGCGCCCAGATAGACAAACTGATGCAATGCATTGAAGGAATCGCCTATCGTTTGAGGCAGTGAACCCGAATTCATATTTCATTCTTATGGCCCTTCTGGCTGTTGCCGGCTGGGCCTTTTCATTTTATTTCCTTAGGGTCCTGGATGGAAAGATGAGTCCCAGTGCGTGGTGGTTCCCCGCAGTTTTCCGCATGTCCGAAGGGGGCTGTCAAACTCTGGTGGAAACACCCTACGGCAGAATACTCCGTAAACCGAATGCATTTTGGGGGAATCTCTATTATCCTTTTATGCTGATAGTTATCGGTTTTTCGGGAGCGGAACTGATTGACAGATCACTTCTTTTGATTCCAGCTTTGTTTGCCATGATTCTGAGCCTCTACCTTTTGTGGGGACTTTACAGGCTTAGAACACCTTGCCCAGTCTGTTTTGCTACGCACACTGTCAATTTTCTGATTCTGATTCTGGCCGGGAGGACGTTGTGACATACTTGTTGTGGCTCTTTTTTTTTATTGTTATCATCTTTCTCAGCGGCGTTTTTGTCTGGTCACTGAAGCGTGAACCTGACGAGAATGAACTGAAAGAGTCTGACCTGGAAGAGTGGAACTGTCCCTCCTGTGGTTTCACCGTTCAGATGGGGACGGAATGCATCTATTGCGGTGAGAAAAAACCGGCCGAGAGGGGAGAGCAGTGAAAAAAAATCTATTCGAGCCGACAACGTTTGTCTCAAACATCATTTTATTCTTAATGACTCTTGTCTTAGGGCAGAAGATATCAGATGTTTACCGGCAAAGTTTTCACCCGTTTCATCTTCATCTCAGCTGGTCTTTTTATGCCGTAGCGGCGGGATCCATCATAGGCGCTCTTTTCCACGGCTTTGGTCCACATTTCTCAAAACTGACGCGGGAGTGGATATGGAAAGGGGCTCTGACATGTATGGGGTTCACCACATTTTTCCTCATGATGGCGGGAGTTTCGGCGGTAATGTCTTATGATTCCTACAGGATCATCATGTGGGTGGCCGTCATTGGTCTCGTTCTCTATGGGTGGCAAACGGTAAAATTTGCTGGGTTCGGCCATTCAGTGAAGTTCATAGCTATAGGAATGATTTTTATCTTCACGGCATTCGCAACACTTTACTGGCGGCAGGCTCATCCCGGATCCGGTTATCTCTTCGCTGGGGCGCTCCTTACTGTTGCTTCCGGTGGCTTGTGGGCCACGGGATGGTCCATTCACAAACAGTTCAACCACAACGACATTTTTCACGTTATCCAGATGGTTTGTCTCTGGTTGCTCTACCAGGGCGGTGTCATGACCGTGACGGCCCAGCTACCTCGCTGATATTTACTCAATCCGGCAAAAAAGAGCCTATAGAATTAAGAGGCCGGTCGTCGTAATTTCACTATTACGGAATTCCCCAGCATGAATGTGAAACTGAAAGAAATCAACTCGTACACCCGGCAGGTCACGGTCTCTGTGCCGTGGGAGGACCTGGAGTCTGCCTTTGAGGCACATATACGCCGGTTTTCGAAAAAGGTGCGTATGCCCGGCTTCAGGAAAGGAAAAGTTCCTCAGAAAGTAGTCATTCAGAACTTTGGGCCAGAGTTGGAGGCTGAATTTGCTCAGGATTCCATCGAAATCCATTTTTCGGAGGCGCTACAGGAACATAAAATTGTTCCCGTAAACCGTGCAAAAATAGAGGATCTGCAATTCTCCAAAGGTAGTTCATTAAATTTCAAAGCCACGGTGGAAGTTGA
>ERZ651768.1569-NODE-1569-length-16610-cov-7.124297_pt1 | contig 16610 bp, 12 predicted proteins | sample MGYA00514754_ERZ651768 | MGnify/ENA metagenome assembly ERZ651768
TGGAAGAACAGCGTAATAAAGATCTGCCGCTTATGTCGGATGCCAATACACCGGAAGATTTTGCCCAGCTCACAGAGCAGGGAGTACAGCGCTTCATGAATTTTTTAAAAGAAAAAGAAATCATGACCATCAAATCAAACATGGAACCCGCATTGAGGGAACATATGGGACAATTTGTACCTGAAGATGAGCGCAATTTCTTTTCCATCGGCATGCATTATGATCCTGTACCGCTTTATTCCCATTTTATCCATTGGTTCGATCTAGCTCAGGTACGGGATGAGCCACACGAAAGTCCCATCCGACGCGGTCCTTTGCTCTATAATATTTTTGATTCCAAAAATGAGGGGATCGCGACAAGCGTGGAAGAAATGTTCATGCATGCTGGGTTGTATGAAGACAGTCCCCGCTCCAGAGAGATTGTTTGGATCATGATCGCCCAGCGCGCAGCCCGCGGGTTAGGGTCCCTGTATGCCCATGCCAACGAAATGACCATGGCTGAAGCAAGCCAGGTGCATGTAAAATGGACGCCACGGGGCTGGATGAAACGGGAACCGCATCTATTACAGTTTGAACAGCACTTTTACCTGCGCCAGCCTGGGTATGGCACTAGCTATATCACCGGTAAATATTTGATCGAGAGACTCCTTGCAGAATGGTCTGAGCAATTGGAAGAACAGGAAAAACCCTTTGTGATGAAGGATTTTTTCAAAGCGTTTAATGATGCTGGAAATATTCCTGTAGAGTTAGTACGCTGGCAGATGACAGGAATAAAGCCAAACCACAAAGATATTAAATAGATATACTTGAACTTATTTATTTGGCACCTCTCAAAACCGAAACGGAAGCACTTCGTGTTAATGATGCACTTCTCGCAGGCACGCAGATTGGACCAGTTATTGACCAGTCACAATTGGACCAGGATCTTGATTGCATTCGTATAGCCCAGCACGGGGGGGTCACTTTGTTGGCGGGTGGTACAAAAGGTTCGAGCTATGGATCGCCTGAGCAAGGAAGTTATGCAGCAGAATTCTATATAACCGTGAAAACAGTTTATGTTTTTCCATAACTTTTCCGGGAGTCCGGCGAGGGAAATTCTTACTGGGCGTGCAAGTCTGCTGGCAATAACATTTCTCATAGCCTGTTTAAGCGGGCCTGTTTCAGCAAATCCGTCGGATGAACGGATCATTTTTCACTCAGACCGAGATGGCAATAGCGAAATTTATCGCATCGAGCTGTCCGGTGTTGAAGAAACGCGATTGACGTTCAATGACAGCTATGACGGTTTTCCCTCTTGGTCACCAGATGGTCAATTAATCGTGTTTCAGTCCGATCGCGAGGGTACAGAGGAAATTTTTATAATGAAGGCCGATGGTTCGGATGCCAAACGCATACCGAATACTGAAAATGGTCGCTACCCAAAATGGTCTTTCGATGGATGTCACATTACATTTTTTGCTGAGATTAACGGCAATACCGAAATATTTGTGATCAAATCTGATGGCAGCAAGCCACGAAATTTAACCCATCATCTGGCAACAGACGAAACACCAAGCTGGTCTGCAGATGGCAAAACTTTGGCATTCCAATCTGATCGCAATGATGTACGAAAAGGTGACCGCAGTGTTGAAGAGTGGAATTATAATTTTGGTTTATTCACAATGGCATCAGACGGCAGGGCAGTGCAGGAAATAACGGGCACCCAAACCAACGATGAGAACCCTTCAATAGCGCCGCATGGCAGGCAAATCGTTTACCAAAGTTATATTGGCAATAGTCTTGGGATTGCAGTTGTCAATATAATCACTAAGGAAAAGAAAATTTTGACAGATCTTCGTTATGCCAGCGGATCACCTGCCTGGTCAAGCGATGGATCAAAAATTGTTTTCGACTCTAATCGGGATGGCAACTTCGAAATTTTTGTTATGGATGCGGACGGTTCGAACCAGCGTCAACTGACGTTCACCGACCACGCCGAAAACTCCGGCGCCGCCATGTATTCTGGTCAATATTTACCCTGACTTCCCATCGAGGACCTTTTAGTTTTTACCAGCAAGTGAGCGTGCATGCTCCAGCATCTCAGGGCGAATGAGTGCGACCGGCACGTTTCCTTTCAACAACAAAGTGGTGTTAAATTCTTTGGAGTCGAATTGGTCGGATCCCAGAATGTCTCGATACTCCTCTTTGAGTGCCTTAATTTCGACCACCCCCATGTAGTAACCAACATCGTGCGCGGGGATATTAGTGATCTGGGTCGCCTCTACATGCGCCTGGCCTCGAGATGTGCCGGTACCTTCAAAAAAATCCACCATGTATTCATAGTCGATAAGACCTGTATGAAACTGCGGATCGAGAATTATCCTGGCAATACGCCAAAGTCTGTGCTGAAGATGCCCGAGGAATAATCGTGGCTCATCATTCAGATACCCGTGATTGTACATCAACTCTTCTGCGTAAACCGCCCAGCCCTCACTCATTGTAGAACTGACATCTGTGTAGGGTGCTGAACCCGCCAACTGCCTTGCTGGTCGTTGGTTTTTTCCGGTCATAAAAATTGCAAAGTGGTGACCTGGGTAAACTTCATGAGGAATTTGCTGCGCGATATACCAAGCCCTACTCCAGTCTTGAAGAAACTCTGATTTTCGTGGCCATGTGTTGTACTGGTCGATCGACGGCAGCGAATAATAGCCAACATACCTATCGTTATGCGTAAAGCCAAACGGTCCAATGCCTGAAGCACCGCGAGGAATCGTTTCAGGATGGGCACGCCGCACGTAGCGGTATTCCTCAATAACGCCATCCGGCACAGACACAATTTCTTCATAGACCAGAACTTTTGCTCGGGCCGCTTCTCGCGCGAGATCGGTATAAAGATTCCATGGAGCCATGTGGTCCATTCGATTTTCTTCAATCAACTGTTGCCAGGTCTTATTGGAGTCGATCTGTGCAGCAGTATGTTGCATCAATTGTTCCGTTTCTTTGTATAGTTTGGTGCCTATTGTCACCAGCTCATCTACAGAGTAGTTCAGGAAATGATTGCGTAGCAGGCGCTCATATCCCTGCTTTCCAACAGCCAATTCGCCGATCTTGCCTGGTTTTAGGTCTTCCACAAGAAATGTCCTGAATTCTTGTAGTTGATGCCGATAGGCATCTGCGGCTTGCTGCATTTTTCCACCCAATATTTCGTTTGGTGCCCGCGCAATAATGTCAAGCATTTCTGTATCAAGAAAACTCAATGTATTATCGGCCAATGTCACTGCCCTCTCTATCCATAGTGGTGGTGGGCCTACCAGATTCTCTTTGCCATATTTAAAATCATGCAGATCCGAAGTCAAAGCGCTAATCATGGTCGTGTAGCGTTCTTCCCATGGCACTACCTGGTCAAGGCTGGCCGCAAAAAAGTCATTGAATGGAATGTAATCGGATGGGCGTTTTTTCCAGATTTTAATGTCCCGTAATTTTTGCATACTATTGTCGAGTTGGGCGTAGAAATAGTCGTAATCAATACGATCCGCAGTCCCAAGTGACGATCTATCTATTTTTGAAAGAGCCTGTAGAAATTGATCAGTTCTTTTAGCCCGAGCTTCGAAGGCAGTACGACTCTTGCCATCGATAAGTTCAATTTCATCCCCAGAAGGTTGGTAGAAGCGCGTAACAAGATGAACCAGACGCGGGTCTCCTTCTGCAGCATAGACGAGTGGCAGGAAAAACAATGTGGCCGCAATGAGGAACATGTAAAATCTTACAAATACGGAGTTTATAGCATTCATTATCATTCTCCAGAATGAATTCGACGTACTGGACTTGGCAAAGACAAAACACCCAAGAAGTCACTCATTACAATAGCGTTCCCATCAATATCAGACAATGTTTTGGGTGGGTTGAAACTCTGCGACAGCAAAGTCATGCCTATCTGCAGAACCAGACCAACGAAGGCCGCCATCAGTTCAGAAGGCAATTGAATAGTGGATCCAACATGATTTAGGTATTCAAAAAAGAGCCAGCTCAACAGACCGCCCAAGGCACTGGCAACTGCGCCAACTTGATTCGCCTTTTTCCAGTAAATTGCTGCGGTCATGGGAACAAAAAGACCCACCATCAGTATCGAGAACGACTTGATCATAAGTTGATAGACATTTTGAAAATAAAGTGCGGTTAGCAGCCCCAATATTCCAACCACAACGACGGTCCATCTGGTTACGTTCAAATCCGAGGATTTAGTAATATTCGATTTGAGTGATCGCATAATATTTTCAGTAAAGATGCAGGCAGGTGCCAACATTCCACCGTCAGCAGAGCTCATTAGTGCGGAAATCATTGCGCCGGTAAAAAGCGCCATCGCAAGTGGGGGTAAATATAATTTTCCCATTTCCGGAAGTACAAACGCAGGATTGGCAATATCCGGTAACACCACTGTGGCAGCAATTCCAATGAGTACGGGAATCATTGCGATGGTCAGATAAAAAAACGAACTGATATACATACTCCACTGTGCAACGTGCTCATCCCTAGCGCTGAACACTCTTTGCAATAAGTCCTGGGAGGCAATGTTGCCGAGGCCGATCACCAGCAAGCCCTGCATGAACATAATCCAACCATAGAAAGTTGATTCCGGTGCCAACTGAAAATGACCTGGTGGTGCTTGCTGGATCAAATTCTGCAAACCACCGATGTCGTTTATTACTATAGGAAATAGCACTAAGAGACCTGCGATAATGATGATTGCCTGGAAGAAATCCGTTAAGGATACTGCCCACATACCGCCCCAGACGGTATAACCAATTGTGATAAGGGCACAGATAAATATTGCGGTCTGGAAATCTACCCCGGCGACCACATTGAGCACCGTACCAAATGCGACAAAAATTGAACCAACCCACCCAATATAGGCTGGAATAATGCTCAGTGCAGCGATAATCTCTGCCCAGCGACCAAAGCGCAGACGGAACAGATCCGGTAAGGTCAATAGTTTTAATCGCCGCAAAACACGGGCATAAAAAACGCCGGCTAACAACAGACATAAAGCGGAACCAAACGGATTAGCGAGTACACCACGAAAACCACCGGAATATGCAGCGCCGGCCGCCCCAATAAGGGTGCCGGAGCCAAACCAAGTTGCGAATACAGTAAAGACACATAAACCCAGCGGCAACCGCCTTCCTGCAACAATGAAATCGGCACTGTTTTGAACGCTGCGACTGGCGAAAATACTGATGCCGACCAGAATGGCCACATAGATTAGCGCACCAATAGTAATGATAGTAGTTGGCGGCAATGTCTATTTCACTATTTGTATCCTAGAACCAAATGTCGGTTCACCGCTGAGCAAAATAATTCATACGAAATGTTAATGACTTAATTGTATATAATAAATCTTTTGAATACACACAATTGGTTGCTTTGATGTGTCGTAATAACAAATCAACTAGATTCGCTGCTTTTTTAACTACTCAAACGATTCGGTTATAGTACCATCATTTAATAAGATAAAGATCCTTTTGCGGTGTAGATAAATATTCAACTCCTTTTTCTGTAGCAATAGCTTGCTCATGATTCCAGAATAACAAATATTGGTCTTCATCTTTATTAGCTGTAAGCGATGGCATATAGAAAAAATATTCCAGAACAAAATGATGGTTGGGCGCGAGGGGAACATCGTAAGTCCATTCTGGGCCATAAGAACCAATTCTAGGGCCAAGATATATATCATGCTTCCAATGGCAAGATCCTTTACCCTTACCATGACAGTCAATAGAAAGTAGAGTTTTTTTAGAATCATAGCCTTTCGAATATGCCGGGAAATTATTTTTTGGTTGTACCATATGCATCTGGGGCTCAACAACAATAACATCAACTTCAGCAAATTTTTTCTTGTAGTTCTGAATGATTTCCCTAGCAGTAAATCCCGCTTTTATTGTTTCCGCTAGGATCTTTTCAATTTTAAGGTATTCATTCCAGAGTTTCTGGATTTCCGAAGGTGGTTTAGTCTCTCCGTTACGGAGTACATAGGCGAACATTCCTTGACTTGGAGCCGCAATAATGTCACCTCCTTGGACAACTGCGTTTTCCCAGCCTGAACTACGACCCCTTTGGGATTGTCCAGCGCTCATCCGCCGAAAATCGACGACATCAACCTCGTAATCTCCGGTTTCACCTAGTTCGTCCGTTCGAGTAATGCCCGGCTTGATTTCAGCAAAGGATTTCTTTACAAGCTTAAGTTCGTCTTTACGCATTTTTTTAAGTAATTCAACTTCGCTTGGAACTGGAGAAATACAGTAATCCATTATCACGTATTCAGATGATACTAATCTGCTGGCATATTTCTCTCCGAGCTCTTTGACAAGGAGGCGGTAATCAGTATAGGAAATACCATCCCTTACCATTCTAGTTGTTTCCCACGGTCCCAGTTCATCTCTAAAATTAACCGCAATTTGTTTTGGATCTCGGGCTTCAACAAACTTTTTTAACCCCTTAAAGCGGAAATCATATTCTGTTTTCGGACTTGCCAGTGGCTCCGCCACAAAAATTGGATCATGTATTATGTCGTAAACTCCGAGTTTTTCAATTAAATGACTTTTATCCTCTGTCCTTTGACGTTGCGTCGCACCCCAGCGACGACCAATAACTGCTCGTTCGATTCGATCTCCTCCACGATCCGTGAACACGAAAACGCCTGATGAGCTACCAAGGTCTTCTACCCCAAAGAGATCATTTTCATAGGTAGGATTATCTTTTTGAATATTTAGATCAGAAATGGCATCTCTCATAACATGAATCCACATATCAATATTATTCTTTCTCATGGCATATGGGATAATGAGATCAAATTTTTCTCTGCGAATCTGATTATTTATTTCATTGTTATATAACTCATTAGTCGTTTGGTTTTCTTCTGTTGACTTAATTTTTGATATTGGTTGAGCAGTTTCAGTTCCACAAAATGTAAGAAGAAAGGAAAGCGAAAGAATAGAGTGGTAATTATGTCGAGTATACATATTTATTTCCTTTATATATTTTACTATCAACCAGTACTATATAAAATGACTTTTATAGATAAAAATAATTAATGAATATTTATTTAAACAATAAATAGGATCAATATTGGCACTTCGTGTAGGGATAATCGGCTGGGGTGAAATTGCTAAAACACATTATTCGAAAATAAAAAAATTAGGTGCGGAGGTGAGTGCAATTGTATCTCAAAAGAAGGTGTTGGATATTGACATACCTGTCTATAATTCTGTTTATGATATGTTTCCCAATGTAGACGCTGTCACTATTGCTGTACCGAATTATTTACATACATCATTCTGTCTGGCGGCTGTCTCTGCTGGCAAACCGGTTTATGTCGAAAAACCAATTTGTATAACGGAAAAAGAATTAAATGAACTTGATGATGTTCTTCCTAAATTAAAAATTCCAGTTCACGTTGGATACCGTCTAAGATGGAATCCGACAGTTATAAAACTTAGGGAGCGCATTAATAGAGTCAAAAAGATAAGCTGTATGTACAATTTAGAAATGAAAAAACTTGATGCTAATAAAGGATGGACTAGAAAATATAAAATGTCCGGTGGTAGTTTCTTTACACTTGGTGTACATGCACTTGATCTGGCCCGTTGGTTAGCAGGCGCTCGCGGTGAACCTTTAGTCGACTTTTCAGCGTTCACAGGTGGTATAGAAGACACCTGCGATTTTCCTCTCCATGTTCAGCTTACCGGGATATTGCCATCTGGTATTAGGATCATTGCCGGTGCTGATCTTCGCTGTGGGACACCTTATGGTTTTAATATTGAGATCGAAGCCGATAAGGGTAGCTACCCCGATTCAATACTCCATCCTCCTGTTATTGATGATGAAGATACTGAGTTCGAAGGGCTTATCGGTCATTTCATTTCTGCTGCTGAACAGAGAGTTTGGGACGGTGATGAGCATAAAGAAGTTATTCAAACACATCGGGAGCTTCTTGAAGCTAGAAGAAATACAAATTCCTAAAAAACTAATCCAGATAATAGCAATTATTATTCGAAAACTTATTGGTTTCAGTCTGACTCAGCATCTCTGTTTAATTAACCATCATCTTAATCTCCAAAATTTAAATGGAAAGGGGTGGAAATAGCTCTTATGGAACTTTTTTCGATGATTGTATAAATTACTTGGTATCTTTTATGAAAAATTCATTATACAAGAAAAAAAACAATAAGAATTCATTTTCAATCAAAAAAGGGGGAACGTCATGATATTTAAAGCTGTGATATTTTTATTCGCTACAATATTTACTGTACCAGAATTAATAGGACAACAACGAGGAGATTACTTTAACCCCCTACCACAGCGGACGGTAGAGACCGATAGAGAAGCACTTCGTCTTATGAGAAATGGTAAACTTGACCTTGTTCTACCGGGATCTATGCGCGATAATGATGTTGATATGTGGATTCATGTTAGCCGTGGTGGAGACCCATTGACTCAGTATTTTGGATCATTCTCTGGCTATTTGATATTTACTGATCTTGGCGACAGGATCGAACGGGCTATGTTTGGTGGCTCACCAGGTGCTGTCGAAAATATTGATGTAGAGGGATCCTGGCATTTGAGGCGAGCTTTTAATAATTATAATTATAATAATACAGATCCTCGACAGGGATTTACAATTCCTGAAGTCTACGATGAAATAACAGATTTTGTTGCCGAACGTGATCCAAAGAGGATTGCAGTAAATTTTTCCGAATATCTACCTGCAGCCGATGGGATTTCCTATTCATCATATTTAAAACTAGAAAGGATTTTAGGACCTATTTATTCTAAGCGAATTGTGTCAGCGGAAGATGTCATCACAGATTTCATAGTAAGAAGAACGAGTAGGGAAGTTGCTGCACAGACCGAAGTATTGGCACTTGCTCGTCAGCTTGGTTTACAAAATATATCTAAAATCGTGCCAGGAGTAACGACAATTAAAGATACTGGTGGCAGACTTTACTATTCCGCAAATACCAGACCAAGTGAACATGAAAAAGATTTTCCACCCTCTGTTAGGTGGATCAATGGAAACCCCGATTATGTTCTTCAGCCTGGAGATTTTTTTGTTGGTAGTAATATAGGTAACGATGAATTGGGTAACTACATGGGTTTTGATATAGATACAAAAATTCATTGTTATATTTTGAGGGAAGGGGAAACAAAAGCTCCCGATTTTATTCAGAAAGTTTTTGATAAAGCAATAGCAGGTCAATGGATTATGGCGGAAGGTATGAAAATTGGTATGACTGCTGGTGAATCTATGGAAGCTATGGTCAAACTTATGGAAGATGCAGGCTATTTATATACGCCTTTTATTGATTCTCATGAATATCTTTTAGATGGAACAAGAGATGGAGATGAAGATTATAGAATCGTGCAAAAAGCACTAGCCGGTAAGGGTGCTGATGTCGCAGGATTTTCTATTGATAACCATGCTATTGGGAATATGAATGAGGTTGGACCTTCTATGGGATCCTTTCGAACAGATCACCAGCATTTGAAAATTCAAAATAACAATATTTTTGCTTTTGAATATATGGTGCACATGAATATTGCTGAAAGACGTGGATATCCTCTGTGCATTAATATTTCAAATCCTCAAATCATAACCAATAAGGGGGTTGAATTTATTCAGCCTCTAAATGAAGAAATTATACTGATCAAGTAACGGTAGCTACGCCTTGTAGCTCCAGTAATTATGAGTAAAGTGTTTTATGATGGATTACCAAGGGATTTGCAACATATTGTTAATCAAACATTGGGTGAGCTTATCTTTTATGAACGGGAACTGTACACGGATATAAGTAAAAACAGGTTAGAACAACTAAAAGAGCTTGGTGTTATTATTACTTACCCTGACCCTGAACCATTTCGAACAGCATCACAAGATGTTTACAAGGAATGGGCTGATAAAGTTGGCGGGTGGGAACTGATCAAAAAGATACAGAATTTCAACTATCTAAGATGATAAAGGCTATTATGTAACAAGCATCAAAGTAAAAACAAATGTGAGATAAATAAATATTAGCTATGTAAATAATTTAGGACTTTCTTAAGGGCAAGGCGCAAAACTGAAAAAAAAATTAAATGCCCTTCCACCAATTGGATGGCGCATTTCTTTTTCCTTGTCCGATAATTCTATCTAGCCAAAGGATTATTCGCTTTAATGGTGTTGCCATCAAATTTGTCCAAGTTTTAAATGCCCATTTTGGCATTTTTCGGTTGTAAGGACAAACGCGAATACATATGGAACAATCGGTCACCTGCTTCACCCAGAAATCGAAACATTTTTCGGCATCGGTAGTCCATTTCTCAATACCAGGAATATTGGATTGATTATAAATGGTTTCTATTTGATTGCCATCATCAATGGCTCCCGGTGGACAGGCTTTTGTGCATTCCCGACATATATTGCAGAATTTTTTAACACCAAACTGAATAGGTTTATCATGAGCTAAAGGCAAATCGGTGAAAATTTTCCCGATGCGAACCCTAGGGCCAAATTCTTTGGTGATGAGTAATCCATGTCTTCCATATTCACCTAAACCTGCCTGTATAGCCATGGGAATGGATAAAGCAGTATCATTCATGCTGGCATAAGCCTGATAGCCCAGATTACGAATATACTGTGCCAGAGCCAAAAGGGTAGTCACATCTCGGGAATAGCCCACACCTGTGGCCGTTCCGCTTAGAGCAGATGGGACAGTGCGAAGAAGTTCATAATCCATTTCGTGGGCCACAACAATGGTATTTGTAATATCATCAGGAAGGTCCATCTCAACTTCTTCCAATTGATTTCGGTTGAACCGTTTATCATAAGTCCATCGTTCATCATAAAAGGTTATGCCACAAAGATCAGCATCAAAGAGTTTAGCTACGTGCTTGATTTCTCTACTCATTTCCACAGGATCAGGTATATCCCTGTATTCAGCTGCTGATGGTCTGTGAGCAGTTAAAAAATCCAAAAATCCTTCTCTACGTTCATGGGATTTTTCCAATCGTTCAGCAAAAAAGTCAGTTATGTGCCAGGCAGCGTTACGGATCGAAAAATCACGGTGTTGATAGCCATCTACCTTCTTCCATTCTTTAAGCGGTTTACGGTAGGAGGTGTAGAACCTTTCTGTTTTTTCAGAATGAATTTGATCATCCCAAAAAGATCGACTGAAAATATCATTTTTTTGATTAAAACGTTTAAACCTTTCAGAAATGTTAAAACCAACCAAAGCGTCACTTACACAATCGCCGTGGCATCCATTACAGGAACTTTTATTTTTATTTTTCATGGAAAGTAAGAAGCTGTAAAGTAATATCAATTATTTAAACATATTATTCCAAACTGAAAAAGAATCAATGAATAATATTACATTAATGATCATGACAGCAGGGATGGGTTCCCGTTATGGAGGACTAAAGCAGTTGGATGCAGTGGGGCCTAATGGTGAGCAGAAATATTTGAGCGATTATTAAATAAATGGGATGGCACCTCTATGGATTCAACCAAAAGTAGTATGGTAGAAAAAAGGGAAAAATTCACTTCTGGAACCGGTTTCATCCTGGCCTGTGCCGGAGCTGCAGTCGGCATGGGCAACCTATGGATGTTTCCCTGGAGGTTGGGCCAGTATGGCGGCGCAGCCTTTCTAGTACCTTATTTGATTTTTGTAATTATGTTAGGTACTACCGGTCTGATGTGTGAATACGGTCTTGGCCGCTGGGCCGGTAAAGGTGCTGTTGGCGCATTTGACAAAGTACTGCGCCTCAGAGGACTAAAGTTTGGCAGATTATTGGGTGCCTACCCAATACTGAACGCTAGCTGTGTATTTATCTTTTATGCAATTGTTACGGGCTGGGTATTGAAATACATATATGCATCCATCACTGGAGCATATTTATCGGGTGTATCCAAAGGATTCTATTTTGATACTTTTGCAGGACAATCTGTTAGTATATATTGGCAGCTTCTCGCGATTATAATTACCGGGGCCATTGTTGTTTTTGGAATAATAAAAGGTATCGAAAGAGTGAACAATATAATTATGCCGATGTTACTGGTCTTGTTTCTCATACTGCTGGTACGCTCTTTGACACTGCCGGGCGCGATGAACGGTATTAGATATTTACTCAGTCCAGATTGGTCTTTTCTTCTAAAACCGATTACCTGGGGAATGGCCTTAGGGCAAGCATTTTTTACTGTATCCTTGGGTGGTGCAGCAATGTTGGTCTACGGCAGTTATCTAAGGCGGGATGCGGATATTCCTTTTTCCGCTGTGAGTACCGTGATTTTGGATACGCTGGCAGCATTGCTGTCTGCGCTTGTTATTATTCCAGCCATCTTCGCGTACGGGTTTGACCTGGCAGCAGGTCCGTCGTTGCTGTTTATCACCTTACCGGAAATATTCTCTACAATGCCCGGTGGCCAGTTATTCAGCGTAATGTTTTTTACAGGTGTCCTATTTGCTGCTTTATCTTCTCTTATAAATATGATGGAAATTATTGTAGAATCATTGATGGATCAGTTCCAATGGACACGAAAAACAACCGTTGGTCTTGTAGCAATATCTGGATTCATTTTCGGGATACCCCTGGCAATTGATATGTCTCTTTTCACCAAATTTGTTGATATTGTAACTGTATATTTCACACCCCTTGGAGCGGCTATGGCTGCCTTTCTTTTTTTCTGGATCCACCCAATCGAAAAAGCAAGGTTAGCAATCAATAGCGGTGCCCAGTATCCAGTTGGATCATGGTGGAATCCAGTGGCAAAATATGGCTATGTTGGTGTTGCGATTCTGGTTATTCTACTGCAAATATTTTATAGGATTGGGTGAGTTGAAGTGCAGTAGAAAAACGGGGAAGATTTTGTTTACTGAACATGATATTAGGAGATGGCTAGGTAATTGATATTTAAGACTGTTGGGCTGTAAAATTGCTATTATGAAAAACCTGATTAACCTGTTCATATTTCTTATAGGCTTTTTTTACCAGGAAGCAACAGCACAGCTTCAAAAAGTAGGTTTCAACGATGTTGATGACATCAGCAACATCCTGCCGGTACGGGAGCGCTACCAATACATGAATGAAGTGATCGATTGGCGGTTAAAAAACCTGCTGCCTGGGTTGATGAAAAAGCACAATATCGATGTATGGCTTATCAGCTATCGTGAAAACGTTGTTGATCCGGTAGCTGTCACTTTCGCGCAATTTGGCGCCAATGTCTTTTTAGGACGAAGTTTTTTGATCCATAACCCGGGTGATGATAAGGGAATCAAGCGGCATTTTTTGAATACCCGTTACCCGTTATATTACGGAGAACTCAAAGAGTTGATTGAAAAATTAGACCCTAAAACCATTGGCATCAATACCTCCGAAATATGGAACAACGGGGATGGCCTCACCAAAACCCTTTACGACCAAATTGAAGATGCGCTGGAGGAATACAGTGATCTCCTTGTAAGTGCCGAAAACCTGAGCAACGAGTGGTTAGAAGTTAAAACCCAAAAAGAACTAACTGTCTATCGGCATGTGGTCGGCGTTGCCCACGATGTGATCTCCGATGCTTTTTCCAACAAAGTTATCGTCCCCGGAATCACCACTGCGGATGACCTCAGTTGGTGGATTGCTCAACGATATGCAGACCTGGGACTTAATGGTTTGTATTATATCATTGAAGTGCAGCGAAGCCCAAAAGACCGGAAGCGATATGGAAATCCTGCAGTCACTCAGGAGTTTAATGCTAACTCTAAATTAGAAGGAGACGTGGTGATTCAGCGAGGAGATATTATTCATAGTGATGTTGGTATGGAATACATGGGACTTAATACCGATCAACAGCACCACGTTTATATTTTGCGGGATGGAGAAACAGATGCGCCACAAGGGCTAAAAGAAGCACTGAAAAGATCAAATAGACTTCAGGATATTTTTATGGGAGCCTTTGCAGAAGGACGATCAGGTAACGAGATCACCCGGCTCACCCATGCGCAATCCGACAAAGAAGGATTGAAATCCATGATCTATACCCATCCGATTGGTTATCATCAGCATAGCGGGGGTACCATCATGGGTGCAGATACGGACTTTTCCCAACGTAACAAATTGCCGAGGGCAGAGTACGGTCTTCAAAACAATACGGTTTGGTCTATTGAATTGGAAACTATTAGTAAGATTCCGGAATGGGACAATATTGAAGTGGAAATTGCTGTGGAAGAAGAAGGCGCATTTACCAAAGAACGTGGCGCATATTTTATTGATGGCAGACAAACAAAATGGTTTTTAGTCTATTAGTTTCTATATCATCAAGCCTCACATTCGTGGGGTTTTTTGTTTCTAGACATTTAGGTCTGGTGGTACGTACATTGAAGGTAGCTTTTTAATAATGGTTGTCCAAAGGAGGGTTCTATGAAAAGTTTAATTTTTAGTATATCTATTTTATCCACTTGTCTTTTTAGTCAAGCATCAGGAAAGGTCACATTTCTGGATAGACAAGGCACATCCTTAAATGGTAAGCTACCCGTAGGATCCACTGAAATTATTGTTCGGGTGGATGATATAGAATTGTCCGGAAAAGGTTTTGTTGATGTGTTGGTTACAAGTACGATTGATACAGATGGTGAACAAATTAGACTGCCGGAAATTTCTAATGGCGTTTTCCAGGAAATAGTAGAATTAAATTTTCATACTTTCCGTATTATAGAAGATGAGGAAGCATATAACACTGAGGTTAATGCAGAATTTTTAGCATTAAAGGCTGCCAGTGATAATGATGATGAAGATTATGATAACGTCCTCAATGCTCGGGCGAATGATTTAGTGTATAGGGGATATCATGAAGAAGCTTTAAACCGGGCTGGAATGCCAACATATTCTGAAGCCGAAACCAGTACCAATGGGATGTTGGACTTCATATCTGGTGATCTTATTGAGGCAGTTTATCGTGACAATGAAGGTAATACACACACAAATAGCACGCGTGATATTACTATATCAGGGTGGGTTTATGGAACATGGGTAAGTGACAGCACCTATATTGTAACGGGTGATGTCTATGTTGATCAGGATGATACATTGACAATTGAGCCCAATGTTATCGTAAAATTTAATGGTTACTATGGCTTGTATGTCTATGGTTCTCTTTTTGCTAATGGTGCTGCAGGAGATTCAATCATTTTTGAGCCTTATGATATGACTTCTCCTTATGATGGTATGTGGAACGGGATCAAACTGGTGGAGAGTTACTCCTGGATTCCAAGTAAAATTGAACTGAGTTATTTTCGTACATCGTATGGCGGTAATTTTAATTATTGGCCGTATGGAGCAGTTACAGTTTATAGTAAGGCATCATCTAGCGGCGGCATTGATAGTATTACAGTGAGTCATGGTGAAATCCATAATTCTTCATATCTTGGTGCGGTTGTACAATACAATCATGGTCATGAGGATTATGGCCAGGTTTATGTATCTATGGGAAATTTATGGGTGCATGATAATGCCGGTGCAGGTATTGAAATATCGGATAACTATTGGACAGATATAGCACTTGATTCGCTGAATGTTCACAATAATGCCAATCAAGGTTTGTATTTCGGTCACAATTATAATCATACCAAAATGACAGTGGATTCAGCGCGTATTGCTTATAATGATTGGTATGGTCTACAGTATTATAGATTGAACGATGGTGCGACCTTGGATGTAGAGAACGCGGATATCCATGATAATGACTATTCTGAGGTGTATGTTGGATATTTTGATGTTGGTTCAGGAAGCGCGATAAGTGTTACAAATAGTAAGCTTTACGATGATGATGGTAATCATGTTGTATATGTTGATTATTGCTGTTACCCTGAAATGGCTGGGTTTAATTTGGATTTTCGTCAAAATGACTGGGGCGCAACGGTAACTGCCGAAATGAATACTGGCACAAACCCTCAGAATATTAGTGCAATATATGATTATTATGATCATACCAATTATCTTCCCTTTGTCAATTATGCCGGTTATGTGGGCGCTACTGGCAATACGGGGTACAGCGGCGAGGTCGAGTTTCAGGATGCAAATGGAAATTCCATTAATGATGTTCCTTTGGGTTCCACAACCTTACACTTCGCCCTCTACGATGCGGACCTAGATCATGGATCGGCAAGTGTAACGGTTGTTTCTGACTCCGATCCTTCTGGTGAAACGGTCGCCCTAACGGAAGGTGAGGATGGACATTTTTCTGGAACATTAACCCTTAATGAAACGACCTTTCGCATCATTGAGAATGAAGATCAGTTTTTTGCGGATGTCGAGTTACGACTGGAAACTGTCGCAGAGGAATATCCTGATTGGTCTGATGAAGAAGTTCGTGATCGGGCCAGGGCGGATGTATACCAAATCTATTTTACTGAGGCCCGGGAAAGGGATCACAATTCTGTTTCTGTAAGCAGGGATGATGGAATCCTGACTGTGTCTGGTGATGATGCTATAACACTTACGTATTTCGATGCGACAAATGATTGGGGTTCACTTGATACTGTAACCACAGCCGTTATTTACGGCGGGATATCTGGTTCCATATCTGGTACATTTACTGCTGCAAATTCCCCCTATGT